>ENA-ORRW01002530-ORRW01002530.1-human-gut-metagenome-genome-assembly--contig:-NODE-2530-length-14827-cov-2.608922_pt1 | contig 14827 bp, 14 predicted proteins | sample MGYA00242183_ERZ509150 | MGnify/ENA primary metagenome ERZ509150 (study PRJEB26280, sample SAMEA2338639) | human gut metagenome | biome: human gut; feature: human-associated habitat; material: faeces... | reverse complement strand
TTACCTCTTAAAGCTCTGGCAGGCAATTGTTGAAGCCGCTGAACCCCAGTACGAACTCCATCGTGAAGAAAAGGGTCGTAAGGTCACGGTGTCGGTGAACACCCCCACCTACGAAGGTCGCAACTTAAAGCGCATCAACCCTGCTCCCTTCTTGATCGTTGAAGAATCCAATTTGGTTGTGCGCGCTATTCGCGACTACTTCCAACCGGAAATCGGCGAAATTCTCGTCGACACCGATGAAATCTACGATCAGGCTCGCCAGTTTATGGCGCACGTCATGCCTGACATGGTCAATCGTGTGAAGCGCTACCGCGAAGACATTCCGCTCTTTACGCGTTTCCAGATTGAGCACCAGATTGAAACCGCTTATTCCCGCACGGTGCCGCTCCCCTCGGGTGGCGCTATCGTGGTGGACCACACCGAAGCCTTGGTCGCTATTGACGTCAACTCCGCTCGTGCAACGCGTGGCGCTGACATTGAAGAAACCGCCTTCCGCACCAACTGTGAAGCTGCTGATGAAGTGGCCCGTCAGATGCGTTTGCGTGACTTGGGTGGTTTGATCGTGATCGACTTCATCGACATGATGGATCCGAAGAACCAGCGCGCAGTGGAACAGCGCTTGAAGGACGCCCTTCGCTATGACCGCGCTCGTGTGCAGATGGCCAAGATCAGCCGCTTTGGTTTGATGGAACTCTCCCGTCAGCGCTTGCGCCCTGCACTCTCCGAAGGTAACCACATCACCTGCCCGCGCTGTAACGGTGTTGGCGTCATTCGTGACACGGAAAGCTGCGCCTTGCAGGTCTTGCGTATCCTTCAGGAAGAAGCCATGAAGGAAGGGACAGGCGCCGTTTACGCTCAGGTGCCAGTTGACGTTGCTACCTTCTTGTTGAACGAAAAACGTAACGACATCACGAAGCTTGAAGCTCGTCACCGCGTGCCGGTGGTGTTGATTCCTAATACGCACCTCGAAACGCCGCACTACCACATTGAACGTATGCGTCAAGATGACGACCGCATGGATGAAACGCTCGCAAGCTACAACCGTGTGGAAGAAATCGATGTGACGGAAGCCGACGATCCGTACGCTCAGAAGAGCCAGGAAGATAAACCGGCTCGTCCGAAGCAGGTTCCTGTGATTAAGAACTTGTTGCCAAGCGTTCCTGCACCTGTGCACGCCGCGAAGACCGAAGAAGAAACGAAGGAAGCTGAAGCCGTTGCGAAGCCCTTCGTGCCTGAAGCGGAACCGAAGTTGGGTCTCTTTGCGCGTATCGCCAAGTTCCTCTTTGGGGACACGGATGCCGCTACAGCTAAAAAGTCTGAAGAAAAGGCTACTGACACGGATGCCGTGAAGTCTGCTCGCCGTGAAGCTAAGGAAGACACCAAGGGTCGTAAGCGTCGTCAGCCACGTAAGAACTCGCGCCGCAACCGTAACGATCGTCTCGAACGCACGGATCGCCTTGAACGCGAAGAACGTAAACGCGATGAAAAGGCCGATAAGGTGGATGCCGTCTCTGGTGCTGCGCCTCTCTCTGAAGGTGAAAAGCCCAGCCGTCGTCGCCCGCGTCGCCGTAAGGAAGACTTCGCCAAGGATGTGAAGGAAACCTCGCAGGAAACCGTGACGCAAGAAAAGCCCGAGTCCGCTGAAGGCGAAAAAGACAACGCCACGAAGCCCGCTCGTACGCCGCGCAACAATCGCTTGCGTCATCGCAACGAAGCTCGCGCTGAGAAAAAAAAAGCCACTGAAAGCGCTGAAGAAGTGAAAGAAGAGCTCGCCCTTGCCGAAGTTCCTCAGGAAGATCAGGCAACGCAAGCCACGGAAAACACTTTTGATGAAGTGGTCGAAAACGCTGAAGAAGGCGACGAAAAGAATTCTCGTCGTCGTCCTCGCCGCCGTCGTCGTCGCTCTGGTAAGGGCAACGCCGACGGCACTGCTCAGTTGATCGTGACGGATGAAACGCCTGCTGAAGAAAACGTTGAGCCTGCTGCTGATGAAGCTACGGCTGACGATTTCGATGAAGATACAACGGAAGCCGTAGTGGCTCCGGAGCCCACCGTCCTTGAACCCGAAGAAGAAGTCGTGGTTGAAGAAACGACGGTCACTTCTACGCTCGTTCAGGTCGAATCTAAGCAGCCTAGCGTTTCCTTTGAAGAAACCTACCGCGCCCCCGTCAATACGGGTCGCGAAGTGAAGCCTGTTGAAGTTGATCACACCGAAGAGCCACTCGTTCAAATCGAAACGAGCAAGACTGAAAACGTTGTGGTTACTGAAGCCGCTCACGCCGAAGCAGAAATGCCCGCTTATGACTTAGACAATCTCGCTCAGAAGATTTCTAAGAACTTTGAAAAGGCTGATGCTGCTCCGCGCCGCGCCAAACAGCGCAACAACCGTCATCCTAACCATCGTTTGCGTGGCTCGAAGAAAGCCATTGCTGAAGCGGTGGAAGTTGCTCCTGCCGGAAGTGGTTGCCCCGCGCGTGGTAGAAGTCTCTGGCAATCTTGAAATTGCTCAGGGCTTGGTGGAAAACTTGGCTCGTGCTGGTCTCGTTCAGGTTCACACGAATCCGGCTAAGGCAGAACCCTTTAGCTATCAGTCCGTGCGCTACACTGGTCGTCCAACGGTCCGCGTCGCGGTCGTTGAAGAAGGCGAACTCACGCAGGTTCACACCCGCGCCGAGCTAGTGAAGCCTGTGGTCTACGAAGCGGTGAAGTATCCTGGTCGCCCCTATGTGGCACCAGTCACCGAAGACGTGGGTCCCTTAGTTCAGGTTCATACCACTAAGGCCTAAGTTGAGCTAAGGCAATATTGAGGCCAGTTTTCTCAAGTGGAAGCTGGCCTCTTTTTCATCTAACGTTTTTCTAGAAAGCAATATGTCCACCATCTACCGAGGTCGATTTGCGCCGTCTCCAACTGGCGCACTGCACGCAGGAAGTCTTGTGGCCGCCATGGCGAGCTACCTAGACGCGCGTGCGCATGACGGTGTCTGGTTGGTACGTATTGAAGACGTGGATAAACCCCGAGACCTCCCCTGGGCAGGAGAGCATATCCTGCGTACGCTAGCCGCCTTGGGGCTTGAAAGTGATGAGTCCGTCCTCTGGCAGCACGATCGCGATGAAGCGTATCAAGCAGTTCTCGATCAACTCATCGCCGAAGGAAAGGCTTATGGTTGCGCCTGCTCACGACGCGATATTGCGCTCGTTAACGAGCGTCTTGGACTCCCCTTGACCATCTACCCAGGAACCTGCCGCGATGGCACTCATGGGCGTCCTGCACGGGCTATTCGCTTTTTAACGAACGACGAGCCCCTTCTCTGGCGAGATCGCTATTACGGGGAACAAAGCCAACGAGTGGAATCGGAAGTGGGCGACTTTGTGCTTCGTCGCGCGGATATGCTCTGGGCATATCAATTAGCTGTGGTGGTTGACGATGCTTTCCAAGGCGTCACGGATGTGGTGCGAGGCACAGACTTGCTTGACAATACAGCGCGCCAAATTGCACTCATGAAAGCACTTGGCTACCCCGTGCCCCGATACTTTCACCTGCCGCTCGTCTTAAACGATCAAGGGCAAAAACTCTCTAAGCAAGCCGGCGCTCGAGCGCTCAACCCCGATAATCTTTTGGGAGAAATGGAAGCGGCTTGGGGGCATTTAGGTTTCGAGCGTTTGGGGGCAGACAATATGGCTGCCTTCTGGAGCGCAGCCATACCCCTTTGGAAAGCGAAGTGTCCGCCACTCATTGAAGCCATTTAAAAAGAAAGCCCGCTGTATTGCGGGCTTTTCTCGTTTTTTAGCGAATGATACGAGGCGGCTTTGCCATACGATCCATGGCGCTAGGCTCATGGCTGTGACCTTCTTCAATTTGCGCGTCATAGACGGCATCTTCTTCATCGTCCATATCTTCGCTCACCAACTGGTCAGCAATCGACAAGAAGGAAGGCACCACTTCGCCCTCTTCTTCAAGGGCTTCAGGGTCATCGACTTCAGAGACTTTCGTCACACGAATTTCAAACTGCAAAGCCATCCCGGCCAAAGGATGATTGGCTTCAAGCACCGCCATCCCTTCAGCAACGTCGGTAACACGCCAGAGGCGACCATCAGAGACTTCACCAGGGATGCCTTCAAAGGAGAGGCCTGGCACAATCAATTCTTCTTCGCCCAACTGACTTGCGGGCACAATGCGAATCGCTTCGCTATCGTACTCACCAAAAGCGTCTTCGGGTTCCAACTTAATGAAGAACCCTTCGCCCTCAAAACGCCCTTCAAGCGCTTTCTCGAGCTTTGACAAAATGTCCCCGTGACCATGCAAATAGGTGAGTCCTTCGGGACCCGTTTCTTCCAAAATCTTGCCACTCATATCGGCCATACGGACCGACAACGTCACTAAGCGATCATTTTCAACGGACAATGCCATGAGTTATTACTCCGAAATTGGCCTCTCTGCGCGTTCCCGCAAAAGGCGCTTTGGCACTAGGCCAAAGTAGCGCAAGAGGCACCAAAATAAACCAGGGTTCTGGGATGCACAAAAGAAGTGCTGGGGCACCAGAAAAACCCATATCGTGCAATCGACGAATCGTTGCGGCTATCGTAAAAAAAAGAATCAGGTTTGTCAAAAAAGGAAAAGGATATTGTGCAATCCACATGAGCGTTTCATCGCTCACCCCCTCTTCCCAGTCGGCAAGCGCCAATCCACCCCCGTAAAGAAGCAAGAAAAGACCACCCGCGATGAGCATCGAACTCAAATAGGTGAGTCGACCCTCTGCGCGTTGCGGATTGTAGAGTTGCGCCACGCTAGAGAAAAAGGTCCAAAGGGAGGAAGCTTGTCCACTCACTTCACTTCTTCCACATCAATCACATCGTCTTGAGGCTTACGGTCACTACGGCGAATCGTGACGATTTGCAGAGGATCAGGACCAAAACGATTTGCCCCTTTCATCCCTGGCCAAGCCATGAGAATAAGCGGAATCAGAATGTTGGCGCCAGGAATAAGCAAAAAAAGTGCTGCCACAGCGCTATAGCCCAAATCATGCAAACGGCGCGCAATGGCGCAGATATAAGAGATGAGAAGCACCGCGAAGCCCGTGACGAGCAGAATCATCAACCAGCCTTGCCCGCCTTTGGTGCGCCCTGCAACCGCCTCAATCCCGTGCGTCTCTTCCAGAATCGCAGCGCTCAACGCATCAAGCGAATCCGCAAAAAGCCAGTGATTGAGCAAAAACACCACTTCCATCAAGATTCCGAGGAGCAACAACTGGCTCACCAAAGCCCAAATATATTGGCTTCGAGAAAAACGCCCTCGAAAAGAGAGCGGTACCAGCTGATTAATTGCAATCGCCATAGTGACTCACCAGAAAAAGAGATGGGTGCCGGGGAAAAGAGACGAAAGCCCCGCCACTTCTATACCGATAGTATAGAGAGACAGGGCTTTTCGGTGTAGTCTCGAAAGACCGAATTAGCGGAGCTGTTCAGCCAACAACGTCAAGATGTTGGAAGAGACACCTGTCGGATCGGAACCACCATCCGGACCCTGAACCGTCAAGCGGCTCGTCGCGGTGTTGTCATCCAAGTGGAGACGATACTGCGGAGCTTCCACGGCGGCATCAGAGTTGAAGACCTTCGAGAAGAAGCCACGTTCAGACTTCTTCTGCTGTTCGTACTTCGGATCAAGGTAGCGGACCAAGTAGTAGCCAGAAGAACGATCGCGGTCGATCACTTCAAAGCCCATACGGTCAACCACGAGACCCAAGGTACGCCAAGCGCGGTCAAACGGTTCGTTGATATCCACAGCAACCAACTTGCCCACAGCGTCCTTCACTGGCGTGGAGAGCGCCTGCTGCGGCGTCACGTCCTGAACAGGCACTTCAGCCTTTTCAGCAGCCTTCTTCTGAGGATTGAATTCGTTTTCGATGTGCACAGCCAAGCGCTGGAGCATTTCAGCTTCCATCAAAGGATCGGAGGGACCAGGCTGCCAACGGGAGGATTCCTTGTCGTGGCCAGTCATCACTTCCACCATCGAGCGGTGCGTCAAGAACACATCGGTCGTGCCATCATCGTTACGTTCCAAGCGAGCACGATACTGGTCGCGTTCCCCTGTGGAGTAAGCGAAGTCGATCACTTTACCCAAGGTGGCGCGGATAATGTCCTGTGGCAACTTAGCCTTGTTTTCAGCCCAACCCGTTTCCATGTAACCGGTCTTGGCATCTTGGCTAGCCACATTCAAACCAACCGAGCCCCAGAAGTCCTGAACGATCGGCCAGAGGTGCTGAGCATCCACATTCACATGCAACCAACGCGTATTGCCGTCTTTCATCATCTTGGCAACGGTGGTCTTCTGCACAATGTTATCGGCACGCACTTCGGGCTGAGCCTGAGCCTGCGCACGCATGGCTTCATCGTTAGCGCTCACAGCGCCACGGCGAGCCGGAATGTCAAAGCGATCATTCTGAGGAATCGGTGCCAAATCTGGTGGAACTTCCAAATTGGTTCGAGACTGTGCGGCATTGTACTGAACCTTGTCATCGGAGAAATTGATGCCCAAAGCAGAACAACCACCCAGAGCTACAAGAGCGGGGGCAAGAGCCACGCACAAGAATCGTTTTTTCATGAAACATCCTTTGTAATGAAATCTTGGGAAAGTCGTTTGACCTTTCCTCCCAGTGCCCTAGCCAATCATCAAGAGCACGGGCTATAAGCGTCTACGCTTTGCACACGGCACAGCGATAATTGCCAGATTTTAGCAAAAATCGCTACTCTCGCGTGAAAGCGAAAATTAGAAAAACGTTTAACGAGCTGTTTCCTTCGGGAAATTACTCAGCATTGAGGTTGTAAACGAGTGGCTCGACAGAAGAAGGCTTCGCGAAAACCACACGCGCATAGGCGAGTTCTCGTTTCGTTAACCCCTGCTCCAAGGCGATAATGCGAGCGCCCTTCGGAATGTAAGAGAGAATTTCCCCTTCCACCCAAGAGTGCTCATCGCGAGCTGGACGACCCCAGATGTCACGATTCGCACGCAAGAAGGTTTCCGAAATAAAGATACCCCCTTCTTTCAGCGATGCCCAATAGTGCTCAAAGTGCGGACGATAAAGATAGTTCGTCACCACAATCCCATCAAAGACCGCTTCGCCCCAAGGCCATTCTTCGCCTTCAAGGTCGCGCGCTTCAACGGTCAATCTCGGCATCCCCACCAAGGGTTCTACCGCACTCACGTCTTCGTCAACCGCGGTCACAGACCAACCGTTCAAAAGCAACCAAGCCGTGTGGCGACCGCCACCGCAAGCTAGATCAAGCACCTCTCCACCTTGGCGGATCAAGGGTGCAAAACGCGTTACCCAAGCTGAGGGACGCAACATTGTTGGACAACGAGGAGGAGCCATCGTTTCACCTATTTATTGAAGAAGTTAAGTTAAGCGCTTAGAGCACCAATGTCGTGATCACCCACTGACCAAAGGAGAAGAGCGGATAGACCAAGTACTTAAAGAGCCCTGTGAAAATCAAAATGAGCAAAATCCACTGCCCGTAAGGGAGCAGACGCCCGTATTCTTTCGCAAGAGACGGAGGCAAAATATTCAAAACCAACATCCCACCATCTAAGGGCGGAAGCGGAATCAAATTAAAGGCCATCAACATCAAGTTGATCACAATCCCCGCCTTCACCATTTCAAAGAAGAACGGCTCGTGAATACCCACAAAGAGCAGCACCTTTAAGAAGAGCGCCCAGAAAATGGCTTGCAAGAGGTTAGAGAGCGGACCCGCAATCGAAACAGCCGCCATCTTATTGCGCCAATTGCCGCGGAAATTCATGGAGTTCACCGGCACGGGTTTTGCCCAACCAAAAATCGGCACCGCGCTCCCTGTTAAAGCGGAAAGCGCAAAAAGGACACCAGGTACAGCAATCGTGCCCACTGGGTCAATATGCGGAATGGGATTAATCGTCAATCGTCCCAAATAGTAGGCCGTCTTATCGCCAAAGCGATACGCAGCGTAACCGTGGGCCACTTCATGCAAAGTAATGGCCAAAATCATCGGAATCGCACTGCTACAGATGGTCTGAATCAATTGATCAATCATCAATTAAGCTCCAACAAAAATTCTTTTTCTTCTTTACTTCTGACGCTTCAACACTTCCCAGATGGGAGAGAGATCGGCAGGGATCGGGCCCTGCTGGCCAGGCTGTGGGCGGTCGCCATCAAAACTATGAAAGTCCGAGCCACAGCTTGCTAAAAAGCCCATCTGACGGCATACATCGCTGTAGTACTCGTTAGACTGCTGAGACTGAGAGCCAGAGACAACCTCAATCGCGTCGCCCCCGTACTTTTTAAAGTCCTGCATGAGCGCGTCCGACATCCAGAGCTCTTTGAAGTGGTAGCGCCCTGGGTGCGCATGACAGCCAGGCCGCCCGCGCTATGAATGAGTTCTACCGTCTCGTCGAGTTTTGGCCAATCCACGGGCACTAAGCACGTGGTGGCTAAATATTTATCAAAAGCACCCTGATAGGTATCCACATAGCCCTCTTGGCAGAGCCAGCGTGCAAAGTGGGTGCGAGAGATATTGTATTTATTCATCGCAAAAGAAAGTGCGCCTTCATAAGCGCCCTCAATCCCAGCGACTTCACGAAGTCGATCACTAATCTCACGCGCTCGGCGATCGCGCTTGCCACAAGCGTCCCGGAAATAATCCGCTGCGCGAGTGTTCCCCGCATCAAGCCCGAGGCCCACAATATGAATCACCTTATCGGCCCAACGCGTTGAGACTTCCACACCAGGGACAAACTGCATGCCTAAACTCTCTGCCGCGGCCCTCGCTTCTGCAGTCCCTTCCATCGTATCGTGGTCTGTGAGAGAGAGCATTTCGACGCCATTTTGATGCGCCAATGTCATCACTTCGGTGGGCGTTAAACGTCCGTCCGAAATCGTTGAATGCATATGTAAGTCGACAATCATTACCCTATCCTCTCCAAGTCAGGATTTTTCATGAATGTTCACGAGGTGAATTTTTTAATTATAGGTGCTTAATGACTTTCATTTTCACGCAAAAAGACACATCTTTGTTCACCTTTATTGCATAGTGGCAGATAAAGCTTAAGCGAAGAGAAGCCTTACGCTTTTTGAGACAAAATATACTGAACTGTTTCAGTCGGATTAGTTAAAATACTATCTCTTCAAAAAAGCGAACGATTTCTTTCTCGTGCGTTTTTCTGAAGAAACATCGTTAACGTGTTTGTTGTGCGCTTTCTGGTAGGGCTCAGTCCACGGAAGACGTTTTTTGATCGAGTACAGCCTCTTGCTCGCCAAAAAAGAGAGGCAGGACAAAAGAATGGATACCTTACAAAAACTGTTATTTACTCATGCCGCCGCTCGTGCGGAAACCGTCACGCTTGATGACTCTTTTAACGAAGCTGTGGCTCATCAGCATTTGCCTATCGCGGTGCGCCGCCTGGCGGGCGAAGTGACCGCCTCGACCCTGCTTGCCGCCGCTGCGCTCCAGTTTGATGGCACTGTCATGGTGCAGGTTGCGGGTGACGGTCCCGTGAAGCTTCTCGTTGTGGAAGTGCGCCCCGAGCTCACCTATCGCGTCTCCGTTACGCTGCGTGACCCTGAAGCGAAGTTGGATGAGAATGCCACCCTGCAATCCTTGGTGAACGCCAATGGTCGCGGTCAGTGTGCCTTGATTTTGGATCCGGCGAATCGTGCCGAAGGCGTGCAACCCTATCAAGGGATTGTGGCGCTTGATGGGGAAAATTTTGCCCAGATCATGACCAACTACTTCATTCACAGTGAACAGGTGGAAACGTTGATTGCCTTGGCGAGCGACGAACACCGCGTGGGCGGCATCATGCTCCAGAAGATGCCGATCATGGGCGGGAAGAAATTGCCTGAAGACTACGATGAAGAAGCATGGGATCGCTTGAAGATGTTTGTGGGCACGGTAAAGAGCGAAGAACTCTTAACCTTGACGCCTGAAGAAATCAATCGTCGTCTTTTCTGGGAAGAGTCGCCTCGCGTCACCTATGAAGGCACACCAGTCTTTCGTTGCCGCTGTAGCGATGAGGGTGTGCGCCAAATGATTCAATCTTTGGGCGAAGAAGAAGCGCGCGACATCATCAAAGAGCACGGCAAGATTGAAGTCACCTGCCACTTCTGCGGTCAGGTGCGCACGTTTGATTCGATCGATGTGGAAGCCATGTTCTCTGACGCACCCGTGCAACCTGTGTGCGAAGAAAAGCCTGAAGAGAAATAATTTTCAAGCATCAGTAATGCAAAAGCCATCTGTTTTTAACGCAGATGGCTTTTTTCTTAGCTCATTAACACTACTGAGCAGAACGGGCACGAGGCGAGTGGTAGAGGTCTCCACGCTTAGCAGAGAACGTTGCGCGCGCCCCAGACTTCGCTTCTGGATTGCGGTAGTCTGGCATGGTTGACGTCTCCGCCATACGCTTATCGTAGTCGTTAGGCGTTTCTAAGCGGAAAAGCACTTCACCGGCTTTGATCATATAAAGGTCGCGCCTGGCGCGCTCTTCAATCGCTTCTGTGCCGTTTTCCAGAGAGGCGAGCTCTGCACGCAATTCTTCATTTTTGAGGCGTTGCTGTTCATTCTGGCGCTGCTGCTCAGCCAGAGACTGGCGCAAATCTTCCACATGGAAGAATGCCCCATTGGGTCCCAAGAGCTGATAAGCAAGCACCGCTGTACAAGCCCCAACGATGCAGAACGGTATATAAAAGAGACGCATGTCCTCTCTGGCTCCTTAGCGTTCGCTTACTTGCGCAAGCAATAGAAAGCGTCACGGCCCGGATAGACCGCCACCCCTTCCAAGTGCTCTTCAATACGGATGAGTTGATTGTATTTAGCGATACGATCCGAACGGCTCATAGAACCCGTCTTGATCTGACCAGCATTTAAGCCCACGGCCAAGTCAGCGATGGTGCTATCTTCCGTTTCACCAGAGCGATGGCTCACCACAGCGGTGTAGCCCGCACGCTTAGCCATTTCGATGGCTTCAATCGTTTCCGTCAACGTACCGATCTGGTTCACCTTGATCAAGATGGAATTCGCGACACCCTTTTCGATCCCTTCCTTCAAAATAGCAGGGTTCGTCACAAAGAGGTCGTCGCCCACCAACTGCACGCGCTTACCCAAAGCGGCGGTCAACTTAGCCCAACCTTCCCAATCGCCTTCGGCCATGCCGTCTTCGATAGAAATGATCGGATAGCGATCAACCCAGCTCGTGAGCACATCGATCCATTCTTCAGCCGCCAAAGCGCGACCAGAAGACTTCTTCATCACGTATTTGCCGCCATCGAAGAATTCGCTCGAGGCGCAGTCGAGACCAATGGCGATATCCTTACCCGCTTCAAAGCCAGCAGCCTTGATAGCTTCGAGAATGAGTTCAATGGCTTCTTCGTGGCTTTCGCACTTCGGCGCAAACCCACCTTCGTCACCCACGGCGGTGGACATGCCACGCGCGTTGATGATCTTCTTCAAGGCATGGAACGTTTCCGCCCCATAGCGCACGGCTTCAGAGAAAGTCGGTGCGCCAAGCGGAATAATCATGAATTCCTGAAGGTCTAAATTGTTGTTAGCGTGAGCACCACCGTTGATGACATTCATCATCGGCACGGGCATCTGCATAGCGCCCATCCCGCCAAAGTAGCGATAAAGGGGCAAGCCCGTTTCTTCAGTAGCAACGCGAGCCACGGCCATGGAAACAGCCAAGATGGCGTTAGCACCCAAACGGCCCTTATTGTCAGTGCCGTCCAACTGAATCATCGTGCGGTCAATGAAGGCCTGGTCAGAGGCTTCCATTCCGATCAAGGCGTCAGCGATTTCGCCATTAATGTTAGCGACAGCGGTAAGAACACCCTTGCCGCCATAGCGCTTCAAATCCTTGTCGCGAAGCTCAAGGGCTTCACGCACACCAGTGGAAGCACCAGACGGGACTGCGGCACGACCCATCGCACCACTTTCGAGCCAGACTTCAGCTTCTACCGTCGGATTACCACGGCTATCAATAATTTCGCGTCCAACGATGTCAATGATTGCGCTCATGCTGTTTTCCTTTTTTCCTAAAAAGAGGCTGCGGGAGAGGCTTCTCCCACAGCATTAGTGATTAAAAATCGTTAATGGTATCTTCCAAGAAGGGACGAGCCTTCACGATGCGATCGATTTCGACCAAGCTTTCAAGCAACTCGGGCATCTTGCTGAGCGGCACGGCGTTCGGACCATCACTCTTCGCACAAGGCGGATTCGGATGCGTTTCCATAAAGAGACCTGAGACGCCAGCCGCGACAGCCGCGCGAGCGAGCACTGGCACAAACTGGCGCTGACCGCCAGAGGAACCACCGTTGCCACCCGGCAACTGCACGGAGTGCGTCGCATCAAAAACGACTGGGGCATCGGTTTCACGCATAATGGCAAGACCGCGCATGTCGGAGACGAGGTTACCGTAACCAAAAGAGGCACCGCGTTCGCAGACCATGAAGTTATCGGTTTCAAGCCCAGCTTCAGCGGCAGCAGCACGAGCCTTCGCGATCACGTTTTTCATGTCGCCAGGGGCCAAGAACTGGCCCTTTTTGATGTTCACGGGCTTACCCGAGCGCGCACAGGCGTGGATAAAGTCCGTCTGACGGCAAAGGAAGGCAGGCGTCTGGAGCACATCCACGACGCTTGCCACCACGGGCACTTCTTCGGTGGTGTGCACGTCGGTAACGACTGGCACGCCCACTTCTTCACGCACGCGAGCGAGAATACGCAAGCCTTCGTCCATCCCTAACCCGCGAAACGCCGTTTCGCTCGTACGGTTAGCCTTGTTGCCTTAAAGATATAGTGAATACCAAGCTTGGAGGTAATTTCCTTCATGGTGTGTGCAATATCCAGGGCCATCAGTTCGCCCTCGAGCACGCAGGGGCCTGCCATGAGAAAAATAGGCTTATCTAAGCCAATATCAAAACCACAAAGTTTCATAATTTTCTGTTCTTCTGAGTTTTCTCTCTCACTCTCTTCTCCCACCAATCGCGGGCGAGAAGGTCTCGTTAGAGGAAAAGAAAAAACTGGTCAATGAAAAAGGTTGCGCAAACTGGAATCCATTGCAGTGCGCAATATAGCACGCTAAGTTTAGCCGACTCGCGAGCCTTCTAGTGTTTTTTCTTGAAGCAAAACGTGTTTAGTCGCTTCTAAAACGTGAAAAAGGCAGTGATCAAACCTTTTTTCTTCGGTCGATAACTGCCTTTCTCTTAGCCCATTAATTAGTTGCCAGCTTTCTTAGCACTATGAGCGATCGCGGCTTCGACATAGGCCTTAAAGAGCGGATGGCCAAAGCGCGGGTTCGAGGTGAATTCCGGGTGGAACTGCACAGCGAAGAAGAACGGATGGTTCGGGAGTTCCATCATTTCAGGCAAGTGTTCAGAAGGCGTACGAGCCGAGATCACCATGCCCTTTTCTTCAAACTGAGCCACGTAGGCGTTGTTGACTTCGTAGCGGTGACGATGGCGTTCTGCCACCACGTCGCCGTAGACCTTGTGAGCCAAGGTGCCTTCTTCAACCGGCACTTCCTGGCGACCCAAGCGCATCGTGCCGCCCAAGTCGGAGTCTTCGTCACGCTTTTCAACCTTACCAGAACGGTCTTTCCATTCGGTAATGAGAGCCACGACCGGGTGAGCCGTATCAGGATCCAACTCGGTGGAGTTTGCGCCACCCAAGCCGCAGACGTGGCGAGCAAATTCCACCACAGCCATCTGCATACCTAAGCAAATGCCTAAGAAGGGCACGCCCTTGGTGCGAGCGTATTCGATCGCCTTGATCATGCCTTCGGTGCCGCGCTTACCAAAGCCGCCCGGCACGAGCACAGCGTCCACGTCGCCCAAATACTTTTCAGGACCTTCTTCTTCGATCAAGCTTGCGTCCACAAAGCGAGTCTTCACCTTGGTGTCGGTATGGATGCCAGCGTGCGTCAAGGCTTCGTTCAAGCTCTTGTAGCTGTCGGCGTAGTCAACATACTTACCCACCATGGCAACGGTCACTTCGCGTTCCGGATTCTGGATGCGGTGAACGATGTTTTCCCAAGCGGAGAGGTCCGCAGGCTTCGTTTCAAGACCCAACTTCTTGCAGACGATATCGTCCAAGTGCTGAGCATGGAGCATAAGCGGCACTTCATAAATCGTCTTCGCGTCCGCCACGCTAATGACGCAATCCATCGGCACATTACAGAAGAGCGAAATCTTGGCGCGTTCGCCTTCCGGAATCATGTGTTCAGCGCGGCAAAGGAGAAGGTCAGGATAGACCCCTTCTTCACGCAACTTCTGCACGGAGTGCTGTGTGGGCTTCGTCTTCAATTCGCCAGCAGAGGCAATCCATGGGCAAAGCGTCAAGTGAATGAAGCAGGTGTTGTTGCGACCCACACGGAAGGACATCTGACGAACAGCTTCCACGAAGGGGAGCGATTCAATGTCGCCCACCGTACCACCGATTTCAACGACGGCCACATCGGGCTTACCGTCAAAGGTGGAGGCAGCGCCACGCTGGATGAACTCCTGAATTTCATTGGTGATGTGCGGAATCACCTGCACCGTCTTACCCAAGTATTCGCCACGGCGTTCCTTGTGCAACACGCTTTCATAGATCTGACCACAGGTGAAGTTGTTGGGCTTGTGCATCTTCGTGGAGATAAAGCGTTCATAGTGCCCTAAGTCCAAATCGGTTTCTGCACCGTCTTCCGTCACGAACACTTCGCCGTGCTGGAACGGGGACATCGTACCGGGGTCCACGTTGATGTAGGGATCGAGCTTGATCATCGTGACTTTCAGGCCACGAGATTCCAGGATAGCCGCCAAAGAAGCGGCGG
>ENA-ORRW01002523-ORRW01002523.1-human-gut-metagenome-genome-assembly--contig:-NODE-2523-length-14862-cov-2.447491_pt1 | contig 14862 bp, 14 predicted proteins | sample MGYA00242183_ERZ509150 | MGnify/ENA primary metagenome ERZ509150 (study PRJEB26280, sample SAMEA2338639) | human gut metagenome | biome: human gut; feature: human-associated habitat; material: faeces... | reverse complement strand
CTGGCATGCGTCTTTTGCATGCCGATACTTCTGCGCCTTTGTTGTAGCGAAAGCGCTCACGGAACACAAACTTTTCGGATCCATTACGGAAGGAATAAAAAAACTCCCAATATTTGGCACAAACCAGAGGTTGACAATTCCACGCAAAATAGGTATACTCTAATAGATAATGTCAAATTTCCGTACAGCTGGGGAGTTAGCGGTGCCCTGTACCTGCAATCCGCTATAGCAGGAGTGTTGCCCTATCGAGGGTTTTGGAACAAAGCGCTGCCCGGAGTAAGTGGCGTTGAAGTTTGGGTCTTGTGCAACAGAAACTTGCGAACCGTGTCAGGTCAGGAATGAAGCAGCACTAAGCAAAACTTTCTGTGTGACGCGAGGAAGCCTGAACGGAGTCAACTGCTTCGGTAACGGCTTTAGACCATCATTCGACATAGGGCGTACGGATTTATATATAAGCAGGATTTACCTGGTCTCCTGACATATGGGTGCAGGGGATTTTTTTTGATTAAGAGGAAACAAACGATACTGTTTTTATTTACAAGGGGTCGATGTACATGGGCAAGCGGCAGGAAATGGCACGAAAAGGTGCTTTGGTAAGAGACTTGATTGATGACAATCAGTATATAGAAGCCTTACAGATTCTGGATGAGATGGATCTGGAGGCGGTGGAGTCCACGGCTGATCTGAATTTGTTTGCAGATCTGTATGAAAAAGCAGAGCGTATAGATAAGAAAAAAGACATATATTATATTTTATATAAAAGAAATCATTCCCGCTATGTTCTGAACCGGCTTCTGCGTCTGGTTCTGCGCATGGGAGATATGGAAGAGGCCAGAGAACTTTTCCTGACCTATGAAATGGCAGGGGATGTGACACTGGATACCTACGAACTGAGGTACATGCTTGCCAAGGCAGAAGGTGCGTCCCGCAAGGTACTGATCGATATCCTGCAGGAACTGAAAAAGGAAGAATATACAGAAGAATGGGGTTATCAGCTTGCCAGATTGTATGAGCAGGAAGGCAGACAGCAGGAGTGTATTGCCGAGTGCCAGGATCTGATCCTCTGGTTTGGAGAGGGAAGGATTGTAGACAAGGCCAGAGAACTTCTGAACCGTTGCCTGCAGCCAGACTGGCAGCCGCCAAAAGATGAAGAGATACCGGAACCGGAAGAGCCGGAGAAGGTAGATATGATTCCTTATGCATCCGAGCCTGTCCGTGTCCGGGAAGTGGACTGGGATGAGGACGAAGAAGAGGACGAAGAAGAGGACATAGACGAGGAAGAAGAATTCGAGGAACTCGAAGACGGGGAAGAAGAACCAGAAGCACCGGATAATACGGAGGACGCCAAAAGGGAGCCTGCTGAAAGTGCAGAGGATATCCATAATGCAGAAGTTTCGGAGATTCCGGAGCCTGCAGATCATTTAGAAGATATAGAAGAAGGCATCATAGAAAAAACAGAGAAATTCGGTAAAGAACCGGAGCCTGCCCGAGAGTTGATCGTAGAACCGGGGCCGGAAGAAACGGTACCGGAAGAGGCGGAGGAGAAGCCGCATAAGGACAAAAAACCGGGTGCCCTCAGCCGGATCCGTAACTTCTTTCATATGAGTCTGGAACTGGATCCGGAATTCTTTGAAGAAGAGGAAGAAGAGGCCGAAAGAGAAGAAGAGCAGGCGGATGAGCAGGCGGATAAGCAGCAGGAAGAGCCTGAAACGGCAGAAAAACCTCAGCAGGAGGAGAAGCTGAAACCTGTGGCCCAGCTGGAGGTAAAAGAGGAACGCCAGGAACAGCTGGAAGTAGAGGCTGTCAGCCAGCCGGTACAGTTAGAAGTCCAGGAAGAGAAAAAGGCTGCGTCGGTAGAGACCATCGTGGAACCGGTGCCGGCACCGATCGCAGAAGATCTGCCGGAAGAATTGGAAGATATATCAGAACACGGCATTTCATACCGTACTTTGAAAGGAACTATGCTGCGTCTGGGACGCTGTCAGGATAGAGCGCATTTTGTGTTTGCCGGCGGCGAGGACCGGATCACACTGGCAGTAGCCAAGCGTGTTACCAAAGAACTGAACAAAATAGGTTATTTTTCAGCGGGCAGTATTAACCGCATAGCGGCATCCAAACTCAATGCATTAGAGATTACAGACCAGACAGACAAACTGGTGGGATGCTGTACATTGATCACCAATGCACCAGAATTAAGCAAAAAATCGGTATACGATCTGATCCACTGCATGAAGCAGTATAAGGAAAAGATTGTCATTATGCTTACGGGACCGTTTGATGAGATGGATTGCTTTTTGTCCATTTATCCGGAACTGGCTGAGTTGATCGACTACAAAGTAAGAATGTAGATGTGAGGATATAAAATGGAGAAGAAACAGAGTTGGAAACCGGGCAATATGCTGTACCCGGTACCGGCAGTTATGGTAAGCTGCGGGGATAAAGAAGGAAACAAAAATATTATTACTATCGCCTGGGCAGGAACCATCTGCTCCGACCCGGCCATGGTGTCTATTTCCGTGCGGCCGGAGCGTCATTCTTACAAGATGATCCGGGAAAGTGGTGAATTTGTCATCAACCTTACTACCAAAGACCTTGCGTATGCAACGGACTGGTGCGGAGTTAAGACCGGAGCAAAAGTAGATAAATTCAAAGAAATGAATCTGACACCGGCACCGGCGGAGAAGATGCAGTATGCACCGTTGATCGAGGAAAGCCCGGTAAACATTGCCTGTAAAGTCAGACAGGTGCTGGAACTGGGCAGCCACCACATGTTTGTAGCAGAGGTTGTGGCGGTGCAGGTAAGCGAAAAATACATGAACGAGACAGGCAAATTTGAACTAAACGAGACAGACCTTGTAGCCTATTCTCACGGCGAATACTTTGTGCTGGGAGAAAAACTCGGCAAATTTGGTTATTCTGTTAAAAAAACCAAGTGATTTTTTAGTAAAAGTATTGAAAATGTCGTTTTACAAACAATAAAAATGTGTTATACTTGAGTGGTATATCAGATATGTTTCTATCAACTGGAGGTCAAGATGAAACAGTATATTATTAAAGGTGGTAATCCGTTAGTTGGTGAAGTAGAGATTGGCGGAGCAAAGAATGCTGCACTGGCAATACTGGCAGCTGCAATTATGACAGACGAGCCAGTAAAAATTGAAAATCTGCCGGATGTAGATGATGTCCGGGTTTTATTAGATGCAATCGAAAGTATAGGGGCTATTGTAGAGAGACTGGATTCACATACGGTCCGTATCAATGGCGCGCTTATTAATGATGTCAATGTAGAAGAAGATGCGATCCGCAAGATCCGTGGATCCTACTATCTGGTAGGGGCACTTCTTGGGAAATATAAAAAGGCGATGGTGGCACTGCCGGGAGGATGCCAGATCGGAAGTCGTCCCATCGACCAGCATATCAAGGGATTTGAGCAGCTGGGAGCCAAGGTGACGATCCATCACGGCAAGATCGACGCCAGAGCAGAAGAATTGACAGGAAACCATATTTATCTGGATTGCCCTAGTGTAGGAGCTACCATCAACATCATGATGGCTGCCTGCATGGCACCGGGCAAAACGATCATCGAAAATCCGGCCAAGGAGCCGCATATTGTAGATGTTGCCAGTTTCCTCAATAGTATGGGAGCCAATATCAAGGGTGCCGGTACAGACGCTATCCGTATCCGTGGCGTGGAGAAACTTCACGGAAGTGAGTATTCCATCATTCCGGACCAGATTGAGGCAGGCACTTATATGCTGGCGGTAGCGGCAACCCGTGGAGATGTATATATCAAGAATGTGATTCCGAAGCATCTGGAAGCCATTACAGCCAAACTCACAGAGATTGGCGCAGAAGTGGAAGAGTTTGACGACTGCGTTCGTGTCAAGGCGGACAAACGCCTGTCATATGCCAATGTAAAGACAATGCCATATCCTGGATTTCCTACCGATATGCAGCCGCAGATGACTACACTGCTGGCACTGTCAGAGGGAACCAGTATCGTAACAGAGACTATTTTTGAAACAAGACTTAAGTATGTCAGCGAACTTCGACGCATGGGAGCCAATATTGCTGTAGAAGGCAATGCGGCATTTATTACCGGCGTGGAAGGTTTTACCGGTGCTACGGTCAGTGCGCCGGATCTGCGTGCAGGAGCGGCACTTGTGATGGCTGGTCTGGCAGCAGAGGGATACACCTATGTAGACCAGATCCAGTACATTGAACGCGGATATGAGAATTTTGCAGAAAAGATCTGCGGCATGGGCGGTCACATGGAGAAAATTGATGCTGAGGACGAGAGAGCGATTCGCAAATTTAAAATGAAAGTATCATAGGATTTGCGGATGAGATAGATAGAAAACGCCGCGGAAACGAGGCGTTTTCGTTGTAATTAAGGAGGATATTCAGAATGAACGATAAAGTAAGGATCATATTGGATGAAGTAGGAAAGGTAATCCGCGGAAAGGACAAGACCATCGAGATGGCTATGACAGCCATTCTGGCCAAAGGACATATTCTGATCGAAGATGTACCGGGTGTAGGAAAGACAACACTGGCGGTTGCTTTTTCTCGTGCGATGGAATTGACCGAGCGCCGTCTGCAGTTTACACCGGATGTCCTGCCAAGTGATGTAGTAGGATTTAATATGATCGGTGCCGACGGTGAATTCCAGTACAAACCGGGGGCTATCCTTTGCAACCTGCTGCTGGCAGACGAGATCAACCGTACATCTACCAAGACACAGTCTGCTCTTCTGGAGGTAATGGAAGAGGGACAGGTAACGGTAGACGGTGTCACAAGACAGCTGCCAAACCCATTTATCGTAGTGGCAACCCAGAACCCGGTAGGATCTGCCGGAACCCAGATGCTGCCGGAATCCCAGCTGGACCGTTTCATGGTAAAATTGTCCATGGGTTACCCAAGCATGGAAGAAGAGATGCGCCTGATCAAAGAGCGTCAGGACATCAACCCACTGGATTTCATTGAAGAAATCATTACCAAACAGGAACTTTTGAAAATGCAGGATGAAGTAAAACAGATCCATGTAGATGATAAAGTGCTTAAATATCTGTCCCAGATCGTAGATGGAACCAGAAACCACTCTATGATCACACTGGGAGTCAGCCCTCGTGGAACTCTGGCATATATGGATATGTCCCGTGCCAGAGCGTTTGTACAGGGAAGAAATTATGTATTGCCGGAAGATGTGCAGGCGGTATCGGTGCCGGTTCTTGCTCACCGTCTTTTGTTAAATGGAAAAGCGAGAATGAGCCATGTTACAGAAGCGGATGTAATAGAGGAAATCGTAAAACGGATACCGACACCAAAACTGTAAAGGAGAACCGCCATGACCATAGGAACACTTGCGTATGCGTTCCTGTTTCTGATAGGACTGTTTATCTCTGTGTTCTATCTGGAATATGGAACCGTAGCCATAATGGGATTGTTGATCCTGATCCCGATTAGTATGTTGATCTTTCTGATCTTTATGAGAACCAGAGTAAAAGTGCAGGTGGACTCCAAAAACCCGGTGGCAGAAAAAGATGATATGGACAAGCCGGCCAGACCGGCCATTACCATGTCGGTAGAAAATAAAAACTCCTTTCTGCCAGTTACAAAAGGAATCGCCAAAGTAGTATACGAAAACCGTTTTACCGGGGAAAAAGGAAAGATGAAAGTGCGTTTTTCTGTAGACGCAGGAAAAAAGAGGGACCGAAGAATTCCGATCCCTACGATGAACTGCGGCAATCTGGCAGTGAAAGTAAAGAAAGTAAGATTATACGATTATCTGAGCATTTTTGCCTGGACCGTAGGCAAAGATTATGAAACACAGGATGTGCTGATCCTGCCGCCTATGCGGGAGATGTATCTGAGTCAGGACCGCTGGTACAACCGGACCATGGAAGACAGTGACCGTTTTTCCCTGTACAAAAAAGGAGACGATCCATCGGAAATTTTTGATGTAAGAGATTTTGTGGATGGAGACAAGATCCAGCGGATCCACTGGAAACTCAGCGGCAAGACAGGAAGCCTTATGGTAAAAGAAGGAAGCCTGCCACTGGCGAGAGTCGTGTATGCCTTTATTGACCTGTGTATACAGGGAGAAAAGCAGGAGGCCCATGACCGGTCCAACCTGTTGGTACAGGGGATTTATTCCATTGCCATGTTTATGATCGAACACCACATTCCCATGGGATTTATCTGGTATGACAGAGAGAGGGATGTGATCCATGAAGAAGTAGTGGAACGGGAAGAGGAACTGCTTTGGATGTTCCAGGAACTGTTCCGATGCAAAAAGACCCACAATGAAAGTGAACTGATAGACCGCTATCTGGCATGGGAGAAGGGAACCCAGCTGGAGAATGCCATGTATCTGACAGTATGCGACCATGGAGATCTGGAAAATACCGGACTGGTGCGGGAACGCCTGGAAGTAATGGATTTGCGGGTACGAGGTGATGAATTTGAAGATCAGGAATAATAAACTCATCAATTTCATATTGGAGATCAGCCAGGTTATGCTGGTTTTTCTTGGTGTGTATTCAGCCCTGATGTGTATGGCGACCAGCCTGGAACTGACCTTTAACAGAGGAATTTTCTTTTTGATCATGTTGATCGCTGCCGTATTGTTTTATGGCCTGTTCACAGTGCTTGAGACATTTCGCAATGGAAAATTATATGGCCTTTTGGGTATTCTATTGTTCTACATAGCACTTTGGCTGCGGTTTCGCAGTGCCCTGCAGCAGGGAATGGTGACGATGGTAAACAGCTTCCTGAAGCAGTTTATGAACTACAGTGGAACCACGCTGACGCTCTGGAACTACAATGCGTCTCTGGAAGAGACAGGAAGCGTTTTGTTTTGTACCACCTTTGTTCTGATCCTGGTCGGAGTGCTGCAGGTGGCACTGGTAAGTGCGTTCTTTTACCGCAAACGCCGGTCTGTCGTGTTTATCATTGTAACCGTTCCTTTTATGCTGATGCCGTTACTGATCGGGAAAATGGGATATTTTTCCAATGTATTTACCTATTTGGTGGTGTCTGTGTCGATCGTGGGCACCAGACATCTGCGGACCGATGCAACCGACCGCCGGATGAGACAGAAACTGTCACTGGTCCTTATGGTAGTGTGTCTGGTAGAAGGACTGATTGCCTACGCTTATATGCCGCCGGAGCGGTATGAGAGAGGCAAAGACCGGATCCTTCAGGTGAAAAACTCGGCTCTTGCCCTGACCAGATGGAGCAACGAGGATGTGATGACCTGGTTCAAGGCGAATTTTAATGAAGATGCACTTTCTTACGGAAAACTGGGAGACAAAGGATCTATCACTTACAGCGGCAGTACGATCCTGCGGCTCAAAGGTGCCATGAATAAAGAAAGCAACCTGTATTTTAAAGGATATGTAGGAGATGTTTACCAGAACAACAAATGGTCTTCTCTGAACAAGGACAGCGAATATTCCCAGGAACTGGAGACCATGGATCAGGAAGGAATTTCGCCGGATAAATGGCAGATACAGATGCGTAATGAAGTAGGAACCAGTGAGACCAGTGGAGAAACCTCCATTTTTAATCATGACAAGCTGACCATCAGCAATCTGGGGGCCGGTTATGGCAACTATCTTGTTCCTTATATCCCGGTAAACGGACTGAAGACAGAGACCAATGGCCGGCAGACAGCAGAAGATAAGGGAATTGAGTATACAGTAGATTATTATATGTACTATCTGACTTATCTGAGATCGGTCAGGATCCCACAACTTTGCTACCAACCAGTTCTGGTACAACACTCAGGCCAAACGCAATAAGATGACCGAGTTTACCAAGAAGTATTACCTTCAGATGCCGGATAATCTCTCCGAGGTGATCAATAAATTCAAAAAAGAAACAAAGAAGGAAAAGGGATATAAATTCCTGACTTCCGGGGAAACATCGGATCGTGATAAAGTAGAATGGGTCCGTAATTATCTTCAGACTCAGACTTCCTATACACTGAATCCGGGCAAAACACCGTCGGATATGGATACAGTAGAGTATTTCATGAACCAGAGTAAGAAAGGTTACTGTACCTACTATGCTACGACAGCGACCCTGCTTCTTCGAAGCCTGGGTGTCCCTGCCAGATATGTGGAAGGTGTATGTATCAAGCAGGATGATCTGGTTAACCGGGACCGTATTACGGCGGACGGCAGTCTGAATGTTCTGGATAGTGATGCTCATGCCTGGGTCGAAGTTTACGATGACAAGTATGGATTTCTCCCGGTAGAGGTGACGCCTGGTTACGGTGATTCCCTGGATACAGACGGAAACGACTATGTGTCAAAGGACGATGCAGATAATACTGACAACCAGGATAACCAAAGTGATGATGTTAAGACAGACAACAGTAATAAAAACGATCAAAAACCAGAAGAAGCAACACCGACACCGGCTGTTACAGAAGTGCCGGAAGAAGATATGATCTTTGAGGATATTGATCAAAAAGATACATCCAAAGAAGGCGGTCTTGGTAATACATCCAGACGAAGTACCGTGTTGTTTATTATCTTCCAGGTGGTATTGGTTCTGGTATTAGTGGCAGCCGCCATGGAAGCACAGCGACGGATCCGTTTGTATCTGTTCAAGAAGCGGGAGCGGGATTTGAAAGGACGAAGGCGCATCCGCATGATGTACCATCACATCGTGCCGCTTTTACTGGCCCGTAAAGTTATTTACCGTCGTCAGAGTGTAGAAGAATATACCCGGCAGATTGCAGAAGCCATGGCGATGGAGCCAGAAGAAATCCGGCTGTTTGTAGAGATGGTATTCCATGCCAGATTTGGCCCGGATGATATCGGCAAAGAAGAGATGGAACAGTTTATGAAAGAGTTCCTTGCCATCCGTGACAAGGCATTTCGTGACAGCAAGTTCATAACCAAACTGTATTATATGTATATTTTGGCATTGTAAAGCAAGGAGGGCACAAAGTTGGAAGAAACCAAGGATAAAAAAGGCGTTATGTTGGATGAGTCCTTTGTGGAGAGCATTTTTCAGAATGAGACCATGGGGCTGATTCTGGAAGAAGGAGAGGCCTTCCGGGAACTGATGGCCTATTATGAGTGTGCGATCATGGAAGTAGAGACAAAATTCAATGTGCTGAACAAAGAATTTTCTCTGCGGTATGACCGCAACCCCATTGAGACCATTAAATCCAGACTGAAGTCGCCGGAGAGTATCATGGGAAAACTGCAGCGCAAGAAGATCCCTTTTTCGGCAGAAGAAATCGAGGACAAGCTGAAAGAGTACTTGAATCTGGAAAAAATCATCTGGATCAAGGACGGCATGGACATTGCCGGTGTCCGGGTAATCTGTGCATTCCCGGAAGACATCTATCTGCTGCGGGACTGCCTGTTGAAGCAGGATGACATTGAGCTTTTGGTGGAAAAAGACTACATCGCCAATCCAAAGCCAAATGGATACCGTAGCCTCCACCTGATCGTAGAGACCCCGATCTTTCTTCATGACCAGAAGAAACTGATGAAAGTAGAAGTGCAGTTTCGTACTATCGCTATGGACTTCTGGGCCAGCCTGGAGCACCGCATTTATTATAAAAAAGGGAAAGACAACCAGGCACTGCGTCAGGAACTGAAGGATTGTGCCGATATCAGTGCCCAGCTGGATCTGAGAATGCAGGCCATTCGGAGCGATATAGAAAATTGTTGATAAAAGAACTTGAATTTTCAGATTCTTTTGCTATAATAATGTTCAGTGGTTGAAAAACCTATGCTGGTGTGGCGGAACTGGCAGACGCCCAGGACTTAAAATCCTGTGGGTGGTGACACCCGTACCGGTTCGATTCCGGTTACCAGCATTTACAATTATATAATCCCAACACAGCGAAGAGAACAGTAAGATGAACAGTATGCGCCAGAGAGAAGCACAGAGGCTGAGAGTGCTTTCACAGCTTTCATCCCAACACCAGCTCCGAGTGATCCCAATCCGATCCGGCCGACACCGTTATCGTCTCAATGAAGCCGGGTACTTGCAGTAGAAGTGCCAAAAAGGGTGGAACCGCGAGATTGAATTTACGAGTCTCGTCCCTTCAAAAGATAGTTACGATAGAAGGGGCGGGGCTCTTTCTATATTGTGAAAAAAGAAAAAGACAAGGAGGAATCAGTAATGAAAGTAATTTTAAAAGATGGATCAAGCAAAGAGTATGAAAACAGCATGGCAGTTATCGACATTGCCAGAGATATCAGCGAAGGTCTGGCAAGAGTGGCCTGTGCAGCAGAACTGGATGGCAAAGTAGTGGATCTGAGAACCGTGGTAGACGGAGAACATGAACTGAACATCCTGACATTTGACAGCGAAGAAGGAAAGAGAGCCTTCCGCCACACAGCATCCCATGTACTGGCTCAGGCAGTCAAGAGACTGTACCCTCAGGCAAAATGCACCATCGGCCCATCCATTGAAGATGGATTTTACTATGATTTTGATATGGAATCCCTGGACCGTGCCGCACTGGACGCATTGGAAAAAGAGATGAAAAAGATCGTCAAAGAAGGAGCATCCATTGAGCGTTTTACTCTGCCAAGAGAAGAGGCGATCAAACTGATGCAGGAAAAAGACGAACCGTACAAAGTAGAACTGATCGAAGATCTGCCAGAAGGAGAGGAAATTTCCTTCTATCAGATGGGCGAGTTCGTAGACCTGTGTGCCGGCCCACACCTGATGACAACCAAACCGCTGAAAGCTATGAAATTGACCTCATCCTCCGGAGCGTACTGGAGAGGCAGTGAGAAAAATAAGATGCTTACCAGAATCTACGGAACTGCTTACACAAAGAAAGCAGACCTGGACGCACATCTGGAGCACCTGGAAGAGATCAAGAAGAGAGACCATAACAAACTGGGCCGCGAACTGGAACTGTTCACAACGGTAGATGTGATCGGCCAGGGACTTCCACTGATCATGCCAAACGGTGTAAAAGTGATTCAGAAGATGCAGAGATGGATCGAAGACGAGGAAACACGCCGCGGTTATATGAGAACCAAGACACCGCTGATGGCCAAATCCGATCTGTACAAGATCTCCGGCCACTGGGATCATTACAAAGAAGGTATGTTCGTACTGGGAGACGAGGAAAAAGACAAAGAAGTATTTGCCCTGCGTCCAATGACCTGTCCATTCCAGTACTATGTATACAAGGCAAGTCAGAAATCCTACCGTGATCTGCCATGCCGCTATGGTGAGACATCTACTCTGTTCCGTAACGAAGATTCCGGCGAGATGCACGGATTGACCCGTGTGCGCCAGTTTACGATTTCCGAGGGACACCTGATCGTCCGTCCGGACCAGATGGTCAAAGAATTTAAAGACTGTATCGCACTGGCACAGTATTGTCTCCAGGTATTGGGACTGGAAGAAGATGTAACCTATCATCTGTCCAAATGGGATCCGGAAAATAAAGAAAAATACATTGGAGATGCAGAAGTCTGGGAAGAGACAGAAGGACATATCCGTCAGATGCTGCAGGAACTGAACATAGAGTTCAGCGAAGATGTAGGAGAAGCCGCTTTCTACGGACCAAAAGTAGACATCAATGCCAAAAATGTATACGGCAAAGAAGACACTATGATCACGATCCAGTGGGATGCCCTTCTGGCAGAGCAGTTTGATATGTATTATATCGACGAAAAAGGCGAGAAGAAACGCCCATATATCATCCACAGAACATCCGTAGGATGCTACGAGAGAACACTGGCATGGCTTATCGAAAAATATGCCGGAGCCTTCCCAACCTGGCTGGCACCGGAGCAGGTTCGTGTACTTCCAATCTCAGAGAAATACATTGATTATGCAAAGAAAGTAGAAGAACAGTTGAAGGCCAACGACATTGACTGCAGTCTGGATAACCGTTCTGAGAAAATCGGCTACAAGATCCGTGAAGCAAGGCTGAAAAAGATCCCATACATGCTGGTAGTGGGACAGAAGGAAGAAGAAGAGGGCGTTGTATCTGTCCGCAGCCGTTTCAAAGGAGATGAAGGACAGCGTTCTCTGGAAGCGTTTATTGATGATATCTGTAAGGAAATCCGAACCAAGGAGATCCGGAAAGTAGAAGTGGAGGATTGATGATGGAACAAAAATATGGTGCCAATGTAAAGGCAATCTTAGCACTGATCTTTTCCATCCTGTCCGTGGTTTGCTGCTGTATCTGGTATGTGTCCCTGTTACTGGGCATTGCAGCCATTGTGCTGGGAATCCTTACCGTCCGGGGCGAAAACCCGGGACAGAAAGACCTGGGAATTGCCGGAATTGTAGTAGGATCCGTAGGCGTAGCACTGGCCGTGTCCATTGTGGTCATCTACATCGTGATGCATGGAAGTGCGGCATCGGACGGAGTGACCGGTGCATGGAACGCCATCAGCAGACTGGGATAAGGAGGAAGGAAAATGGTAGAAGAAACAAACAAGCATTTTGGACTGGCATTGACTTCCCTGATTTTAGGCGGTGTGTCGCTGCTTAGTTTTATGCTGTATGGACTCTCCGCGATCCCGGCATTGATCGGAGCCATCTTTGGTCTGATCTGCCTCATCAAAGGCCAGAAACATGTGCGGGTCATGGGCGGGATCGGCATGGCAGTGTGTATCCTTGGCATCATTGCCGCTGTGGCTATGGTGTATCTGTATGCCAGCATGATCAACTGGCAGAATGTGAACATGGACGCTTTTCAGAGTCTGCAAAACATTGATCAGACTGATAAGACCCAGGTAACGGAGTGGGTACAGCAGTTTTTCAAGATGGATATCTCATCTTATATAAACTAGACAAAGAGAAGGACATTTTTTACGATCCACTGGATCAGAAGAATGGCCAGACCGATATAAACCCAGGCGGTATGGAAGTGAAAAAAAGGAAGCTTCCTGCCGCCTGTTTTTTTGTTGACTACCGTACACAGACTGTTCCAGACAACAAAAACAAGAAATAAAAGACCGGTGTAGGGAACAAAAGGATGATAGCGGAAACTCTCCCACAGGTGTCCGCCTGCCAGAGCACAGACAGCGTGGGTGCCGCCACAGCCGGGGCAGTACAGACCGGTGACAGACAAAAAAGAACAGGAAAATCCCAGATCTGTCAGTGTCAGCACACCGGCAGCGGCTAAGATCTCCACCATGACCAGGCCGCCTAAGAGTACAAGGCCCATTATATAGAAAATTCGATCGGTTGAATTCATGATTTCCTCCTGATAGTAAAAGTAAATATAACACAGTTTCTATCATAGAACAGAAAACAAGAAAATGTCAATGATATACTTGACAAATTGTGGGGAACTATGGTAATCTATTCAAGGTGTTATAAAAGCAGAGTTATCCACTCTCACCTGACCGCATGCGAGACATAGCGCGTTATGGTACAACATTTTTATTCATTAAAATAATGGTTAATTTTTATGTGGATAGCTGGTTTTTAGAAACAGGATCCATATTTTTTTGTGCTTTTTTGGCACAGTGTTATATTAGGAGGTAAGAACAATCAGCGAATTAATGATTAACGAGCAGATTCGTGACAAAGAAGTCCGTCTCATCGGACCAGACGGAGAGCAGTTAGGCATCATGTCTGCGAAAGAAGCGTATTTCAAGGCCAAAGACGCCAATCTGGATCTGGTAAAGATCGCTCCGACAGCGAAACCACCAGTGTGCAAGATCATCGACTATGGTAAATACCGCTACGAGTTGGCTCGCAAAGCAAAAGAAGCAAAGAAAAAACAGAAAACAGTTGAGACGAAGGAGATTCGCCTTTCACCGAACATCGACACCAACGACCTGAATACAAAAGTAAATCAGGCACGGAAGTTTTTGTCCAAGGGAGCCAAGGTTAAAGTTTCTCTGCGGTTCCGTGGCCGTGAGATGGCGCACCGGGATGTAGGAAGAGAGATTCTGGATTCCTTCTACAAAGAACTGGAAGATGTTTCGACAGTTGATAAGCCTGCTAAGATGGAAGGAAGAAGTATGGTAATGTTTTTATCAGCCACAAAATAATAACGGAGGAATGAATCATGGCAAATCAGAAAATGAAAACAAAAAGAGCTGCTGCAAAGCGCTTCAAAGTTACCGGAACAGGTAAATTAAAGAGAAATAAGGCAAACCACAGCCACATCCTTACAAAGAAGACTACTAAGAGAAAAAGAAATCTTAGAAAATCTGCTTTGGTAGATGAGACGAATGTAAAGACAATGAAGAAAATCATGCCATACAAGTAATTGGCGCTAAGGAGGTAAATTTCGAATGGCTAGAATTAAAGGCGGAATGAACGCAAAGAAAAAACATAAAAGAGTATTGAAGTTAGCAAAGGGTTACAGAGGCGCTAGAAGCAAACAGTATCGTGTTGCAAAACAGTCTGTTATGCGTGCTTTGGAAGAGTCCTATACAGGTAGAAAGCAGAAGAAGAGACAGTTCAGACAGTTGTGGATTGCCCGTATCAACGCTGCTGCTCGTATCAATGGACTTTCCTACAGCAAATTCATGTATGGTTTGAAACTTGCTGAAGTAAATGTAAACCGTAAGATGCTGTCTGAGATGGCTATCAGTGATCCGGAAGGATTCGCTGCATTGGTTGAAGTTGCTAAGAGCAAACTTGCTTAATCAAATACAAATAAAAAATACAAGGAGTATCTCGAGAGAGGTGCTCCTTTATTGACTTGCGAGGTAAAAACACATGAAACAATGTCGTTTGAAAACTCTGTTGGCGTATGTACTGGCAGGAGCACTTCTGATGCCGGCGGGTATGGTACCGGGAAGTTCTGTCAGGGCGGCAGAGACAGGCGCAGGAGGATCGCAGGCAACAGGACCGGCTGTGGGGACAGCCACACCGAGTCCCAGCCCGACT
>ENA-ORRW01002517-ORRW01002517.1-human-gut-metagenome-genome-assembly--contig:-NODE-2517-length-14899-cov-3.681218_pt1 | contig 14899 bp, 17 predicted proteins | sample MGYA00242183_ERZ509150 | MGnify/ENA primary metagenome ERZ509150 (study PRJEB26280, sample SAMEA2338639) | human gut metagenome | biome: human gut; feature: human-associated habitat; material: faeces... | reverse complement strand
TTTATAAATATATCACTGTAGATTTTAATAGTGATGAAGAAACATCTTTTGATGATATTACTCAAGAATTTGAACCAGATTATTTAAGTGCATTTTTTAATATTTATTCTGAATTAGTAATGATTTAAGGAGATGAAAAGATGTGAAAATTTATTTACTATATATCACTATCCCAGATGTAGAGTTTACTTGTTATAGTGTTCGAAATTTAATTCCAAACGTATCCGATTATGTAAATTGTGGTGACTATTGGATGGGATTATATGCGTGGACAAAAGATAAATCTATACTAAAAGAATTTTCTAATTTACGAGATATGAAAAAATATAGAATAGTAAAAAAAGATATTACCAAGGAAGAGTTTGCTACATTTAAATTAGATTATAAAATATATCAGATTGGTTTTTATTCTTTTGCTAGTGATGAGTTAAATCCTAAACGACAAAAACTACATGAAAAAGAAAAACGTATTTTAAGTGTTTTTCATGAGAATGACACTATAATGCAAGATGGAGACATTTTATTTTATGATGAGTTCACAAATGAATATAATTATGATTACAGTTTCTTCAAAGAAAAATATCAAGAAACACTTGATTCAATAGGTTACTCTACTTTGTTTGATGTTTGCCTTTGTGGTGGATATGATGATACTCTTTCAGATGATGTAATAGACAAAAGGTCTGAATACGCTTCATATCAAATGAGTTACGGACTCACATTAGATGGTAGGGAATATATGGATTTAACCATGGATAAACTAGGTTTGTATTTAAGACTGTATCAATTTGCTTTCTAAAGGAGGTGAGCAAGATGAAAGTATATCTCTACTATATTGTCGCAAATGACATGTATGAGTATTATGCGGTATTACCATCACATGTTATTACAGAAGATGGATTGAATTATGCTTTATATGCTCATACTGCAGCAAAAACAGAAGCAAAAATATTTGAACAAACAAGAAAAAAAGATTTGTTTGTTCGTAAAGTAATCAATATGTCAAAGAAGGAATATCGTAGATTTACAGAATTGCATGATGATGAAGCATTGTCATATCATGGTTATCCAGGTAGCTCTATAAGTAATAATAAAATTATATCGAAAGATTATTTTATTCTTTCAACGGTAATGGAATATGACTGTGTATCATTTCATGGAAGTGATTATTTTGAGGAAAAGATGAATGATATAGAGGATATATATCTATTAAATATTCATAAAATAATAAAACCAAGTATTATAAAAGCTATCGGAGAAGAAGTATTTGACAAAGAATCTACGTTATTACAAATGAAAATCCCATTAGACGAATATGAATCAAATGAATTACCATTAAATTATTTGGAAATATACAATGACATGTTCGCTAACACATACAAAGAAGGAGGAGTCTACGAAAATGCGTTGTTATCGATATTATAAAATTCCTACAGATGTGGAAGAAAATTACATTGAGAGTAAAATGGGAGATGAATCCCATATTGAAGACCGATACGTATTGTATGCAATTACAAATGATAAAGAAACTGCAAAGCAGTTTAAATTGACAAGAAATATGAAACGTTTCATTGAAGTAAAGTCAAAGATGGAACCAGAAGAATACCGATTATTTGCGAATCGTAATCGAAGTACTGTTTTACAGGAACATGAATTACTTACGGTAAAAAATAAGTATGATGATAATCAAGAAGTCTATTATATTTCAATGATTATGACTATGAATGAAATACAATATATCGTAGATGTTGTAGATGATAGTGGTATTTTATATGGGGAAACAGAACTTTTAGACCCTGTGATGACATTTGCAAATCCAATCTTTTATAATAATAAATGTCGAAGAGCATTAAGTGATCTTGGATTTACTCAGCTTTATTATCTATATCGGTCCATTGCATATAATGACCCAAACGTGTTAGCAGAAATGGGAGAAGACCCTGAATATGATATACCATCTTTTACATTAGATGAATTTGCTGTCTTTATGACAGGATTTTCAGATTTAATGGCATAAATAAAAACCCATCACCGACATTATAATAAAAATTATAAGGAAAGGTGATGGGTATAATTATGAAAAAAAAGTTAAGTGATTATATTAGTGAAAAAATAATTCCAACTCCAGAGCCATTTGAATATACAGTAAATATATCTAATGGAAAAGCAAAAAAGAAATTTATTGACCGTATTGAAAAAATGGTACGTTCATCCAATGAATACAGAGACTATATCAAATTCTTAAAAGAGAATATGGATATGGATAAATGTATTTTTTATCAAAAAGTGTGTAATAATAAAAATAACCGAAAGAGAATTTCAATTGAGATTCATCATGCACCGTTTACTTTATATGATTATTGTGCCACAGTATTAGAAAGACATCAATCTGAGGGTAGACCGTTAAATGATTTATTAATTGCAGATGATGTATTACGTATGCATTATGAAGATAAAGTAGGATTAGTACCGGTATCAAAAACAAGTCACGAAATTTTACATGCAGGTACACATAAGCTTTTTGTACCTCTACATATGATTTATGGTAATTATACAGAATTTTTAACAGAATATGAAGATACAGAATATGCAGATATATTGTATGAAAAATTAGAAAGAGAAATGGAGAAAACAAAGAATTGTACTCCAGAATCTTTTGATGCAATTGTAATGGAATTTACATACATTAATGTACCAGATTATAAGACAGTGGAAAAACTTCCTGTCGAAGAAACTAAAGTTGGATAAAAAAAGAAGATGGATTAATCCATCTTCTTTTTTTGTTTGTGTGTTGTGGAATTGGGGAACCGTATTTATACAAACATACTTTCTTTTCTTTTTTTTATTATTTTTGTTATATATGATAAAATAATATTCACTCTTATTTTCTATTCAACTAGGAGTTAATATGAAGATTTTTGGTATCTTTATATATTATTTTCATGATAAAAAATGAAAGGGGTAACATAACATGATAAAAATTGGTTATGATGATGAGTGGAATCCGGAAGATCAAGTTCGTGATAAAACACCGATTGAAGGTCAACGACGAAAATTTGATAACAAGGATGTCTATTTATCTGAAAGAACACAAAAGAAACTATTGGCGGAGTATGATTCTGTAGTCGTCAACGATTATGGTGATGATTATCATATTCCGGAAGACGAGTTAAAAGCTCGAAACAAGTATTATGAAGCTTTTGCTAAGTTAAGTAAAATGAAGCGAAAGTATAAGCGATTAGATGAATTTGTAATTGCAATGCGACAAAGCTTATATTGTCTTGATATGGTTGCAAAAGACAATTTTCTCTATGATCCGGAAGAGTTTAAGAAGAAATGGCTCGATGGAAAAATTGAGGTTTTCGGTTTACATCATATCGTTTATAAAGGTAAAGACCGTAAGCAAATCAATTGGAAGTATATTACTGATTTTATTTTTAGTGATAAAGATCCAAAAGAACTTATGGGTATTGAAGACGAGGGATATAAAACCGAAGAAGAGATTAAAGAATATTATGAATCTCTTTATACCAAAGAAGAACTTGAAAAAATCATGGATCATTCTCATGATGAAGAAGATGATATTAATTTTAGTAACGATATTCTCGAACGAGATAAAGTTGCAGAACCAGTCACAAAGAAAGATATTAGGAAAATGATTAAAGCATTTCCGGAGGTTGCTGTTGGTATTAAATCATTCCAGAAAGGTTTATCCGATTCGGAAAAGGTTGGACGATTCGGTGCTACTATGACGTATTCTGATATTGAAGAATTACGTCGATATGATGTGCAGCAAAACTTTAAGAAACATGCTAATGATGGAATTCCTGATTTTAAAGGTGATATCTTTGATAAAGACGAATTTGATCAATACATGTATCAACTAGATGAATATAATGACAGACATATCAAAGTTAATGTCAGTGGAAAGATGCGTACTAAATCTGAAGTTGATGAGTTAGAAGTAAAAGGTTTCTTAGAAAGTAATGGATGGAATATCCGTAAGCTTTACGATAACGAATCTCAAATCAAACGAATGAAACAAGAAAGCAAAATTCGTGATAGAAAGATTCGTAAGATGAAGAAGAAACTCACAAAACTCAGTGAAGAACGCGGAAAGATAAAACGAAGGGCTGGTGATTATGCAGATGATGACAGAAAGAGAAAGAAGAAGAAGTCTGGAAAGAAAAATAAGAAATGAAAAACTTCAGGAAACTATTCCAGATGAAGCAATCATCAAAAAGAAAAAGGTTCATCAGATTAAAAAAGAATATGGAAGAACGATCGACGATGTTCTTTTACATTCTGTAAGAAATGAACCGATGACGTTTGAAGAATATGAAAAAAGAATTAAAAGTCTTTGGGAGGAAGACCATGGAAACAAAAAAGATGAAATCTTTAATCAAGAAACATATCAGCAATGAGTTGTATCTTGAGTTATATAAAGTAACTAGAATGTCACATACCACGAATAATCAGCGTGGTACAATTATTGCAGAATTATTGAATAAATACGAAGTACCAAATACCAGACTTGGATCTGGTACAAATCGTATTGGATTCTTAATTGATGGATATGTATTCAAATTTTCATTAGATAAAGATGGAATGATTGATAATCGCCGTGAATTTTTGTATGCGAAAGATTTATTTCCATATGTAATTAAAGTATATGAATGTGTACCAAATGGATTAATTTCTGTATCAGAATATGTAACAGTATTCGATATTGACACATTTAATAATCCAGAGATACAAGGTAAGATGAGGAAAATTTTATCTGATATTTCTGATGTCTTATTGATTGGAGATGTAGGAATAACATCTAAAAATTATGCAAACTGGGGTACCAGACGAAGCGGAGAAATCTGTATGTTAGATTTTGCATATGTATATTCCATTTCATATAAGACATTCTTATGTAAATGTGATAATTCCACATTCTTGCGTTATGATAAAGATTATGTAAATCTATATTGTCCAAGATGTGGTAGAAAATATACATTTGGTACAATAAGAAAAAGAATCACAAAGAAAATTCAGGAAGAAGAAATTGGTGATATTCGTAGATTATCTTATAATATTTCTTCTCCATATGAAGAAGTAAATGTAGTAGATGATTTTGAACCAGAGAAAGTAAAGAAAGAAAAAGAGGAAGAAAATCGTCCACTTACAGCAAAGGAAAAGATTAAACTTCATAAGAAGTTTATGAAAGAAAGAAAAATCAAATAGATAGTATAATCATATACTATCTATTCGTAACCAAATATAAATTATACATTTAGGAGGAAAAAACAATGGCTAAAAGTTATAGTGATGAACTTTGGGAAATGGAGATGCAGATGAACGCAGAGAAGGAAGAGCAGTCTACACGATATGGACGTAATGCAGCCACAGTACGTAGATTATCAAAAGACAAAATGAATATTCAGGATGATTCACCTGAAAGAAAAAGAAAGAAAGTGAATAAGAATTCTGTTTATGGTGAACAGAAAATGAAATCTAAGAAAAAGAAAAAACGTATCGACCCAACTAGCAAAGAAGGTATCTTTAATTCTTTGAATGCTAGTTATATTGAAGATGATGTTTTTGATGAAAGAAGCATTATCGGTGAAGAAATCTCCAGACGTTCTGGAGATGATAATTCATATTTTAATGAAGAATCAGAACCAGAAGTAGTAGTAAATACTGAAGAAAATGAAGAAGAAAGTACCAAGTGTACTTTCATCGAATATAATCAGATAATGAAGAGATTAACTGTGTATGATGCAGTAGCACCATATAGCGTAAATCTCAATATGCTCTATGATGATTTTAATGATGAGTTTGTTTCAACTACATTGGAAGCAGAGGATGGTGAGAATGCATTAGAAAACTGGATTACATCTTTCTATCTTGGATTTATTTGTACTCGTCATCCTATGGCAATTTATTCAAAAGAGGAATTCATTAAATTATTTAAGTCTGTAACAGATTTTAATAGAAACAAATTCTTCTTTGCTACCGATGAAAGTGGAAGAGTATACTGCTATGATATGGCAGATACATCAATCGAGTCACTTGTTGCTATTGAAGGAGATTATGATATAGAAGAACTCCTTAGAATCTATTATACTATGTATATTCTTGGAAAAACAGCAGCAAATACATTTATGTATGCTGATGAAGATTACATCGAATTATGCAGAAAGAATGTATGTGATAATGATGAATTTGCTAATACATTCCTGATGGATAAATCGACAATTCGTAATGAAAATACAAAGATTAGTGATGACAATTTCTTTGAGTACATGGATGTACTTTCATTAGAAGGTATTATCGGAATAGCTAATCATTTAATCGATGTTATCAGTATGGATGAAGAAGAGATTGGGGAAGAAGAAAAAAATGTAGAAAGGACAAAAGAACCAATCGGTGTGTATAGTGAGGAAGAAATCTCACCGGATACAAAACCATCCGAATCCCCAACTCCTCAACCAGTCAAAGTTGTAGCAAAGAAAACAACTTTGAATACCGAAGAAGAGATTGAAAGTTATGTAAAGGATGCTGTAGATGAAGATGAATTAGACAATATCTTCTATAATAAAGGTAAAGAAGAGGAAGAAATTGTAGAAGATTATGATCCTTCAACTCCTTTAACTGAAGAAGTTGTAAGTCCAGAACAGGCTGCAAATCTTGCACAGATAATGATGGGAGGAAAAACAGAACCGGTAAAAGTTGATGTAAAAGCAACAAAGACTGTAGTTAATGCAGATTCATCTGATGATGATTTAGATGTTCCTATCAAAACTTTTAACTAGGAGGACCATGTAATGATTTACTATATGGATAGTAAAACATTTCAAAATGAGTTCTTAGTGAATGAAACTGATAAGGATATACTGAATGCTCAGTATATCCTTGTTAGTACCAATATCCGAAAAAGAACTCAAGCAAAAAATATAATCACAGGTTATAGATATTTTTATCCTAATAATGCAGTGTTCATGTGTACCAATGAAGATCAAATGAAAGACGAATATTTTAATCAATTAGATACGACTCTTCCATTTATTGCTACGCTTATTCTTGGAGCTATTGAAGAAAAATATATGATTATTTTACTTTGTACCAAGAATGAAACAAAACTGAATTATTTAGAATGGTTCAGTGATTATGTCTATACTGTATTTGATTACCCAGTATATGATTATAAAGCTTATACAAATTGGTGTGATCTTATTGAATTTGATAAAGAAGCTGTTGCGAAGAAATGTCATAAGACATTAAAGAGAGCATCTGAAATCAATTACAATAAAAATATACAGAGTAAAAAAGGAAGAAAGGTTTTAGAAAGCCAGATATCCCAGTATAGTAAAAAAGAATTAAAGAAGCAATTAAAGAAACGCGGATTATATTCTCCTAATTTAACCAAAGAAGAAATGCGTGAGTTTTTAATGCTTAATTTGTAAAGGAGGAAAACCATGCCGGTATTTACGACGATGGAACGTGAAGGAATTAAAACACCGCAAATGAATCATGGAACAGTTGTTTCAATTGAAAACAAAATGTTTTTAGTTACCACAAAACAGAGAATCTGTGATGGAGTGTATTTAATTAGTGCACGACAAATTACTGAATATTGTGGTAAACATTTTCCAGGTATTCGGTTCTTTTATAATAAATATCATCCGGAGTATCTGGAAGAATTTGGTACTAAAAGAAAGCTATCTTTTTCATTTTATGAAAAAGATGAAGAGTATCAACCACAATATTATGGAGCATGGAGTAAGTAACTATGGTATCAAATTTATTTGCAAAAGATTCTTTTGTAAATCCTAATATACCATATTTATTTAATGCAAATATAATAGAGTATGATATGAAAGAAGCTGGGTTCTCATTAACAAAAGAACTTAAGCTTCTTTCTGATGCTACAATAGAATCTTTATCACATATGAGCAAAGAGAAACGGAAAATAGAGTTAGGTAAAATCGAAAGAGCAAACCCAAAATACAAAGAGGAAAAAAAGAACGCTTTTATTTATGGGAGAGAATTATTTTTTAAGAAAAATAACTTAGAAGATAACGACGTGATTTCTATAAAGAAAGATGCCATCTTTGTAAAGAGGACTTGTGATTATACTCAGTTTGGAGAGTATATTGATTTTAGACCTAAACATCACTATACATCATATATTCAATTTGAGAAACGGAAAGAATTTTATTATAGTCCTTCTGAATATGCATTTAAAGGAATATCTGATAATTTACTGAAAATGCATGAAGAGTATATGATAGATTTTATGTGTAACTATTGTCGAATGATGGAGACGTCTGATAAGAAAAGGGTATTGAGTTTCTTACGAAGATTCATCGATAAATATAAATCGAAAGAATTGAATATAGGGTACTATAGGAGATTCGATATAAAATCTAATTATGATATTATTGGACAAGATGATGTCATCTATATGGATTATGATGAAGAAAATATAGCTGACATTAATATTTTATTTAATTATAAAGAAATTATTATAAAGCTAGTAAAAATAGCGATATAAGGAGAAAACATGAAACCTATTAAAGAATTAGATTTTCATAGTAAAGTACTCAATGATTTTTATAACGAATACCCGATACAACTTCATGTTGGAGAATTTTATTTTGAGTATGATGATGAAGAAGAGAAGTGGAGAATAGTAGTCGGGTATCTTTTTATTAAAAATAGTTATCTTGATACTATAATTACTGAAGAAGAAGAAGCATTGGAGGATAGTATGGTTGAATTAGTGGATAAATGGCAAGAACCATTTATTTGTACAGTCGATGAACTGATTGGACCATGTAATGAAGACTTTCAATCACTATCAGAAGACCAAGAATTCATGAATACTATAAGAAATATTTATGAAGAATATATCAATAAAATGCTTGATCAACATGAAGAAGAAATTAAACAATTATATTATCAAATTTATTATTTGATAAGATGTAAATAAGGAGGACAAAAGATATGTTATTTTTCTATGATACTGAATTTACTGGATTAAAAAAGAATACCACATTGATTTCTATCGGTGTAGAAGCAGAAAATGGACACACATTCTATGCAGAATCGAATGAATATGCAGAGAAAGATCCAAGTGTAAAAGAAAATACTTGGATCCAGGAAAATGTTATTAAACATCTTTGTGTTGAAGAAAATGATGATAAATTAGAACATACCAGATTAGTTGGCAGTGAACAAGAAATTGCTGCTGCATTATATGATTGGGTACATTGCACATTAAATCATTGCGATGCCAAAGAGAAAACAAACAAAGCTCTCTTCGTTTCAGATTGTGCAGCATATGATAGTGTTCTTCTGTTTGACCTGTTGACTAAAGGTGGAGAAGCGATTGATTTACCAGATGACATTGTACCAGTAGTATATGATATCGTTCATGATATCACTAAATGGGTATTAATTGGAGATGAACCAATCTCATTTACAGAAGAAGATATGCAAGAAGCATTTGATATTAATAGAGAAAAGCTTCTTGATAATTTGATGGAAGCTTATATCATATATGAATATGATTATGCTCCAGATGATTATGATTATGATGATGAAGTCGTTAAGTATGTTACAAAGAAATTTAAGCCATCAGGAGAAAAACACAATGCATTATATGATGCAAAAGTAATTCATTCATTATATTTATTATTGAATGATGAAGACTGATGAAAAAGAAACAGATGGATTTACCATCTGTTTCTTTTTTTATTCTTCCGGTGACGGGGTGACTGCGAATTGACTGTTGTATTCTGTTATAGTATTAAATAATAACAACCGGCACCGATTTGTAATATATAACATCATGTATTCTTCTGTAAAGATAATTGAATCATCGTTAAGAAAATCTTTTTTTAGTCCATTGAATATATTGGTGGCAATTTTAGCCAAGTCTTCATCCAATAGCCTTATTTCATAACGGTTCTTAAGTAAAGCATAGGTTTCAATAATTCTTGATATTTCATTTGTAATCATATAATCAATGATATCAATATAATTTCTACTGATATCTATTTTTTGTTGACGTTTAATAAGACTGTCTGTTTGTACATCTTTTGTTTTTGCATCAAAGTATTTTCCAATGTTTGTCAGTATAGTAGAGATTTCGTCGTAAATAATTAAAAAAAGGATAGCTGCTACAATAGTTAAAATTACTTTTCCAACGGTTACATGCATCATAATTATTCTTCTCCTTTCGGTTTTTCCATTAATGCGTGATTGAGTTCCAAGATTCCAAAATCATTAGAATCGTATAACAATGAACGGTCGATATAACGATTGATTTGATGTTTGTAATCATCAGAGATAGCTTTGTGATATTTCTTGATGAATTCATCCACATTACCAAACATCTGGTGATAGTTGATAAAAAGATTATCATTATGAATTTCTTCATGCATTGTCTTACTCACCATAACAACACCAATGCGATTCTTTGCATGTTCATCTAAAACTAAGTCTGCAATTTTTGGTGTACTTACTTTCCATTTACGTAAAATAAAATATTCCAATATGATTGCACAGATATCAAACAATGTAAAGATTGGTCCATGATGCATTTCTATGGTAGCATCTTCATCGGTAACATTTTTAAGAACTTGACAACGATTTAATTTTACTTCTTTTTTTAAATAATTGATATATTTTCTATATCTATCGTTTTGTCGAACTAATCGTTCACATCCTTTTATGAAAGCAACATAACTTTCATAATTTTCAAAATAGTCTTCTCCTTTATAATAAGGAATATTATAGAATGAATTATTGGAATCTATAATCGGACTTATCTTTGATTTGTCATAAATAATATCCGGTAAGGTTTTTCCCATAATCGTAACTCCTTTCTGTCTAAAAATATTAAAGTATTGTCATTTCATTAAATAGACATTTGATTAATAGAAAATCGAAGAAAAGGAGGTAAAAGGATAAATGGGTTTAGATAATTTAAATCCAATGGCGAATATCTATAAAGATTTCATAAAGATATTGCAAACAATGACAATCAAGTATAGTTATTTAGCAGAAGAAAATGAAACCTTCGAAACGAAAAAACTTGCTGATGGGTATATAGAAGCCAGAGAAAAGAAGGATAATTTTTTTACATATAGAGATTATTCAAAACAAGAATTGGATGCCGTTGGAATATATGATTATAATATTAGAAAAGAAGTATTAAAAGGAGAAATAGATTCAGTACCTCTTCATAAACGAGAAGAGTTATTATTACTTCGAAGACAAAGAGTGTTGGATACCTTTGAAGAACAAAATGAATATTATCGAACACTAAATGGATATCCTCCATTAAATACGAAAGCAAATAAATTACACTATGTCCCAAAGGATATTTGTAGTTCTTACAATATAGAACACTCTGTTCCGATTCATAAATTACAAGATTATTATAATAAACAAAAAGTTGGTGAAGGGGATAGAATTATCAATCTTGTGGATGGTCTTGGTTTGATTAAAAATTTAAAGAAAGCTCATCCAGATGAAACGTATTTAAATTATATTGGTTCTAATCGTATTGATTTAGTTAAGGCACGACGAGCAAAGAATTTTGAAATATTAGCTCTTGACAAAGTTAATATTCGATCTAATGTATTTGATGCCTTTGTTGATATGTATGGAAAGTGTAGAGATTATTTTGTCAATACAGTGTTTGTAAATACGTTTCGGTCATTCTTTGATTATTATGACCGGTTTATTGCAATGTGCATTATGGTAATGACCATGCAACAATTAATCATGAAACAAATTCCTTTTGAAGTAGAGAGGAATTTCTTTGATGTTTATGCGGTACAGTTATTATATGATGCATATAATATTCCATATGATTTAGATATTGATGAAGAGACTCAAAATAATATTGTAAGAAATTTAAATATGATTATTCAGAATAAAGCAACCGATAAAGTGATATATGATATCGGAAAAATCTTAGGATTTAATAACCTAAAAGTATACAAATACTTTTTAGGAAAAGAACATCGTTATGATATATACGGTGCTCCTATTTTTAAATATAAAGAGCAGTTTAATAACGATACTGGAGAAGTAGAAATGGTTCCAGATTATGAAGCCATGTATGATATCTACTTTGAAAAAGAAGAATTGAAGAATAATGATTTTATTCAAACTTTTAATTCTAAGATTAACCGAGTTGAATACGAAGATGTAACAACCGGAGATCCATTTTGGTGGGAAGACCAAAATCTTTTTCATCGTAAATGGGATGTTGATTATAATTTCGTAGAAACAAAATATCTTAGTTTAGGGCTTTCTTATAGTATGACCGATATTATTTTTGAAAATATTGTCTTACTGAAATTATTAATCTCTCAAGAATCAAAAATTAGTGACATTGTTTTGTCTGTTCCAAAGATATTAGATGGAGTTAATGTTCCAATCTTTGATTTGGTTATTTTGTTAATTTGCTTAGTTGCAAAGAAACATCATTTAACAGGTGAAATTATTTCTATTCCAACCCAAGTTATTGATGTATTAGATTATTTACAAAATACAGAGGGTGGAGAAGAATATTTGGTCGATACCTTTTCGTTTAACTTTGATTATTTACTCAGTGAAGAAGGAATCAAAGAAACGAGTAAATTAAAAGATATGCTTGGAGAAGATGATGCAAAATTATTTACGCAATACATCTCCGTATTATCTATTGATTCTAAGGCTGACCCTGCAACAAAAATAAAAACATTAAACTTGATGTATGACAATATCAAAAAGTTAAATGAGTTTTTCCAATTAAAAATGACCGCATGTGCAGACAAAGAACTTTACTATTGTCTTAAAACTTTACAGCGTGCTATCTTTTATTCCAAGGAAGTAAAATCTGTATTTACCATTACAGGTACAACAACTGGATTTAAAAGAACAGCATTTAATTATTTTGAATATCTTCATTATAGAAATCCAAAATTATATTCTGCGATTTTTAAATTTGATGATGAAGAAGCATATCAGGAATATAAAAAAACTTATCCATACAGTAATCTTACTTATGAAGGATTTTTAGCTGGAGTAGAAAAAGGAACGATTACATTGAAATATGATAATCTCCGTGTGGATGAAATGAGTGGTAATGCAAAAATAAGTGAAGAAACCATCTATTATTATATCAATCATATTATTAGTCGTTTTAAAACAATCATAAATAGAATCAATTATTTGTATATGGAAAACGATGCTGCAGTACCATTACAGGAATTATTGGTGCGATTGGTTAAATTTGCAAAATCGTTTACTGTAGATATGTTAGACCTTGATATTATCTACGTTTGTGACATGAAAGAACAGAATATGATTCGACTCATTGATGTCCCATGGTATATTAATAAGTTAATTGGTCCCGATGATAGATTCAATGTTTCTCATTCGGATATTGTGAAAAAAATTATTTCCCAATATGAATTAGATGACAAGATTAATTTAAAAGATATACTCGCGTACAATAAAGATTTAATGATAGGACCAGATTCTAATAATCATGTATTAAAAAAAGACGAACTTCATTATATGGTAAAAGATGTACAAATTGAAGAAGAACGAGCCATCACATTATATGACACATACAATCTTCAAAGTACATTGATATTAAAGGATAAGCATAAACCAATGATAAAAGATGGAATATGTAAAATGTGGTATAGTGAATAGAAAGGAAGAGAGAAATGTCAAATGTAGTTTTAAAAGATAAAATTAGTTTAAAACGAGAAGAACTGGATATCCATACAAGTCATGGATTATGGGCAAGAACAGAAATTCTTTGTAGCAATGGAGATGTCATTGATAATCCAAGAGGAAAGAGTTCTTTTGCACCAGGATGTCCATTTACGAAGAGTGAAAATATGGTGCCTATTGGTGGTGTAGAATATGTATTTGAACAGATTTTTGGGGTTTCTGGTACACAGTTTGAAGTACCTACTTTATACAGTGAAGCTGGTATTGGTAAACCGAATTCATTACCACCAGCCGAAACTTATCGTATCCCGGATACAGAAAAAGGATTAGCTCAATATAAAAACATTGTGTACCGTAATGGTCACTTAGTACAGTTATTTGGTATCGGTATTACAGGTACCGCAGAAAACGATATTACCGTTTACCCAGTAGATTACAGGGAAAAATCCATTACATTAAGTCGTGTAACAAAAGACGGATTATCTTTAAAAGGAACCATGGTTCCATTCCGTTACACAGCAGAACAATTAAGTTCTGTAGAAAGACAAAGATATTTCGGTAAGAAATTAGAAGATGATGGTAATACTGCATATTATTTAAAGAGATTTGAATCCGACCCTGTTATCAAACATGTTTGGGTAACTGGTGAAGATTATGAAGACGGAGATGAAAGATTAGTTTCTTCTAGTGAAGTATGGGATAATACTGTAGGAACTAACACAGTAGAAAGCTTTACAGAAATTATTCTTAAAGTATCAAAAAAAGATGTCAAAGAATGGTTTGTAAACTTAGAACAGGAAGACCGTACAAGAATTAATACCATCGCATTATTCAATGGTCGTTTTGTAAAGAATGATGATGACCCAACAGATTATGGGGATTACGAAGATGTGCGATTATTCTCCAAGTTAAATATTCCGGTAGAATTCTTATCTTTATCAAAAGATTTAAATATTATCTACAGAATTTACGGAGCATAAAAAAAAAAGAACCATATTGGAAATATTTCCAATATGGTTCTTAATCGTGATGACTATTTTTCCAATATGGATTTAATGTATGATTGAATTTTCTTAATACTTATATTAAATCCCCCAGTTCCGATTTCTTCATTATTTATCTTTTTTGTCATTTTGAAACGAATTTTTTCATTATAACTATC
>ENA-ORRW01002484-ORRW01002484.1-human-gut-metagenome-genome-assembly--contig:-NODE-2484-length-15048-cov-3.196959_pt1 | contig 15048 bp, 4 predicted proteins | sample MGYA00242183_ERZ509150 | MGnify/ENA primary metagenome ERZ509150 (study PRJEB26280, sample SAMEA2338639) | human gut metagenome | biome: human gut; feature: human-associated habitat; material: faeces... | reverse complement strand
TTGTCAGGGATATTATTAATCTTAATCTTCTCTCCATCTGAATATTTTCCTGACGCAGGAGTTACATCTGGTGCTACAGGAGCACCATATTCAACAACATATTCAAATTCAACTACTTTACTATATACCCCAATAGAATTAACAGAAACTGCTTTTATCTTAGTTGTGCCTGTTTCTAACTTAATTGCTGTTCCATCATATAGTGTACTCTTAATATCAGGTTCTTTTCCATCAGTTGTATAATAAACAACACAACCAGAATCACATGTAAATTTAAGTTCAACATCATCATCATACGAACCCGGCTCTTTAGAAGCTGATGGTTCTTTTACAATATAATTCTTAACTGCATTGCTGCATTTTCCATCCTGATACTTTCTTATAAGCTTTGTTAAATTATCTGCATCCTCTTTCTTATAATAAATATCTGCAAGAGCTTTAACCGCATCTTCATAATTCTCATCATATGAAAGTATATCCTTCAGCACATTAACAGCTTCATCCTCATTTCCTGAGCTTTCATAGCATCTATACAATGTATACTTAAGGTTCAGATTCTTCTTTCCCTCATTTTCTTTAGAAGCCTTGCTAAGATATGATGATGCATCACCATAATTACCCTCTTCGTACAGTTTCATTCCTGTCTGATAATAATAATCATAATTATTCTTACTCTTCTTGTTAAGTGATACAGCAACTATAATTATTATAATTAAAACTAATGCAACTCCCGCAGCAACCCCTGCTATAATAAGCTTTGTCTTCTTATCCAGTGGTTTCTTAGTGGCGTCTTTCAAAATCTCTTTATCTTCATCTTCTGGTTCTTCATCGTCATCATCATCAAGTAAAATATCTCTATCAGTTAATTCTTCTTGTGTCGGTTGAGATGATTTATTAATTACCTGCTGTTCCTTAAGAATTTCATCTGTTATCTTAGGAACAACTCTCGTCTTTCCATCATTAATATCTGATGGCTGCTCTGCTTTATAATCATCAGCATTTCCTACATAAGCTTTGGCAACTGTAGTTTCTTCTTCTACCATTTTCTGCAACGACTTTTCAATTTCGTCTTCTATGCTTGTATTCTTATTAAAATCGTCTGGCATATATAGACCTCCATACACTTAAATAACATTTTGATATTAACATATTAGAGAATATTAATCAATAAAATACATTTTATGATTTTTATTTTTGTTTAACTAATTGTACACATTTTGCTCACATTTATCATGTATATTCTATATCAGATAGCAAAGAGAATTCTTTCTATCTCCCCCTCATATTTAGAAAAAGGAGATGTTTGACCGCATCTCCTTTTTTTATCCAAAAAATTATGACCATCAGTACAACACTGATGGTCATAATAATTTTATCATTACCTGAATTATCTTATGCTTGTAACTCTTACTGTGCAGCTTAATGTCTTATTATTAACAACAGCTGTTATTGTTGCTATTCCTGCTTTTCGTCCAATAACTTCTCCTGAAGAAGAAACTGTACATACCCTTGGATTACTGCTTCTCCATGTAATTTTACTATCTGTTCCTATTACATCTAATGTATATCTGTCATACTGCTCAAGAGTAATATTAGACCTGCTTATTGCAAGTGAATGAACTATACAGCTTGATTCAACACCTGCACCATCACTTATGACATAAACCTCTGCTTCACCAGAACCTACAGTTGTAATAACACCATTACCATCAACCGTAACTATTCCTGTATCTGATGAGTACCATTCATATGAATCATTATTAACAGCCGGCCTTACTATTACCGATAACTGTCTTGTTCTGCCTGTAAGCATATATATTTCTTTTGAATTAATTCTAAGTGAGGATATATTAACTCTTGGAGTTACATAAACCCAGCAGATTCCTTTGATATTATTACCATCCTGAGATGTTGCTGTAATCTTAACTTTACCGGAACTGATAGCAAACACCTCGCCATCCTCATCAACCACTGCGATTGATTCATTAGCTGATTTCCATACAACATCTTTAATTGTTGCATTATCCGGATATACGTTAACACCAAGTTTCTGTGAATCTCCAACAAACAATCTCAATGAATCCGGCACAACTTCTATTCCCGTAACCGGATTAACAACTCTTATGATACATGAATCTGTAACTCCGCTTCCATCCGCTGCTGTAGCTGTAATAACAGCATTACCAACTGATTCAGCACTAAGATTACCTTCCTGATCTACTGAACATATACTGTTATCTGATGATGACCACACTATATTCTTATTAGTTGCTGTATCTGTGCCAACCGTTGCAATAAGCTTTCCTGTTGCACCCACATTCATGAATTTATTATTTTCACTCAATGTAATAGTTGAAACATATTCCTTAACAACAATTGTACAAGCTGCTGTGAGATGACACTCATCTGTTGTAACTTCAATTACACAGTTACCACCCTTTAAGGCTGTTACAACACCATTTTCATCAACTGTTGCAACTGATGTATCACTTGAAAGATATGTGACTTTCTTATTCTCTGCATCTATTGGCTCAATTGAAGGTATAATAGCATATTTTGCTCCAACCCATAATTCCTGATAATCAGAATTAAGTGTTATTCCTGTTACAGGCTGTGTAACAGTAACAATACAATATGCTGTAAGTCCCGTGTCAACATTAGTACATATTATAGATGTTGTTCCTGCACCTGTAGCTGTAACTTTACCATCGCTTTCTACTTTACATACGTTTTCATCACGGCTTTCCCATGTAACAAGCTTATTATCTGCATTCTCTGGAAGACATGTGGCATTAAGCCAGAACACCTGTCCTTTTCTCACTGTAATATCTGTCGTATTAAGGACAATTGATGTAACAGGCTGCTTAACATATATATTACACATTGCTGTAACACCACCATCAAGTGACTTACAAAGTATTGTCGCACTACCTGTTCCGACAGCTTCAACCAGACCATTAGAATCAACTATACATACATTAGTATTAGATGATTCCCAACTTACAGTCCTGTTCGTAGCCGTTATAGGGAGAACTTCTGCTGTGATTCTTAATGTCTGTCCTATTGACATAATCTCATCTTTATAATCAAGTTTAATAGTCTCAACTGGTATGCTTATAATAAAATTACATGTTGCAATAAATGCACCATCTTCTGTTTTGCAGACAATTGTACAGTATCCTGGCTTAATATATGTTACAAGGCCATTCTCATCAACTGTTGCAACTGATTCATCTGAGGATGACCATGTAACATTTCTGTTCACACCGTCTCCTGATGGCTTTACAGTTGCTACAAGCTGATACTTTCCAATTGCCATAGTAGACTCAACTGTTGTCGCGTTAAGTGTAACTCCTGTTACTGGCTCTCTTACATAGACATCACAGGTTGCAACCTTAAGTCCGTCTTCAGTTATTACTGTAATCGTTGCATTACCACCAGATAATCCCTTAATAGTAGCTGTGTAACTGTCTCCTGTTACCGTAGCTACCGTTGTATCTGATGATGACCATAAAACATTGCTGTTAGTAGGTCCTGCCGGATTGAATAATACCTGTACTGTTCCAGTGCTTCCTCTGTCAATTGATATTGAAGAAGGATTAATACTTACATCTCCTACAGGAGTGGTAACATATATTACACAAGTCTCAGACTTAATAACTCCATTAATATTCTGTGAAACAGTAAGATGTGTCACACCCGACGCAACACCTGTTACTGTAAATACAGTACCATCATCTGACTGTCTTACCTCTATAAGATCATATGTAGGTATAACTCCTGCTTCATTAGCCTGATTAGTTACAGTATATGTAATCTGTGATTTACTTGGCTGATTAGTAACAAGAGCCTTAATGTCTATTGAACTTCCAATATTAACTGTTGTGCTTACTGTACTAAGGCCAAAACCATCTATAACTGTAATCTTATATGCCAGCTGATATGGCATATTATACACTGTGTATAATTCATCCTGTACTCTTGTTGCATATATTGTAGCTGTACCCGCGCCAACTGCCTTAACAAGACCAGTTGCAGAATCCACCTGAAGTACCTTGTTATCAGAAGTTGACCATGTTACTTCTGATTCAATTGCTGATGTTGACAACTGAAGTTCATCACCAACATTCATATTGCTCACTTCATTTCCCATCTTCTTAAATGGAACTACAACATTAACAGCATCTCTTGTAAACCACGATTCATTGCCTCCAACATCAATAGTAGTAAGTCCTGCACTCACCTTTGTAACTCCTGCATGTACTCCACATACTGTTCCAACTGCAACTGATGCTACATTTGAATTATCTGTCTTATATATTACGTTAGACTTAACAGGATTAACTACATTAGAAGGAATGTCCTCATATGTAAATGCTTCATAATCCTTATCTGAAAGAACCATATATCTGTTAGATGCATCGCTAGGAAGATGTGTTATAAAATGTCCCTGTGAATTAGATATACTCTCCTTAAACTTAACCTCTGCCCTTACTGTAAATGTATATGTAAGAGGATTAATTCCGCTTCCGTCTGCAGTTCTTGCCGTAATAACAGTTGAACCACCGCCAATAACCTTAAGTACTACTTTAGAAGAATCCCTATAATACATCTCTACGATTCCATCTGAACTAACCTCACCTGTTGAATCATTAGATGTTTCAATAAAAAGCTTATTACTCTCACAGGTATTGGCTGTTATGGTAATTAAATCTCCTTCTTTCAGAAGATCTGCCTCTTCAAGAACAGTATTACCTCTTTTCCTTTCAACATTAACATTAATAGGAACATATACTGCTGCTGTTGATGTAGCAAGTACATTATCATATACAACAGCTCCTGTATCTGAAAACTTCTTAGAATGATATGCTGCTGTTATTGTAGCTGCTCCTGCCCTGTTACCATATACTGTAGGATTAGTTGTTCCTGATACAGTCTGCAGATAAGCATCTCCGCCTGAACTTGGATTAACAAACTTTACAACATCATAATCTTCATCCGATATTGTCCATTCAAGTCTTACAGGACTTGCAATACCATTGTTCGAAGGATTGCTCGCGTCATAAAATTCATCATCCGTACCTGAAAGATTGGCATGAATAACTGTAGATGTAGATCCCTGTATTACACTTGACTGTGCCGGTGTCAGAGAAAGAGAAACACTTGAGTCAGCGTTAGCAAATATAAGTACTCCACCGCATGCAACACCAGAAACAAGCACACCTATAAGAATCTTCCATTGCATTTTAAGACGCATTGTCAGCTGTCTTATTTTTTTAACATTCTTCATATATATAACCCTCGCTTTGCATAAGTATATCTGTGCTTATATTAAAATCAAATAATAACTATTATATTATATCGAAATCTTTATTTATTAATATTACATCTTATACATACTTTTTTCAATATGCCTGCATACAATATTTTTCGCTATTGTTGTCAACTGCTGTTGCAATTTATCATATTTCTTATAAAACATATAAAAGTTTGGGTAAAATGATGGAATTAATCAGATTATTATGTTAAAATATTGTAGCAATAAAATATTTTTGGAGGTATCTAAAAAATGAAATTAAATTTAAGACCAGCTGAAGAGTGTACTTTTGACGCTGTATCATTAGGTGAAGTTATGCTTCGTCTTGATCCAGGTGAAGGCAGAATCCGTACAGCAAGAAGCTTTAGAGCATGGGAAGGTGGCGGAGAATATAACGTTATCCGTGGTCTTCACAAGTGCTTCGGTATGAGAACTGCTGTTATCACATCATTTGCTGATAACGAAGTAGGTCTTCTTATGAAGGACTTCATCGAGCAGGGTGGCGTTGATACATCACTTATCTGCTGGAAGAAGACAGATGGTATCGGACGTCTTTGCAGAAACGGTCTCAACTTCACAGAAAGAGGATTTGGTATCCGTGGTGCTAAGGGTTGCTCTGATAGAGCTAACACAGCTATTTCTCAGGCTACTCCAGAAGATTTCGATTTTGATTACATCTTCAAGAACAAGAGCGATGGTGGTTTAGGTGTTCGTTGGTTACATACAGGCGGTATCTACGCTGCTCTTTCTGAGCAGGCTTGCGAGACTGTTATTGCAGCTTGTAAGGCAGCTAAGAAGTACGGTACAATTGTATCTTACGATCTTAACTACAGACCATCTATGTGGGAAGCTATCGGCGGTTTAGCTAAGGCTCAGGAAGTTAATAAGGAAGTTGCTAAGTATGTTGACGTTATGATTGGTAACGAAGAAGACTTCACAGCATGCCTTGGTTTCGAAATCGAAGGTAACGATGAGAACCTTAAGACTCTTAACCTTGATGGTTATAAGAAGATGATCAACGAAGCTGCTGCTACATACCCTAACTTCAAGGCTGTTGCTACAACACTTCGTCAGGTTAAGACAGCTACAGTTAATGACTGGTCAGCAATCTGCTGGGCTGATGGAGAAATCTACAAGGCTGCTCAGTATGATGGACTTGAGATCATGGATAGAGTTGGTGGCGGAGATTCATTCGCTTCAGGTCTTGTATATGGTCTTATGACATTTGAAGATGCTGAGAAGGCTGTTAACTACGGTGCAGCTCACGGTGCATTAGCTATGACAACTCCTGGTGATACAACAATGGCTTCTCTTAAGGAAGTTGAAGGTATCGTTGGTGGTGCTGGCGCAAGAGTTCAGAGATAATTAATTTAATTCATATTTGGATTCAGACCAAATAAAGAGTTGCCTGGGAAACCGGACAACTCTTTTTCATTTAATAATATATAAATCTTCTGCTTCACTATCTGTAAGAGATTGTAAACACAAGTGTATCTGAATATGAACCCGCATATGCTTTATCCCATTCAGACTTATCTATTGAAAGTGTCAGATTAGTACTGTTTCCACTCTCTGCATATGTAGCTATACTGAATTCTTTGTTACCATCCATAATCTTATACGCAATTGTTTTACTCTCATTTTTACTGTTCTTAAGTTTTCCACTTGCACTTACAGATACATTTACAGTCTTGTCTGGCTCTAATCTTGCATTATCAAGAGAAACACTTCCAAGCTTAACAGACTGTTCTCCTCTTTCAATTGTTGTATTTGCCGGAATAGTCACTGTATAGACCGGATCAATTGATACAGATATTGTTGTCTGTCTTATCTGTGTCTCTTCAGCTCCTACAGGAATAACACTTCCCAATATAAACATCATACTCAATGCCATAGCTGTCAATTTTCTCATAATAGCCTCCATTCTTTCATCCATTAATGACTGTTTATTTATTTTGCAACTAAAACTGTCTCAACATTAGCACCATTCATTGTCTTTCCATCTGTAAGCGATGATGTGCTAATCTTAATAACAGCATTATGTTCTCCTGCTGCAAGCGGATGCTGCAGTTTTACATTAGTTATAGCTTTTCCAGGTTCAACCATATCTGACTTGTATATGGTTTCGCCCGTATCAGATAAAACAATTTCAAATGTAAAGTAGCATGGATTTCCTTCAGGGTTAAACAGATTCATTGTAACATTATCTTTTCCTGCATCTACAGTTATAGATGGATATCCTGGTATCCTTATTCCCTGCTGTCCGCCACTGTAATTACTTCCTGTACCAATTTCACCAGAATCAGAATCAATCGTTGGTGTAAATTTATCATCATTATCTTTATTCTTATCTTTTCTGATAACAAGCACTGCAGCCAGAACAGCAACTGCTACGCACAGTACTATTATTGCTGTTATCATAATTTTGTTTTTTGAAATCTTCATTCCAATCCCTCCTGACATTCCGTACAGACTGGTCATAAAACCAGTCTGTACGAATTACTAATTAATCAAACCTTACACTGACCTTAATATTGCTCAAATCATATTTATCAGAAAATGAACCACTTGCATCAAATCTGTAGCATATAGCATCTATATCTTTGCATCCTATGCTGTATGTGTGCGTGATCGTCTGTTTATTTTTCTTCTTAAGATCAAGCTTCTCTCCATGCCATCCATTCCATGACTTGTTAGAATCTTTTCTATATGTAGTGTCTACCTCTGCATATCCGTCATCTACCATTTTAATATAATAACTGATTGTAACAGTCATCGTATTGCAATGCTTCTTTATCTCATTCAGAGATATACCTTCCATATAGATGGAATTAGTTCTTGTATAACCACTTGTTGAAGTTCCTGATGCTCCATCTATGAAGAAATGCAGCTTGACTGGTTCTTCCTTTGAATCATCAGTTACACGATATGAATATGGGTGGCTGTAAGTAAATGTCTTATTAAGACTCCAGCTTGCATATAATGTAACCGTTCCTTCACCCGCAAGATTATCAGCAGAAGCTCCCGGTTTATATGTAACCGTTCCGCCATCTTCTACACACCAGCCAAGGAATGTATATCCATATCTTGAAGTCTTTGGAAGTTCATATTTCTTGTCATATGTAAATACAAGGTCGTTTATTGCATCTCCATCCTTTGTATCAAAATGTACTGTATACTCATTAGCAGTCCAAGCTGGATACAAGGTAATTATTTCATTATCTGCTGTTCCAAGTCCACTGATAATTTCATTATCATCATATAACTTGTCTGCTCCTGCCTTTTTTGTCCATCCTGCAAATGTATAACCTGTTCTCTTAAACTGATTAGCACTTAATGCTGCTTTATCTGTATACATAAGCTGCATATCCTGCATAGAACCAGTTGTTCCGTCACCATATGGAATAAACCGGATAACATAACTGTTTTCCTTCCAGTTTGCTGTGTAGCTTCTGTTACCTGTAGAACCTGTTGTAATTACTGGATCCATAGCCGTTCCATCTATACCAGTTCCGCTCCAGCCTGTAAATGTATAACCTGTACGCTGTGGTCTCTTAAGAGTTATAACGCTAGTATCAACCTCATATGTTTCAGGATTGTCAGCCTTTCCTCCATCAAGATTATAACTTATAGTATATACATCTTTCTTCCACTGTGCTGTTATAACAATATTGCCAGCAGGCATTACATCTGGAACAGCTTTATCCCAGCCTGTGAATGTATATCCCTTCTTTACCGGAATCTCATTAAAACTAACCTCAGTATTATAATTCTGTGTTATAGAAGCAATTTCACTGCCACCATCTGTATTAAAACTGATTGTGTACTGGTTTATCTTCCAGCTTGCAGTATAAGTGACATCTCTGTCTGGCATTGTACCTGCAACATCTTCATTCCAGCCTGTAAATGTATAACCGGTTCTTTCCGGATTAATAATATTAATCTTAGTGCCATATTTATAATCGTATTCAACATCTGGCTGTCCATTATTCAGCTTGAGAACAAATCTGTGTACATTTCTCTTGTAGAAATATCTTATAACAGTCGAACCATCTCCTTTTACAATGGCAGTTTCTGTCTCTGGTGAACTGAATCCTTCCATATGCTTAACTTCTGGCGTTACCTGGCTGTCAGTATCAGATGTAAATGCCTGTCTGTCATACAGTTCATATGAACCATCAAGCTTTTCAACAAGATGTTCAACAGTATAATTAACCTTATCTGCATCCCACTTTGCATATAAAGTAATATCATATGCCGGCATTGTACCGTCAAATGCTTCTGTACATGCCCTGTCAACATACCAGCCTGCAAATGCATATCCTGCTCTTACAGGAACCGGTGCAATAACATTGCTTCCCCATCTGGCTGTTTTCTTTTCGATACTTACAGTTCCACCCATAGAATTAAATGATACGCTGTATGAATTTCTATCATAATGCACCCGGAATATAAGACTTCCGTCTGCCGCAACAGTACCAGATGGCAGATCATCCGTAAGATGATAAAGCCTGCTGTCATACTGTTCCTTATCTGCAGTTACACTCTGTCCTGTTGTTGCTTTATTAATTCTGGTTTTATCAAGTTCATATTCTCCTGATTCATTTTCAAGATAATATTTTGTTGTGTATACAACGTCATCTGCTTCTTTCCATACCGCTGTATAAGTTGTATCATTTGCAGGAACTGTCTGTGTGACAGCTGGTTCCCAGCCTTCAAATACATATCCTGCCCTATATGCAACCGGTGTCGGCATAAGAGTTCCATATGTGTATCTTCCTTCTGAAACAACACTGCCTTCTGAAACAAACTTAATATTATATTTATTTCTTGCATAATAATAATTAATTGTTGTGCTTCCATCAGCACTTACTCTCTGTGATAAAGCTGCCGGGGTCATAAATCCGTTTCTTATGTCAGGCTTTGGTGATATCTCTGTATCAGTCTTAGCTGTCTCCTGCTTTGAAGAAGCTGCTGTATACACACCATCCGTTCCTTCCACATAATCAACAACATTATAAGTCATATCAGCTGCTTCCCACTTCGCATATACAATTCTGTCCTCATTAGGCATTACTGACGGAATAGTATATTTTTTTGTAAGTGCTTCATCTGTATACCAACCTGCAAATGTATAGCCCTGTTTAACAGGATCTTCAGGCTTTGTAATTTCTTTATTGTACTTAGATATTATAGCATCTACAACTGAACCGCCGTTAGTCTGGAATGCTATATAATATCCATCTCTTAAATTATCCCAGTGCAGAGATATCTTTCTTGTTATCGGCTTAGTATTAAAAGAACCCTTCTGACTCTTCCATGTTATTATCATCTCACCATCCTGCTGAGGTTCACTACCAGGATTAACCTCAACTATATTAGTTTCAGGATCATATGAGAACGCCGGATTAGTCATTGTTATAGAAAAATATCTGTCGCTGTCATCATAAACCTTAGTAAAATACTCATTATTATCGTCAAGACCTTCTTTCATATCAAGATACTGCATTTCAAAATATGTATCCGGAAGTCTTACAGTCTTAACATCTCTCTTCATCTTGATATCTTTAACAGAATCCTGACCATATGCATAATCGCACACATTTTCAACTACACCAACACTATACAATGGCCATTGCTTCTCAAAAAGTGTAGGATTATAACTAAACGTTCCAGAAAGTGCCTGTGCCAGGAAATTAACCTCCATATACATGCCTATTTCCATGTATATAGCTCCCATTGAGCTTGCTGTTCTGCCCTGCGAAGCTGCATATTTCAACTGATAGTACAGATATCCCCATACCTGGGCATATCCACCAACCTCTGCTGTAAATCCAACACTTGCAAGTTTTGTTGATATAAGGCCTACAGTCACGCTCAGTCTTATTCCTGCCCGTATTCCTATTGTTCCTATTGCATATACCGAGAACTCATACTGTTCTTCGCTTAAATCAATGGAATCACTTGTAACCTTTCTGTCAAATACCATAATGCTGTAAACATATCTCTTGGCATTCTTATACCAGTAGGTCATACCCATTGATATATTAACATTAGCAGAAACAACGAATTCAACCTTAAACTCAATATCAATAATTCCAATAACCCTTACATGTGACTCTGTTAACGACTTACTGTATAATTCAACCCAGTCAGCCTCATCATCAAGCATATCAGAATATCTTTCAGCAAGACTCTTCGCAACAGATATCTCGCTGTCATCATCAGAATCCTTCATATCTTCAAGCCTTGTAGATAAATCCGACTTGTCAGATATATAAGTAGTTCCGATTTCCATCATATTCTTAAGCTCTTCTGCTATTCCATTAATCACTTCATCAAGTTTAGAAGAACTTTCGTCATCATCATCTTCTTCAGCAGTTCTTACATTAACATTAAAATTAATTCCAGTGTAATCATACAGATCTAATGAAACCGCAACACGGTAGTCATCAATATATGGGAATATGCCCCATACTTTCCATATGGCCTTACCACTTACATTAATATTAATCTTAACTTCCTGCTCAAATGTTGCTGATACAATTACCTTCATATTAGAGAATGAAATCTCTACACCAATATCAAGAGCAAGCCTTAATCCACTTACATTCTCAAAATGTTTTAAATCAGTTGAAAGGTCAGCTCTTACATGGTCAAGCTTTACTTCTGGTTTCTTGCTGCTATATAATGCAACATTGCCCTGAGCCTTATCTGGAAGATAAGTTATATCCTGCGGCACAATGCTGATATTGGCATCCATAGTATCAGACAGATATTCCTGAAGTTCCTGATAAGAATTCGTTCTTACAACAGCCTGTGCAACCTCATCTACAACACTCTGTGCAAATCCACTGTCAACAGCCTGCTGCTCAACGCTCTGTTCAATGCCACTGATATCCTGATTCTGTAATATACTTTCGCCACTCACATTATCAGTCTGATATACATCCATGGCTGCCTGAACTTCATCCCATGTCACATTCTTATATGTGATTACATAATCAGCATTATTAGTTGAAACATTTGTTATAACAGCATACTGTATATCATCATTTCCAGTTGCATACAGAGCAAGATAATCGCCTGTATCAACTGTTGTATCTTCATCAAGTCCAAGTCCTGCTCCAAGACTGTCACTGCCATATGACATTTTATTCTTTGTAATTGTTATACTGTCATTATCAGGATCATTATCCTTATCATCAGCTACATTAACAGGAAGAACATCCGGAACGAAGAGTATCTCCTCTGCTGCCATACCCCTGTAGGAATATTCATTTTCCTTAGCTGATGTAATCTCAAAGAACGAAACATCATCATCAGATATAACACTGCCATCTAACTGTGGCACAACATCTCCGTCATATACAGCAATCTTATCTCCTGCATTAAGTGTACTGTCCGAATATGTAAAGCTTCCTGTAGTTTTAACAGCTTCCTGACTTATTGTACCATCCTGTCCTACAGTCATTACCGTCACAGATATTCTGTCAGCCTTCTCTCCGTTAACATAGAGATTACTTAAGCTTCCTGACTTTATGTACTTAATGTCATCCCTAAGATTCACATTAGTTACATCCGGCTTATAAACTGTAAAATCATATTCTCTTATTGTCTGGTCATAGCCTGTGAAATACAGCCTGTCATCTGAAAGTTCAAGACGGTAGCCACAGCCTTCCTGCCATGTGCCATTGCATTTTATTATAAATGTATACGCTCCATCATCTAATACACTTCCGGCTGTAATATCTATTGAAGTATTCTCAGAAGAATCGCTTACATTCTTAACTGATACTTTATTCTTTACTTCTTCTTTAGTTAGCCTTCCGCTCTTATCAGTTACCGTAATTGTAAAATCATTTGCATCAACATCATAGCTTCTTGCGTATGTATCTATGCTGACTGTCTTAAGCTCCTGACCATCAACCCATGATGCATATAATACAACATCACTTAAAAGTCTGTCTGTACTTGCAACATAATCTGTGCAGTCCGCATCATAACACCATCCCAAAAATGTCGAGCCTGCTTTGCCTGGAACCGGAAGATCTGAAAGCTTTGTTCCTGCCTCATATACCGAATTATCAAGCTCTGCTGCACGCCCCTGTTCATCATCATCAGTATAAAGTGTTCCGCCATTAGTTTCATACTTAATGTTATATTTTGTTGTTTCAAATGAAATATCAAAAGTAAGATTATCTGTATATATTCCTGCATATTTAGGAATTTCCTGTAATCTTGTCATATATTTTCTTGTCTTATCACTGCCTGTTGCTGTAAGCTCTGTTATTACTGAATTATTAGTAAGAGACAGTTTATTCTCTTCATTATATAATTCATATCCCAGCTTTACATCTCCATTCAGAAGATTCCATTCATTCTTAGAATAAACAGATACACTTACTTTATCTTTCTCATACAGTCCGCCTGCATGTCCCGATACTGTAAGATTCGTCTTATCAGCATCTACGCTTTCAGGTATGTCAATGTAATAATAACGTTCAATCCATTTTGCATAAAGAACTACAACTCCTGTGTAATTCTCTTCTGAAATCTCCGTTACAGGACTACCTGTCAGTTCTTTATTATCATACCATCCTCCAAACTCATATCCCTGATTGACAATATCATCCTTATCCGGTAATTGCTCTGCCGGATATTTGTCTGGTGCATTATAGCCACTGACATAATGACCACCGTTAAGCTGATAATCAATCTCCTTTAACTGGGACAGCTCATCATATGAAGACTGATTCCCTTCTGCATAATACATGCCCGGTATTGCTGCAGCAAGAATTGCAGAACATAAAAGTATACTCAAAAACCTCTTCATCCAAACGCCTCCTTTATGTTATAACCACATATACTAATATTTAGTTTTCCGTCTGCTATATATTGTAGTTATAATACCTTATTAAAAGACATTTGTGAGGTTACCTGCGTGAATTACAAGTTTTTTGACATGAACGATTAGATTTATATATAGAAATTTAGTCTCATGCAATATATAATTAATCAAGAGATATTTTATACACTAAGCTATAATGAGGAAAATACTATGAAAATTGCTATATGTGACGATAATGAAGCTGAATTAAACAGAATCAGAGAGCTGTTAGAAATATATGCCTCTGACAAAGGTCAGAAGTTTTTTATAAAATGTTTCACAAGCAGTGTTGAGCTGGCATCAACTGCTGAATTTGAGAAATATGACATATATTTTCTCGATATAATTATGCCAGTAATGGACGGCATTAATCTAGCAAGGGAAATCCGTGCCTTTGACAGATTTTCACCTGTAATCTTTCTGACATCATCTCCTGAATTTGCTGTAGAAAGTTACACAGTCAAAGCATTTAATTATCTTCTTAAACCTATAATTAAAGATGCTTTATATGATACGCTGGATGATATTCTTGATACATTTCATAAAGAACGCAATGATACATATATTATAAAGAATAATTCAGGTATACATAAAATATACTTATCAGATATTATGTACGCTGAAGCTCTTAACCGGAAAGTAATATTATACCTTTCAGACAACGAGCAGGTAATGTCGACAGACGTATTCTCATCTATATGTGATACACTTATGACACATAAAGAATTTGCACTGCCACACCGTTCTTTCATTGTTAATATGAATTACATCAAGACAATAGATGCAGTCAGGATTGAATTAACAAACAGCAAAACTATCCCGGTTGCACAAAGACGCGTTT
>ENA-ORRW01002473-ORRW01002473.1-human-gut-metagenome-genome-assembly--contig:-NODE-2473-length-15104-cov-10.873347_pt1 | contig 15104 bp, 8 predicted proteins | sample MGYA00242183_ERZ509150 | MGnify/ENA primary metagenome ERZ509150 (study PRJEB26280, sample SAMEA2338639) | human gut metagenome | biome: human gut; feature: human-associated habitat; material: faeces... | reverse complement strand
TGGGGCTTCGGGAAGGATATTCATGCCCTTGGGAGTTTTACCGGACAGCAATAATCTCAAAGGCATAGATGGCCTTGGCGTTCATCAGCGAGACCGAGGTCGTGATGGTGCCGAGTCCAGCCTGAAAGTCTGTCTTCACGTCGCGCGTGTTGTTGGCATGTAGGATGGAGACGGTGAGCAGTCCGATGGGCAGGATCATCAGCAGCGACTGCGGGTCGTAGGCCCCCACGGCCACGAAGAACGTGCCGAGGGCAGGGAGCAGGGCGAAGCTGCAGAGGATGTTGAGGTCGCCCAGGTGGTGGGACTTCATCCAGGGATAGACCAGCGAGAGCAGGACGCCCGCCAGTCCGATCCACCATCCCGACCACGACGAGTTGTAGAGCAGAAACACACCGATGGGCACGGCCAGCGCCACGAGCACCAGTCCGTAGCGCAGGATCTCCTTGGGCCGGAACGTGCCGTCGTGTATCCACGTCACGCCATTGCTGCAGGCTTTTGTGTCCACGCCCCATGTGAAGTCGAAGTAGTCGCTCACCATGTTGCCGCCCGAGTGGACGATGGAGAGCAGCGGGAGGCAGAGCAGGGCGTTGAGCCAGTTGATCGGTGTCGTGTCCTCGCCTCCGCCATGGCTCTGGCAGTAGAGGTAGGCCCACATGATGAGGATCGGCATCACCGAGGCGGGCAAGGCCCACGGGCGGGTGGCGATGATCCAGTTTTTCAAAGTTCTTCTTTTTTCCATGTCTTAGTTAAAAGGTGGACTCGTGGGAAGGACAGCCTCCGCCACGGACTTCCATGAATAGTTTGATTTAATTTCGGTCGTTGATCGCCACGCGCGGCCGACGGCAGCGTGTGGCAGTCTATTGCAAGTGCAAAGGTAAAAAGAAACTTTGAAATGGGCCTGCGTTTTGCCTGAATTTCTCGGCAGAAGTTTTTTGTGTGGGAGAACACCAAAGGCTTCTCTCTCAAACATCAAAGGCTTCTCGCTTAAACAGAAATGGACGAAAGCCAAGTAAAGCGGCTTCCGTCCATTGATCTAAATATAATATGTAGTCGTTGCCGACGGCCTTATGCCGTGCGGACTACCACTTGTCGCTATCCCAAGGGTCGTACATGCCTTCCTTGATGTCCTTGTCCGTAAGGAAATAGCCACGGTCAGTGTCGTCGTTCTCAAGATCCACCTGGCCGTTGTCGTAGAACTTCTTGCCTACAACCCATTGATTAGACGTAGCTGCACAGTAGTTGTTCTGTGTCTCCACCATCAACACGGTAGTTACGGGCTTGATATATTTGCGTTTCATATTTCTTAAGTCCTTTTTTTAAGTTTGTCTGATTGGATTATCTTACCACATGCTTGCGTCCGTTGACGATGTAGATGCCGCTGGGCAGACCCTCGGTCGTATTGCCGACACGCTGTCCCTGGAGGTTGTACACGCCATTGTTCTTGCCGTAGCGGTTGGCAGCCTCGGGGCCTACGATCAGCTCGCCAATGGCCGTCAACTCTGCCTCCTGCTTCATGCCGTCGATAAAGACTTCGATCTTCGTCTTGTCGTTCTTGGGCTTGAACCAGCAAGAGAAGCCGCGGAGACCGCGCACCTTTGTCTCGTTGTTAGTGAAATAGACGTTGCCATGGTCGAAGAAGTAGCTTCCTACGAGGTTATCGTAGCCCTCGCGGATCGTTCCCCTGTTGCCGGACAAAGTCCATTCGCCCGTGCTCGCATCCTGTTTGGCATCAGGGTCGAAAGTGCGGACGAAGGTGCCGTAGGCCGTGATGCTTCCCACGTTGTGGGTCAGTGTCGTCGTCCAATTCTGCTGGTTCATTTGTGTGAGGTCGTTCTTGCCCTCGGTAGTCTTCTCGAATGTGACGTTGGGGATCTCGAAGCGCTGGCCCTGGATCGTTACCTTCTTATTGCCGTCAGTTCCTGTGATATCAGCAGTGTAGGTGGTGCCATTGTACGCCTCCATCGTCTTGGTCGGGAAGATGATGTACGGCTGATAGGCTGAGATGGCGGTAGCCTTCTCGTTCGCGTCGAGGTTTACGGTTTCAAACTGCAGCTCGGTTTCCGTGAGGTCCTTGAGCTTAGCAAGGCGCACGTTGGAACCAAAGGCTTTTCGAACTTGTTCGACCGTGAGATTCACGGGCAGTACAAAGGAGTTCCAGTGGTCCTTGGTGAACGTCTTGGCAAGGTGGAGCATGCGGTTTGTGTAGGTGGTGGCATCCTTCAGATAGTTCAAGTCGCCGCGCAGCTCGTCGAGTATGAGGTCCGCACTATTCATATTGCTGGCGTAGAGCACGCGGAAGTCATCGAATACCGTCCACTCTTCGGCGTTGGGCGTATCGCTGGCGTCGTTGGGGTTGCCAATGTAGATACCGAAAGCGATGTCGACGCCTTCGTTACCAGCGTCTGTGGCTGTCTGAATCATCTCCTTCGTCACATGTACGCTCACGCTATTGGTATATTTGTTTGACTCGTAGAACTCCTTGCCCGCATAATCCATGTTCTGATCATCTACATGGAGGCGAGACTTCTCGTCCTCAGTCATGTTGCTGACCTGGCTAAGTATGGTCGTGCGTTTTGAGGGCTCGAACAACTCCTTGCCTGCGACGCCTGCGAAGAGGTGGGCTTTCTCCGTGTTGGAGTATGCCTTGCACTCTACGACGTAGACACCTGGCTGCGTCACAGACATCTTCTGATAGATGTAGCCATGCGTGCCGTGTATGTCCATGCAGAAGAACTTAGCCATGTAGCGCAGGTAGTCGTTCTTGTTGTTGATGGTTTGGGGATCGCTGCCCGAGTAGGGGAAAGTGTATTGACCACTGTGACCCGGTTTAAATATACCGTCGTTATACGCTTCGCCATTGCCGCGTGACAGGGAAGTGGCCTTAGTCGATACCTCCGTAATCGGGTTTTTGTAGTTGCACTCCTGCAAACCGATACGGGTGTACGCTCCCGTTGCAAAGGAAGAAGTAAATACATTCCATCCGGTGATGTCCGTTCTTCCACGATCGAAGCCAGGACACTTCAACATAAAGGAAAAGTCAAGTGGATCTTTCAGGCCCTCAGTGTTCTTTTTCTGCAAGTCATAGATGTCCTGTAGGGTGAGGACGCGCCATTTGCTATTGTCGTTAGGTGTTCCGTCAGTGCAGATATTCGTGTATGTATCTGCTCCACAGTTCCTGTCTGCTGTAGCTTGTCCTTCGTTAAAGGCCGTGAGGTACATCCCTTCTTGTGAGTTGAACCCAGAACTTGACGTAGTAGTCTTGAACGTGTAGATAAGGTAGTCGTTCTTTCCGTTCGAATCTGTTGTTTTTTCAAAGAACCAGCCGTCGTAACCGTTGTTAACGGTATATTGGCCACGGTCGCAGAAAACGCCGATGTCGGTCGTGATGTTGGCTCCCTTGTCCACCCATTTCACCATGTTGCCCTCATTGGTAGCGACGGTGTGTGCGAAGTTGAGGGAGGGCGTTTCGCTTCCGCCAATTGTCGTAGACGTTCCTTCGCGTGTCCAAAGCGGCGTTGGGTAGTCTTTCAAAGAGGCATGTGTACCCCAGTAGCCTCCCACGTTGAGAAACTTGCCTGTTCCCACGTTGTAGAGGAAGTACACTTTGCTCGGGTCTTTGTAGGAGTAGTCCGTGGTGATTCCCGCCTTGAGCTGATCAAAGGTCTGTCCCGTTAGACCGGCTACGCCCTCGTAAGAACTGGTTGAATTTTCGCCGCCCGTTGTGCCGTCGTTTTGTGCTGATGCCACAAAGGGTGTTGCGGCGAGGAGTGCCGTGGCGATTCCAACACTCCAGCTGCGCCGCCTTAAGCAGCGTTCGCCGTGTTGTGAAGTAGTTGTTTTCATCGTTTTAATGTTCTCTTTAGATAATTAGTAATGATCACAGTTGTTTTTAGTGCCTCCATGCTCAGTTCTAACCCAGTTTGTTCGCCGTCAGGTAGGGCGACAGGTTGATTTTGACAGGAATGCACAATCTATTTGGGTACAAAATTACTAAGCATTGTAAAATTAGGGGGGGGTAAGTGTTAAATAAGATTAAATCTTTGTTTTTAACTTGCTTTCAACCCCCTGTGTGGCAGATATTTACCATTGTGTCAACGCACAGCCGCCTTTTAGCGGGCGTCTTTTGCTGCAGGTTTTGTCCTGGCGAAGCATTGTTGGTGTTGTGCTGCCTTCCGAAAACAAAAACGTTAAACGTTATAACGTTAATGCGTTATCAAAAATCAAAAACGTGACAACGTAACAATGTAACAATGTAACAATGTAACAATGAGAATTGCCATTCCGCTTTTCTCATGACCGTTATGATGACAAAGCAGCCCACGGGGAAACAGGCAAGTGTCTGTTTTTCCCGTGGGCTGCAAATGTTGAATAAGGCGATCGTTGAATCAGATCAACGCAAATTGCAACTACAGATTGGGTTTCAATCGCAGCGTGTATGTATGGTCGCCTGAGGTGGGACACTCATATTTCGGCAGGACCACGTCGCCTTGGCAACTGTTGTTGCCCAGTCCGCGCTGCCAATAGTCGATATGGGCAAACACCTGGGGCTTGCGCACGAGGTCGTACCAATGGGTGGGTATTTTCCACAGGTCGCTGCCTTCTTCTATCCATTTCGACTCGTCGAAATGGGAGAGCGAGAATGAGGCTTGACCATCGACCTGTACTGCGAGCGTGAGTCCAGCGGCCTTGTTGCTGAGCAGCAGTTCGCGCAGATCCTCATGGTCGCCATAGGTCTGTGGGTGGATTTGCTCCTCCACCATATCATCGACCGTGGTGGTGAAACGTCCGAGGTAGGAACCCGTCTTGCGGTCGGAATAGTTGGAGCGCGGACCACGCGCATAGAACTCCACATTCTCAAAGCCCGAAGCCAGTTGCAGGCCGAGACCCAGACGGCGGGTAGCCCCCGAAGGAGAGAACGTCGTCTTCATGTCAACCGTGGCATCAGGATAGAACGTGTAGCGGATGGTGTACTGGCAGTTTTTGGCATTGCCCTGCACCGTCATGGTGGCGCAGTCCGAAGCATCGTCTTTCGTCAACGCCTTGATGATTTTGGTCGAGGACGAATTGACACATCCTACATTTGCGGTACTCCCTTTGTCGTTGTCGATGTTTCGGCAACTATTGAAGTCGGGCGCAGCTCCCGAAGCAATCGTTCCATTGGCATTGGTGTGCAGAATCTGCTTGCCCGCATAGGTCCACGCCGTCATCTTGCCGTTGTCGTCGAAAGCCATTTGGTAGGCGTTGCCCTCGTCATCGGTACCCGAGACGGAGTTGCCGCTGATGGTCAGTGAACCTCCCTTGGACGTGTGAGCGGTCCAGGCTGGGCGCGCGGTCAGGGCAAACTGCTCGTCGGCAATGCTGTAGCCAGCCTCTGCCCATGCGCAGGCCTCCTTGATGCGCAGCTCGACATTGACGAGATACTCGCTCGCCTCGTCGGTCACGGTCTTCAGCGGCAGGGTGATGCGTGCCGTGGCTCCCGGTGCGATTGCGTCGAAGTGCCCAACGGTTGCCTCCTCCACCAGCCGTCCATCCTTGAACACGCGGAAGGCGAGGTCGTAGCGCTCGGGCGAAATGGTGGTGAAGACATACTTGTTGGTGAGGGAGACTGAGCGTGAGGCCGCGTCGAAGTCGGAGAACGCCACATACTGATAGACCTTCTTCACCTCGGTGAGCTTGGACGTCCAGGCGCGGTCGGGCGTGATCAGGCCGTTGTTGAGGAAGTTGCCCTGGAAGCCAATTCCCAACAGTGCGATGTCATTGTAGTCGTAGCCCGAGGTCCAATTGTGAAAACCATTCTTGGTCTTGTCGGCCACGATGCCAGATCCGCTTTCCACTCGGTAGATGGCCTGGTCCACCCAGTCCCAAATGCAGGCGCCAATGATGCCAGTGCTGCTCTCTATGGCCTCCCAGTAGTCCTTCAGGTTGCCTACGGCTTGTCCCATGGCATGGGCATATTCACAGATGAAGTAGGGACGATCCTTGACTCCATCCTTATTGCTTGCAACATAGTCCACCGTGGGATACATGCTGGAATAGAGGTCCGAAGTGGCAGTATTGCCCCAGTTGGTCGTACCCTCATAGTGGATGGGTCGGCCGTCGAGGGCCTTCACGGCCGCATAGGCCTTCTCGAAGTTGAGGCCGCTTCCCGACTCGTTGCCCAAAGACCAGAACGTGACGCAGGGGTGGTTGCGGTCGCGCGCCACCATGCGCACGTTGCGGTCCACATACTGAGCGGTCCAGTTTCCGTCTGAGGTGAGTCTCTTGGTTAAGTGTCTCCATCCCCATATCCAGTCATAGTGGCACTCCACGTCGGCCTCATCCATCACATAGAAGCCCAGAGCGTCCATCATGGCGTACATCTTCGGCTGGCGCGGATAGTGGGACGTGCGTACCGTGTTGACGTTGGCCTGCTTCATCATCGTCAGGTCCTTCATCATCGTCTCCACGTCGATGGCCCGTCCGTATTCGGGATGCGTGTCCTGGGTGTTGACACCCTTGAAGAAGACACGCTGGCCGTTGACATAGACGACGTTCGGATTTTTCGTCAGCGAGATGGTGCGGAAACCATACTTCGTGTTGAACGCCATCTCTTCCGTACCGTCGGCAGCACGCTGGCTCACCGTCACATTATATAAATAAGGAGACTCCGCACTCCAAGGATGCAGGCCCTTGAGTCCCGGAAGGCTCACGGTCAGGGTCTGTCTTCCGTTGTTGTCTTTTTTGCTTTCATATTCAGCCTTGCCAGTAGCTACCACGTTGCCGTCCTTGTCGCTGAGCGTGACGGCAATGGTCTTGTTGGCACCTGCCACGCGGTCGCGGTTGTCGATGGTGAGCGCGACCTGCATCGTGCCGCTGGTAGCATCGGCGGCCATGTGGTTGGTGGTGATGACGTGGTCGGCTACAAAGACCTTGGGTGTGGCGACGAAGTAGACGTCGCGGTGGATGCCCGAAAGGTGCCACATGTCCTGTCCCTCGAGATAGGATCCGTCGCACCAGCGATAGACGCGCACGGAGAGCTGGTGGACGTTGTCTGCCGAGCTGCCCGTCCGGATGCTGCCGTCGGCCTGCTTCTCCAGGGCTGCGGTGATATCAAACTCCGCGTCGGTATTGGATCCCTGCGAGTAGCCGACATAGTTGCCATCCACCCAAACGGCAGCGGCACTATAGACGCCGTCGAAATGGAGGAAGACGCGCTTGTCGCGCCACGACTCGTCGAGCGTGAACTGGCGGCGGTAGAAGCCCGTGGCATTGTTGTCCTTCTCGTTGGTCTCGCGCTGGCTGGCCACGGCCTTTGGCGGATTGTACTCGAAGGGATAGCCGATGTTGGTATAGACTGGGCGTCCGTAGCCCGCCATCTCCCAGGAGAGCGGCACGCGGATGGGCTTCCATTGGCTGGCTACATAGTAGGGCGACTGTTCGAAGTCCTTGGCGTAGAACTCGCTGGCTGCGGGTCCGCTTGTTGTGCCCTTGACATAGCAGAAGCTCCACTCCTCGCCGTTCTCGCTGCTGTTGAGGCTTCTCACCAGCGAGCGCGTCTCGTCCGTGGGAAGCCACGGAGCGTCGTAGTGGGTAGCGTCGGCACGAAGCTGCGCTGTGGAGGGATAGGGCAGGAAGGTGGTATGAGCTGCCTCCTTGTGGTCCTCAAACTTCTGTGGGTTGCTGGTCCAGGACGCGATGTTGTCTGTCTTGCTCATATCGACATAGTCTATCAGGCGCACGCGCTTGCAGACGGCATGGCTGCGGGTCTCCCCCTCGGCGCTACCTATCTGGATGGTGGAAGACCCGGAGGAGAACAAGGCCTTGATGGCCGAGCCGGAAGCCTGCTGCAGTACGCCGTTGACATAGAAGCCATCCTTGGTCAGATGGATGGTGAGGATCTTCGTGTCGTCATCAAGCTCCACGTCCAACTCGGTCTGCGTATTCTGCCACGTGTTGACCCAGCTTCCGCGGAGTCGCTCGTTGAATGTTTGTCTCCTGCTGGAAGTGTAAGGCAGCTTGTAGGTGGGTGGAATATAATAAAAGTGGAGGTTGTTGCCCTTCCAGTCCTGTATCTTCTTTCCGAAGGAGATGATGTTCTCCAGGGCGGAGGTGCAAGCGGAGACGTCGAGGACTATCTCCAGGCTCTTCTTTGAGAAATCGATCTTGAAGTTTTTGCCAGAAGCAGTTCCGTCGGTGGAGAGCATCCACAGTTGGGCGCTGGGAATCTTGGAGACGTCCAGCTCGGAGAAGTCGCTCCCCGCTTTGATAAACTTCGTTTCGGCATCGGTGTGTGCTGCCAGGGTATGGGCAGCGGAGAAGGCCCACAGCAGAAGGCACAGTAGGATGTGTTGTGTAGTTTTCATTGTGTGAGACTTATTTGACGATGATTTTAATACCATTGACGATATACAGGCCGGGGGCAAGTGGTTCGGCAGAACCCTTGCGGCGCACCAGTTGGCCACCCGTGTTGAAGGCGGCGCCATCGGCAGGGCGTGAGACCACGGGTGCGGTTTGCGGGACGGAGGTGACCTCCTGATCCTCTACTGTCCAGCCGAGGTTGCGATCGGCAGCCTGCGGATCGTTGCTTTGGAAATAACCACGGAAGCCATTGGCCTTCATGTCGGTTTCGAGACAATACATCCGGTCGCCGTCGCCGAAGACGTAGGCATTGGCTGGAACGATCGTGGGGCCATAGAAGCCGATGAAGCGGGTGCCGTCGGCAACGGTCTCGCGAGACCGGTTGCCGCGGTCCCAAGAGGTGATGTCAATACCCTCGACCCGATAGACGTTGTCTTCGCTGACCCGCTCGGGCTTCAGGACGTAGGGCACGCCCGCCTCGATATCCTCGCAGGTGGTGAAAAGGAGCTTGTCGCCCGTGTCGCCCGTGTATTCAGCCACGCGCGTGCCCTCACCCCAAAGTGCTCTGACCCGATCAGCGTGCAGCGAGAACGGCAGGCAGAGCGTGTTCCACTCCTGCTGGACCAAGCTGCGCTGGAGCGTGACGTCGACATGCTGCTTGTAGAATAGAGGGCAGACATAGTCAGCTGTCTCATCGAGGAGGATGGGCTGGCTCTCCTCGCCAGTAGATACCGCCCACTGGCCATCGAGGAAGGTGGCGTCGGGCTCTTCAAACGTGGTGGCCATGGCGCCCGAGCGCACATAGACAAAGGTGGTGGCGTTGGCTTCTCCCACCTGGTAGCCGAGGGTGTAGGTGTGCTCCGCGGAGGGCTTGAGAATCCATTTCATGCCCGTGTCGTCGAGATGGATGCGCCCGGCGTTGGCGACTTCGTCCACCCGTGTGACCTCAAGGCTCACGGGTGCGTCGGAGAGCGTGGGAGTGCCGTCGTCGCCGATGCAGAGGTATTGTCCCTGCGCGTTGAAAATATAGACTGACGACACCAACAGAGATAGTAGGATGTTCATGTTAGTTTGTTTTCGGTTATTGATTATTTGGGGGCGACCATAGACTGGCTTTGTCTCATGCTAAAGCTCCCAAAGGGTTGCGTCGTTCCTATCGTCGTCTTCTTCCTCCTCCTGCGTGAAGGGTGAGAAGGTGTCGGGACGCTTTTGGATGCGTATCGTGCCCGGATTGCCTTTGCCCCCAGGCTTGCTGAAGGCAATGAAGTCCATCATGTTTCCTGACACGTCGAGTGGGATCGTCTGAGACTGGGGTGGGGTATATTTTTTTCTCATATAAGGTGATAACTGTGATGATGCAAATGATTGAAAAAACAGCCTTCTTGGATGAAGAAGTAGCCTTCTTGGACAAAAGGACGATGCGGAAAAGCCTCCCGATACGAAACGGCAACTAAGTCTGGATAGAAGCCCAAAAACCATGGACGTATGCCATTGCTGGCTTCCGTCCATGGTTCCTCAAGTCTCGTAGGTAGTCGTTTCCGACGGCCTTATGCCGCACAGACTACCAGTTTTTGCTGTTCCAAGGATCGTAAGTGTTTACACTTTCGTCCTCGTCCGTGAGGACATAATCCCTGTCGGCGTCTGACTGTATTGCTCCGCTGGCGTCGCGTACGCTCCAAGACGTAGCAGCACAGTAGTTGTTCTGCGTCTCCACCCTCACCACGGTGGTTGTGGGCTTGATATATTTACGTTTCATTTTTCTTAAGTCCTTTTTTGAAGTTTGTCTGATAGGATTATCTTACCACATGCTTGCGTCCGTTGACGATGTAGATGCCGCTGGGCAGACCCTCGGTCGTATTGCCGACACGCTGTCCCTGGAGGTTGTACACGCCATTGTTCTTGCCGTAGCGGTTGGCAGCCTCGGGGCCTACGATCAGCTCGCCAATGGCCGTCAACTCTGTCTCCTGCTTCACGCCGTCGAGATAGACTGCGGGCTTCGTGCCGTTGTTCGTGTTGGGCTTGAACCAGCAAGAGAAGCCGCGCAGGCCGCGCACCTTTTCCGGGTTCTCGGTGTAATATACATTGCCATAGTCGAAGAAGTAGCTTCCCACCAGGTCGTCGTAGCCTTGACGGATTGTACCCTTGCTGCTGGAGAAGCTCCATTTGCCCGTGGTCTTGTCCTGTGTAGCCTCCTCGTCGAAGGTGCGGACGAAGGTGCCGTAGGCCGTGATCGTTCCCACGTTATGGGTCAGCTTCGTCGTCCAGTAGTCGTCCATGTTGCTGAGGTCGTTCTCATTGCTTGCGTTCGTCTTGAACGTGACGCCGGGAATCTCGAAGCGCTGAGCCTGGATCGTTACTTTATAGGGATTCTCCGTGCTTCCATTCTTAGCGATGGTGGCGGTGTAGGGACTATTATTGTTGTCCTCCATCGTCTTGGCCGGGAAGATGATGTACGGCTGGTAAGCCTCGAGAGCGATATCCTTGTCGGCTTTTCCGTCGAGGGTTACGGTCTCGAACTGCAGCTCGGTGGCCGTGAGGGCATTGAGCTTGGCAAGGCGCACGGTGCCACCAAAGGCATCGCGAAGCTGCTTGACCGTAAGATCTACGGGCAGCACGAAGGAGTTCCAACTGTTCTGCTTGAACGTCTTGGCAAGGCGGAGCACACGGTTCTTGTAGGTAATGCCATTCTTCAGATACTCCAAGTCGCCACGAAGTTCGTCGAGAACGAGGTCCTCATTCTTCGTGTTGCTTACGTAGATCAGACGGAAGTCGTCGAATACGGTCCATTCGTTGAGGTTGGGAGTTTGGCTGCCATCGCCAATGTTGAGACCGAAGGCGATGCTGACACCCTCTGCACCAGCTTGGTCGATCATGGCCTGCGTCACCTGTACGATCACGCTATTGGTATATTTGCTTGACTCGTAGAACTCCTTGCCCGCATAGTCCATGTTCAGCTCGCTCACGTGGAGGCGTGCCTGCTCGTCCGCCGGCATGTTGCTGACCTGGTTCAGTGTGGTCGTGCGCTTGGTGCCCTCGACCAAGCCGGAGCCATTGTTTTGTCCAATACCAGCAAAGAGAAGGGCTTTCGGGGTGTTGGAGTAGCCCTTGCACTCGATGACGTAGGTGCCAGGCTTCGTTACATTCTGCTTTTGGTAGATGTAGCCGTGCATACCGCGTACGTCCATACAGAAATATTTGGCCATGTGGCGCTTGTAGTCCTCACGGTCAGCGAAGGTTTGGAGCTGGTCTCCCTTGTACGGGAACTCGTAGTTTTTGTCGAACGTATTGTCGTAGTTCTTGTCGCTACCGCGCGTCAAGGACTCTGTTTTACCATTGGGTACGAACTTGTGGAAGCATTGCTCCAGTCCGATTCTTGCGTAGCCACCTGTGGCGACCGCTTTCCAAGCATCGATGTCCATACGGCCACGATCGAATCCGGGGCAAGCCAACTTGAAGGTAAGGTCAAGCGGGTCGGTCAGATTCTCGGACGCTACATCCATCAAATCCTGAATCTCCTTCAAGGAAATGATACGCCATTGGGAGTGCTCGTCCCACAGTCCGCTGTTGATAAGGTTGTCTTTCGTGTCCGCATCACAGTTCTTCTCTGATGCAGCGTCTCCAAGCGCCGAAAGATAGACTTGTTTGCTAGGCCAAAGCGTAGTTTTGCCTGTATAGGTGTAGAGCCTATAAGTGTTATGCTTTGCGTCGGTTGGATCCTTTTCGAGGAACCAACCGTTGTATCCGGTATAATACTGGCCCAAGCTACTTCCTCGGTCAAGAAATACGCCCTCGTCGGTGCTATTACTATTCTCGACCCATTTCATCCAAGAACCCTGCTTGGTTTTTAGGTCTTGGGCAAAGTTGATGGCAGTGCTGCTTCCATTCTGAGCCCAAAAGGCGACGGGGGTGTCCTTTAGCGAAGCGTGCACACCCCAATAGCCTCCCATGCTGAGGAACTTGCCCGTTTTTACGTTGTAGAAGAAAAAGACCTTGCTCGGATCGTTCAGCGATCCGACCTCTTTGTCAGCAACTTTGGCCGCAAGAATCTGTTCTGCAGTCTGACCCTTGAGGGTGGCTGCTCCGACCATTCCGTCGTTTCGCGTCGCGTCGCCCTTCTGAGCAGAGGCTACAAGGGGGGCTGCTGCAAGGAGCGCCGTGGCGAAACTACTACTCAGGCTGCGCCACCATGGGCAGCGCTTGCCTTGTTGTGATGTAGTTGTTCTCATCGTTTTAATGTTCTCTCTTTGGTGTTATTTACTATGTTTATTGATCACTATTTTTTCTTAGTGTCTTCTTGCTCAGATGCGTGTCCCTTGTGGTCGCCTTCAGGTAGGGCAAAAGGTGCGCAAAGCGAGGAGAATGGTTGCTTCTCGGGTGCAAATTTACTAAACATTGCAAAAATGGGGGGGGGCTTCCGTTAAATAATCTTAACGAGGCGTTTTTTCTTTGTTTTCATCCCCTTTTGAAGGGCTTTTGCTTGGCATGACGGGATAGTTCGACCCCTTTTGGAGGGAGACGCGAGCCTTGTAGCGAAATAATTTTTTGAATCGTCGGTTCTAACGTATTGGACTGGTGGATTTTGCCTAAACAATCAGTCTCTTTTTCCTTCTTTTTGCTTCCGTTTTTGGTGGTCTTCGCCAGGGACCTTGCCGAGGGTTGCTTACGTCCGTGCTTGTAGATAACTTACGACTGCGTTTGGTCGTAACTTACGCTTGCCTCAGCCCAAAGTTGCGTTGTTACATTGTTACGTTTTTGATTTTCAGTCAGCCATGGTTTCCGGAGACGCCCCTGTTGTGGAGGTCCGTTCTTACATGATAACGTTTAACGTTTAACGTTTTCGAAAATGACTTTTAGTTTGAGGTATGAGAAAAACAGTTTCCTTAGTACAGGATAAATTATGTATAATACGAATAATACTATATAGTATATATAATATTATAATATAAATATATATCTATATATTATAATATATAAATATTATATTTATCATAATGTCTCAAGAAGAGGTTGTTTGTAATTTGTATTAATGGGTTTTTCTGCTTTGTCCTTTCCCTTCTTACAGCTTTGTCCTTCCCCTCTTTTTCCCCCGTCCTTTCTCTTCTTGTCTTTCCATCCTTTCTCGTCCAGCCTTGCTTCTTCGCTTGCTTCCTTCGAAAACAAAAACGTTAAACGTTATAACGTTAAAGCGTTATCAGAAATCAAAAACGTAACAATGTAACAATGTAACAATGTAACAATGTAACAATCCTAATATTGGGCCAGATCTCTTCAAACACGACAATCATTCTTGTCTATATGGGATAATCAAAAAGGGTTCTTCTCGAAAATGGAGTGATTCGACGTGGACACATGGAAAACAACTTGAACAACTTTTACAACAAGTAACAACGCGGGGACACATCGCCTCTTCGAGGCCCATGCTGACCAAGGGTTGCTGCAAGGGAAACAACTATGAACAACGCTTCGCCTTGGACACATTTCCTGCTGATTTCTCCTGGCGTAATGTCCTGGCGAAGCCTTGTATTTTGTTGTTTACCTTGCAGCAGGATTGCAATACGCGCGAAGCGTGTAGGTTGTTACTTGTTGTAAAAGTTGTTTTAGTTGTTTTCCCTCATAAGCAGGCGGTCTCGAAATAGCACAAACAACTTAGCCGTCCCATTTTCAGTTGCCCCATTTTTCTGTATCTCTTAGTAGGAGACACAGAAATTTCGTAAATCCATTATTTTAAAGGACTTATGATTCGGCGACTATTTTTTTGCTCAACAGATGTTTAGCAAAAACAAGCAAATGAAAAAAATATTTCTCATAATTGCCTCAGTTTCAATAATTCTTAGTACCTTTGCCATGTTTTCTGTGTCTCCTACTAAGAGATATAGAAATCGGAGCTGTTAGGGGAGAGTAAATGAAATTTACAGGCAACCGACAGTTTCAAGGGTTGCAGATGCCGATGCTCTTGGATCAGGAGTATATCTGTGATTAGAAGTCTCGTGGGGAGATAGACTAACCAACCCTCTGTTGCCAAGTGTCATGAAACTAAAAAATCACGATACGGGGGAATGGAAGGTATGTGCCTAAACGCCACATAAAAACAGAAGATGACGGAGCAAGATAGCATAAAGCATTGGTACGCTTTCAAGATCTTTTTTAGTAAAGGAGAACCTGTCAAGGAGTATTTCGCCTCTAAGGGCATGGAGTATTTCTATGAAGTGAAGAAGGCTGAAAAGACACGCGATGGACGGAAGATCATGGTTGAAGAACCCGTCATTCCGAGCCTGATATTCCTTTACGCCACGCAAACAGAAGCTGAAAAAACAGAAACCAAGTTCTTTAATAAAATCATGCTCTATAAGCATCTCGACGCCAATCAAAGACGTGTCCCTTCTCCCATTTCCGATCGCGAGATGACCGTCTTCAAGATTGTCGCCGAGTCTGGCGTCGAAGGCCTCGACTTCTACGACGAGTTTGTAGATAAGTTCACCAAGGGCGATAAAGTCCGCGTTATTGACGGTGTCTTCAAAGGCGCCGAGGGCCACATCGTCCGCATCAAGAAGAACCACCGCCTCTGCGTCTGCATCACCGGCCTTTGCGCCGTGGCAACGGGCTACATCCCCAAAGCCTTTTTAGAAAAGATATAAGAAGAATTAATACAAAAGAAAACAATATGCGTGATTTCAAAAATATCAAGGTCGCCGTGGCCGGCACAGGCTACGTTGGCCTGAGCATTGCCACCCTGCTGGCCCAACACCACTATGTGACGGCAGTCGATG
>ENA-ORRW01002469-ORRW01002469.1-human-gut-metagenome-genome-assembly--contig:-NODE-2469-length-15116-cov-3.586083_pt1 | contig 15116 bp, 7 predicted proteins | sample MGYA00242183_ERZ509150 | MGnify/ENA primary metagenome ERZ509150 (study PRJEB26280, sample SAMEA2338639) | human gut metagenome | biome: human gut; feature: human-associated habitat; material: faeces... | reverse complement strand
ATAATTGATGAGGTTCATATGCTTTCTATAGGAGCGTTCAATGCACTGTTAAAGACATTGGAAGAACCTCCTGCATATGTAATATTTATACTGGCTACTACAGAAGTGGCGAAGATTCCTATTACAATCCTTTCAAGATGTCAGAGATATGACTTCCACAGGATAACAATAGAGACAATTGCAGGCAGGCTGTCAGAACTTATGAAGGCGGAGGGGCTGAATGTAGAGGATAAGGCAATAAAATATGTTGCCAAAGCTGCAGATGGTTCTATGCGAGATGCGTTAAGTCTGCTAGACCAGTGTCTGGCATTCTATCTGGGAAAAGACCTTAAGTATGAAAATGTATTAGATGTACTTGGGGCAGTTGACACGGCGGTATTTAGTAAAATGCTTTCAACAATTCTGTCAGGAGATGTTGCCGTGTGCATGTCACTTATGGAAGATTTGATAATGCAGGGAAGAGACCTTTCACAGTTTGTTACAGATTTTATATGGTATCTTAGAAATCTGCTTCTTATTAAGACAACTAAAGATGCAGAAAGAATTGAAGATGTAATAGAAGTATCGGCAGATAATCTTGAAGACCTGAAGAAGGATGCACAGAATGTTGATATAGATACACTTATGTACTATATAAGAGTGTTGTCAGAATTATCGAATGACCTGAAGTTTTCTACACAGAAGAGAGTTAAAACAGAGATAACATTTATAAAGCTGATGCGCCCGGCAATGGATAACAGTCAGGATATCGGCGATGTTGTAAGCCGTGTGACAATGCTTGAAGGGCAGTTACAGAAAGTACTTGATGATATTAAAAGCGGCAGACTTGTAAATGCAGGTGCTGCGGGAGGCCAGGCAGCAGTACAGCAACAGACACCAAAGAAGCCTGTAGTTAAGCGTGTATATGACGCTGTTCCGGAAGATGTTAAGGCAATTGCGGCAGGCTGGAAGGATATCATTGCAACGATAGATGATCCGGTTAATCAGACATTTTTACAGGCTGCACATGTTACATTAGCAGAAGATGGAATTAGTCTTGAAATTATGGTAGAATCACTTAGTGCCTATAATTCACTCAGCAGACAGGAAGTTATGGAGAGCATAGAGAATGTAATTGAGGAGAGAACAGGAGTAAGGGTTTCAATTAAAGTGACTAAGCTTAACGATGATGAGGATTTCCACAGCAGATTCGTGGATCTTAAGGAACTCGTAGGCATAGATATAGAAGTAGATGATAAGGAGGAACTTATATAATGGCTAAAAGAGGTGGTTTTCCAGGAGGAATGCCTGGTAATATGAATAATCTGATGAAGCAGGCACAGAGAATGCAGCGTCAGATGGAGGAGCAGCAGGCAGAGCTTGAGAATAAGGAATTCAGTGCGACAGCAGGCGGCGGAGTAGTTGAGGTAACTGTTACAGGTAAGAGAGAAGTATCTAAGGTTAAGATTGACCCTGAAGCAGTTGATCCAGATGATGTAGAGATGCTTGAGGATTTAATCGTAGCAGCTACTAATGAAGCTTTAAGAAAATGCGAAGAAGAGTCACAGGCACAGATGGCTAAGATTACTGGAGGACTTGGAGGATTAGGCGGAGGCTTATTCTAATGGACATCTACAGTGGTCATATTAACAGATTAATTGAAGAATTGTCGAGATTACCAGGGGTTGGGGCGAAGAGCGCCCAGCGCCTGGCATTTCACATTATAAACATGCCTGAGTCTGAGGTTAAGAGCCTTGCAGACACAATGATTGATGCAAAGCAGCATATTCACTACTGTAAGGAGTGTTTTACACTTACAGATGAAGAACTGTGTCCGATATGCCGCGACCAGAAAAGAGACCATAAGACAATTATGGTAGTTGAACATACAAGAGATATGGCGGCATATGAAAAGACAGGAAAGTACGAGGGCGTATATCATGTTCTTCATGGAGCAATAAGCCCGATGCTTGGAATCGGACCGGCTGATATCAGGTTAAAGGAGCTTATGGTAAGGCTTCAGGGAGATGTTGACGAGGTTATTATCGCAACTAATTCCAATCTGGAGGGTGAGACAACAGCAATGTACATAAGCAAAATGATAAAGCCAACAGGAATTAAGGTGACAAGAATTGCAAGCGGAGTTCCTGTCGGCGGCGATCTTGAATATATCGATGAGGTTACACTTTTAAGAGCATTAGACGGAAGAACCGAGCTTTAAATTTGGTGAAGAACCAAGCTTTAAGCTTAATGCCCTGGCGCACCGGGCGTTAAGACAATATGTGTAAAATGCGTGCGCAGAAATGAAGAATACTATGGCAGAGAATATGACAGGTGATATCATATCGGATCACCGTGAACGAATGCTTAATCTGAAGAAATATTATCCTTTCTTCAGACTGATAGACACATCATTTTCTAATTTCAAGGATGGCAAATACGAAATCCTTGATATGGGCTATATAGTTATGGCGGTTCTCCGTTTCTTTATAGAGGAGAATAATTTTAAGGAAAAGGATGTTACATATCCCGAATATCTCGATTTCTTAAGGCTGATACTTAAGAGAGATTTCGGGCTTGATTTGAATGAACAGGACAGCAAGGAGATTGCTGATTATATATTTGACAAGATAAAGAATGATGGCAGGCCATTTGAATTCTCGTATTTTGATCCGGTGGACAGGAAAAAGAGAGTATCAAGAATGAAGATAATCGAGAGTTCGATAAGAGACAATACCGTGTGGTATTCGATAAGCCCTGATGCTATTGAATTCTATCTTGATACCAAGGAAATCAAGGACGAGAGCAGGATAAGCGTATCCCAGCTTCTTCTTGAGAAAATGATTAATTCACAGAACTTCCGTGGCGGAGTTGAAGTGGTTGAAAGAATCAACGAAGAGGTCAACCGTCTTAAGTTAAAGAAGAATGAAGTGCTGACAATTCTGTCGGGCGATGTATTTGCAGGAATAGAGGCTTATGAGGAATTCGTCAAGACGGGAATGAAATGGTTTGATGATGAAGAAAAGCTTTTTAAGAAGAACCGTGACCTTATTGCAAAATCAATTGAGAAGCTTAATGCATCGGGCAGCACAGGCGAAGGCTATTACAGGACGATGAACGAAATATACAGTCTTGAGACTCAGCTTAAGCAGGCAATGAACAGGCATAGCGAGTTGTTAAAGGATTGTACAGAAATGCAGAAGATGACCGATGACGCAGTAAGACGCGCCAAGCTTGGCAGATTAAGAAGCCATATGGATTTCACATCGGCACTTTCAGATATGATTAAGAGGGACAATGCAGATATATTAGTCACAATGTTAAGTCCGCTTCTAAAGCCGAACATAAGAAAGACATTTGACCTGATAAGCATTGATGATGCGCTTATGGTGAAGCCTCCAAGATATGAGGAGAAAGAGCTTATAAGCAATGAAAGACCGGAAGATATTGAATTCGAAGATGAGATTGAAGAAAAGAGAATTAAGGATAATTATGTATTCCTTATGAAAAATCTCATTGTGTGTTTGAAAAAATCGGACATTATAACACTCGGTCAGTTTGCAGATGCAATGAAGAGGGCGTATGGTGAGCAGATTCTAAGAAATGCAGATTTCTTCTCTTTCTTTGTTAATCTGTGCCAGAAGGATGAGTACCAGCTTGGCGGTGATGCGGGAGAAGATACATTTCTTGATGCATACTTAGGGGAAGGCTTTAAAGATACGGAAAGCTTTACATTTGCAATAAGAAAAGGGCTTGGCGGGCAGGTTATATTGTCGGATAACTGTATGATGGCAGATGTTGAATTGGTACGAAAGGAAGCACATGGAGAATAGAAATCTAGATAAGGCGCTGGACATAGTTTCCAAGCTTATCACAGGGGAAAATGTGTCTGAGAGGGGCGAGAATGCAGCTCTTTATCAGGAATACAATAATAATGCAGAAGTGTATGACATCGTTCATATGTCACTTAAGAAACTTAATCTTAACATATATGAATATAACAATGGTCTGTATGTGAGTGCAGGTGATAATAACAGGGTGTTTGGATATTCCAACGAGGAATTAAGAAATGTACTTGGATTAAGAGTTAATAAAGAATTATATCTTGCGTATTTCATAATCTACAACATAATAACAGAGTTTTATTCAGATACAATGAGTTCAACTTATGCTGAGTTCATAAGACTTGAGGACATCATTAAAAATGTTGATAAGACAACAGGTGGTATTGTCGATAAGAGCACAGGGCTTGTGCTTGATGAGGTTGAGGAGAACAGCTTTAAGCAGATAGCACTTACATGGGACGAGCTTCCGGTGACAACAGTAGAGGATCAGACAGGAGCGAGAGCAGCAAGAAATTCCAAGTCGGGTATGGTAAAGCTTGTGCTTAATTTCTGCGTTGCGCAGGAACTTTTAGTTGAGAGTCAGGACAGATATTATCCGACAGACAGATTCAGAAGTCTTATAGAGAATTATTTTGATGATTACAGAGGACGATTTGCCGAACTTATGAATGGAGGACGCGATGCCACAGATTAACAGAATCAGAGTTAATAATGTTAAATATAATTTCGGTACACAGGTGTACGACGATTTCGTGATGCGCTTCAACTGCCAGAATACTATATATGACCTTGCCAATGGCGGTGGTAAGAGTCTGCTTATGCTGCTTCTTATGCAGAATATGCTTCCTAACTGCACACTTGATGACAAGCAGCCTATTGAGAAGCTTTTCAGACAGGGAAGCGGTAATACATGTATTCATTCTTTGGTTGAGTGGAAGTTAGATCCATGTTATCAGAAGGATGGTTTCAGGTTCATGACAACTGGTTTCTGTGCAAGAAAGGGAAGAGGCACAGACGATGAGAATCAGGATGGACAGGAACAGACAGCTGCACCTACAGCAAGTGTTGAATACTTTAATTACTGCATATTCTACAGGGAGTTTGGCGATAACGATATTAAGAATCTTCCACTTGTAAGTAATGGAGAGAGAATTACATATAACGGACTTAAGGCTTATCTTCGTGACCTTGAGAAGGGCGGGTACAAATATGTTGTTAAGATATTTGACAGAAAAGGTGATTACCAGAGCTTCATAAGCAACTACGGAATATATGAGAGTGCATGGGAAATTGTGCGTGGAATTAACAAGACAGAGGGACATGTAAGAACATATTTCGAGTCAAATTATAAGACAAGCCGTAAGGTTGTTGAGGATCTGCTTATAGAGGAGATTATCCAGAAATCCTTCAATAACAAGCTGTCAGTTGATAATGATGAGGGCATGATGGCTCAGACTCTTATGGATATTAAGGACAAGTTAGTGGAGCTTTCAAAGAAACACTCACAGCTTGGAGCATATGACAGCCAGATTGCAGCTATCGACAGTTTTAAAGAATATCTGTCGACATATGAAGCATTTTACAACAGAAAAGAAGAAATAGAGAAGCAGCTATATAACCTGCTTCTTGTTGCTATGCGGGAAAGTGATAAGAAGGATAAGGAACTTAAGAGTCAGGATGACCTTATCACTAAGATGTATGATGAGCTTGCACAAGAGAAGGAAGCTATAGCAGTTGCAGAGGTTATGTCTGAAAAGAATTCGATGGCAGGAGTTGAGAGCCTTGTTAATGAGACAAGAAAGGCACTTGAACTCAAGAACGCTGCAATTGAAGAGGCAAGAGGAAAGCTTTCTTTGATGGAGTCTGCGGGTGATTATAAAGATTATGCAGAATACGAGAAGTCCTATAAAGGACTTCAGATTGCGATAGATAACAGATTAAGAGAAGATACTGATATAACAGCAGAGTTAAAGATACTTGCTGCAGGTTACAGAAAATTCTATGAGAAAGAGACCAGAAGACTTAAGGAAAAGCTTGATATAGCAGCTAACCGTGTTAAGGCTCTGGAAGTCAGATTATCAGAGGCTAAGGATAATCTTAGAAATGCTGACAAAGAGGCGGCAGGTCTTGGCAGTCTTTCGGATAATCTTGAGAATGAGATACAGGAATTACAGACACAGCTTGGAGTAGCTTTATCAGAGGCAGGAACTGTCGTATGTGAAAATGCGTCTGAAGAATATGATAAGTCATTCAGGGATAAAGAACTGTTAAAGAATGAAGAGACAAGAATGTCCGAAAAATTCAATGATGTGCAGCAGCAGTTAATGTCACTTAATGAGACAATATCTGCCAATAAAGCACTTATTGATATATTCACAGAGCAGTCAGAAAAGCTAGAAAAGGCTGATGAAGCTGGTAATGCTGATAACGAGCGCATGGGCAAAATCCGTGAAATATACAGTGCAGATAATGACGAGGCAATGCTTTCGGTTATTCTTGAGACTTACCAGAAGATGCGCAGTGATTTTACAGAAGAGTGTAAGGCAGCACAGGAACTTGAGAACTTTATTGACAATGCAAGAAAGGGAACATATATCTGTAAGAGTCCTGAGAGAGACAGGCTTAAGGAATACCTTGAGAGCCAGTACGGTTCAGATGTTGTTGAGGGACATGAGTGGTTTGCAGCCCTGAATGCAGGACAGAAAAGAGATGTGTTAAAGAGAACACCTTTCATTGAGTACGCATTTATAATAAAGAACGATTTCGAGAGAATCAAAGCAGATGAGATGCTTAAGGATTTTGGCAAGGGGGCGGCTGCTTATCCTGTTATAAGCGAGCAGGTGCTTATTGATACTAAGTTAGAGATTAACAAAGACCTGATTGTATTCGCATTAAAGGATATGTCGTTCCTGCGTGATGAGGCAAAGCTTGAGACACAGATTAAGCTTGCACAGGAGGAGCTTGAGTCGCATAAGGCGCAGGCAGGAAAGCTGGCCGACAGAATGGAGCTTGTGTGGAATGATTATACATTTGCACTTGTATATAATGCTGCGTCTGGAAAGGTGGATGCGTCCGAGGCAGAAGCAATCAGATTAAAGATTGCTGACAGCGAGGCTGCAATTATTGAGGCTGAGAAGAAGAGAAGTGTGTTAAATGAGGTTAAAGAGCAGCTTTCAAGGAACCTCGCACAGACAAGAGATGATATAGAAGAGAAGGAAACAGCATGCAGCCTGCTCTCGCGTATTATGGAGATGAATACTTCTATAGATAAAAAGTATGAGCGCTTAAAGGGACTGAAGGCTGATGTGGACAGTGCAAGAAACCGCATATATGAGTGCGAGGAGGCAGCAGCTTCTGCTAATTCTGAGTATGATACCGCGAGAGATTTCGAGGACAGTACAAGAAAGGCATATGATGAAATCATTAAGTCATGGGAGGAGCAGTACGCACCTTATTATGATGAAAATGTTTCAATAGAAATCGATGACGATACATACCGTCTTGATAAGGATGAAATAGAGAGCAGATTCACCGGATTAAAGACAGCACTTTCACAGAAGAACAGTGACTTTGCAGATAAGCAGGCGCTGATGAACCATCTGTCTGCATCTATGAACAAATGTCGTGATGCAATAGAGTACAGAGGTTATACATTTGACGATATTAAGGCAAAGTATGAAGCCGGTGAGATTATGGCAGCAGGTTCACAGCAGTTAAGGAATGCCAAGGATGCTCTTAATAATCTTGTGAAGAGCAGTGATTCTGTAAGGGAAGAGCTTGAGTCACAGGAAGCACTTCTTAATAGACTTGAGGGAAGTATCGCACATGGTATTAACCAGATTGAGAATAATTATGGAAGCTTTAATGAATTCCCATGCGATGACCCGGATGAATTCATTACACAGCACAAGGTACTTATTAAGAAGTTAGAGGATAACACCAAGGTTCAGGAAAAGACACGCAGACAGATGTCTGATTCATTAAAAGACATTCTTGTATGCAGAAAAGACCTTGAAAGAATCGTGTCTGATGCGGGCATGCATGTTCCAGAAGAATTCCGTCCTGAGGATGCACAGGGAATTACAGCTAATCTTACAGAATATGAGGCTGTTCATAAAGAATATGCTTCAATTACCAGATTAGAGTATAAGAAGGTTGATGAATTTAATAAGAATAAATCTAAGCTTATTGACCTGCTTAACGGATTTAATGCAGTCGAGCTTGCTGATGAAGTAAGGATATCACTTAATGTTCCTGAAAATGTGGCTAAGACCAGAAGTATGATTGAATCGTTAAATGAGACGAACACATTTATACAGTTAGAAAAAGACCGCATTGCCAAGGGTATAGAGGATATGCAGATGATTAAGGATAACTTTGAAAATCGTTGTATCCAGACATGCAGTAATATTAAGACTGAGCTTGACCGTCTGCCACAGTTGTCTAATATCAATCTTGACGGAGAACAGATTGCAATAATCAGTTTGCAGATTCCTTATATAAAGGAAGAATTATATAAGGAAAAGATGTCTGAATATATTGATGAAACTGTTTTTATGGCGGAAAGTTTTAAAGAGCCTGCGGAAAGACTTAAGTATATAAGAAACAGACTGTCATGGAAGAGACTTTTCTCAGTTATTGTCACAGATATGAATTCAATCAGAATTAATCTGTATAAGAGAGAGAGAATCAAGGACCAGAGCCGTTATTTAAGATATGAGGAAGCGGTTGGCTCAACAGGACAGTCACAGGGTATATATATCCAGTTCCTTATTGCGATTATCAACTACATATCTAATATGAATTCTTCAGGTAATGAAGGTGTTGAGGGTAAGACAATATTCATAGATAACCCATTTGGTGCGGCAAAGGATATATACATATGGGAGCCAATATTCAAGCTGCTTGCAACTAATCATGTCCAGCTTATTGTTCCGGCAAGAGGTGCAACTCCTGCTATTACAGGAAGATTCGATGTTAATTACATACTAGGTCAGAAGCTGGTAGATTCAAGGCAGCAGACTGTGGTTGTTGATTATTACAGCAGCACGAAGGAATCAGAATTGGAATACACGAGAATGGATTACGAACAGGCTACATTTGATTTTTTGTAACATATTTGTAACAATTCTGTGAACTTGCTTTACAATGAACTTAGGCTGTGCTAAACTTTAATGAGTTGTAAAATGCGATAAATAAATTATTCACAACATTCATCAAGTAAGCATTGGAATGAGGAATATATAATCATGAATAAATACGAATTAGGAATTAAGATAGACCAGATTAAGAAGCTGGCGGCGAAAAAGGAATACACAGAAGCGGCAGCCATAGCTAAGGATATTACCTGGACTAAAGTTAAAGACTGGCAGGCACTTGCCACAGCCATTAATGTACAGGAAGCAGTAGGGGACTATGAAGAAGCAAGAGACATGGCAATTCTTGCTTATAACAGAAACCTTGGCGGAAGAAAGCTGGTTTATAAGCTTACTGAATTCTTTATTAAAGTTGGAGATTTTGATAATGCTAACGAGCTTTATGAAGAATACAGAAAATCTTCACAGCATGATGTGAGCAGATTCATCCTGTATTATGACCTTAGAAAGGCACAGAATGCATCAGATAATGAACTTGTAGGAATCTTAGAGGATTACAGGGATCATGAGATTGATGAGAAGTATATGTATGAGCTTGCAAAGCTGTATTATAAGACTGGAAGAAAAGAAGAATGTATTAAGACATGTGATAATATCGTTCTGTGGTTTCAGGATGGTATATACGTTGAGAAAGCAGTACAGTTAAAGGAAAAGCTTGGTGTTGTTCTTACTAAGACACAGAAAGGTATCTTAGAAGATGTAAGAAAAAGAAAGGAAGATATAGAGGCAACTAAGGAGGAGCTTTTTGCAAAGCAGAAGGAACTTGCTAATCTTAAGAGAGATGAAGTTGAAGATGTTTTCCGTGAAGAAGATGAGAAAGAACAGAAATTAACTGGTAAACAGCCAGTGCCAGAGGTAAGTCTGAATGTTCCTGAGTTTGCTAAGGAACAGGAGGAAGGACCTCTTTCAATAGACCTTGTACAGAATGACCAGAATGATGATATCAAAGCATTTTTAATGAAAGCTCTGAATAAGGATGAAGATGCAGATAATACTAAGGACAGCTCTGTTGTTATGTCTAAGATAGAGACTCCTCAGGTGGAGAAGCCAGAGGTTTCTGAGACACTTAGCAAAGATGGAGAGAAGAATTTCTCAAGCGAGATTAATAAGGTAAATGTCTCACTTAAGGAGCTTATTGAGAATGCAAAGCAGAAATTAGCTGATAATTATGAGCAGATCAATAAAGAAGACGAAGCTGAACAGAGAAAAGAAGCTGAGGAAAGAATCAATAAGGAAGCAGAGAATATAGATATTAATGTTCCTGTACCTGAATATAACAATTTATATGATACAAGAAATCTTCAGGAAGAGCTTGCTGCCAAGATGAGTGACTTGTTCGGTGATGAGGAAGAAGATGCTGATGTTAAGACATTTGTACCAGCTTCTAAGAATAAGGAAGAACAGCCTGCAAAGGAGGTTAAGACTCCGGCTCCTGTAACTGAACAGGTTGTTAATGATGATGCAGAAGTTCAGGAGGATGATGACCAGATTGAAGGCCAGATGGATATAACAGAGTGGATGCAGTCTGTAAGAGAAGAAAAGTATGGCAAGCAGGATACTAAGGAATTCTCCAAGTCAGAGCTTGAGCGTTATCTTGATGAGAAAGACGAGAAAAGTGCAGCTTATGAAAAGCTTGTAGAGCAGAAGAAAGCAGAAGCACTGGCTGATGGTAAGGAGATTGATAAGGAAGAAGCAAAGAGAGCAGCTCTTGCACAGATGGCAGTTGATTCAGCGAGAATGGATCTTGCAATAAGAACAGGTAAGGCTGCAGCGAGACTAGAGCAGGCAGCAACTGCTATAGAGAATGAAGATATTCCTTTAGTTACAGCACAGATACCAACTGTGTCAGAATCAATGATTTCAGATATCAATTCAATTATGAATGAAGATATTGATAATAAAGACAATAAAGAAGAAGGTGAGGAGGCTGTTGTACTAGATGAGGTAGCTGCAGGTGTTGAGCCGGAAGAAACAGTAATTCCATTCACCAGACAAGAAGAAGAACAGCCATTGACTATGGAAGAAGAGATTGAAGAAACTGAGCAGATAGAGAAGAAGCTTACAGGAGAGCTGGCAAAGATATTCAGAAAGTACAGAGATATGCCAGGACTTGAGGAACAGTTAGCTGATCTTTTCGATACAATTGACGATGAAATGCAGATGAATTCATCAGCATCAGGAAATATTCTTATTTCTGGTAATTCAAGTTCTGATAAGACAGACCTTGCAAGAACTATAATTAGAGCTATTAATACTTTATATCCAGACCAGCCAAAGAAGATTGCTAAGACATCAGGAGAGAGTATTAACCAGAGAGGTATTGCCAAGGCAATGGGAAGACTTAAGGGAACAGCTCTTATCGTTGAAGGCGCAGGAACAATCCAGCCTAAGAGAATTAATGAACTGCTTAACTGTCTTGAACAGGATACAGGAAGAATGATTGTCATATTTGAAGATTCAGATACAGACATGAACGTTCTTATCAACTTTAATCCTGAGCTTACCAAGACATTCAATCACAGAATTGTTCTTAAGCAGTACACTGTTAATGAGCTTGTTGAGATGGCGAAGAGATTCGCAAGAAAGAGACAGTATGAGGTTGATGATGATGCATTACTGGAACTGTATCTTAAGATTGACAAACTTCATAACGTGAATGATAATATTAAACTTGATGATATCAAGGAAATTATCAATCAGGCAATTGTCAACTCTGAAAGAAGAGCATCAAGAAGATTCTTTGGTGGACTTAAGAAGAAGAGAAGCGAGAATGGTGATGTTATATTCTTGACAGAGGCAGATTTTAAAGACAGATAACTTATAATATTATGCACAGATGTGCTTACACAGGGAGGAAAATATGACTAACATCGATGAAATGTCAATTAATGCAATCAGGGTATTGTCAGCAGATGCAATCCAGAAGGCTAATTCAGGACATCCTGGACTTCCACTTGGAACTGCACCAACAGCTTATGAATTATGGACTAACCATATGAATTACAACCCGGCTGATCCAGAATGGGAGAACAGAGACAGATTCGTTCTTTCTGGCGGACATGGTTCAATGCTTCTTTATTCATTGTTCCATTTACTTGGAATTGGCAATCTTTCTTTAGATGATGTGAAGAATTTCAGACAGATGGGTTCTAAGACACCTGGACATCCAGAGTATGGTCATACAGTTGGTGTTGAAGCAACAACAGGACCTCTTGGACAGGGTATGGCTATGGCAGTAGGTATGGCTATGGCAGAAGCACATCTTGCATCTGTATTTAATAAGGAAGGATACAATGTAGTTGACCATTACACATATGTACTTGGTGGAGACGGCTGTATGATGGAAGGTATTTCATCAGAGTGTTTCTCACTTGCAGGAACATTAGGTCTTTCAAAGCTTATTGTATTCTACGATTCTAACAATATATCAATTGAGGGAAGCACAGATATTGCATTTACTGAAAATGTAATGAAGAGATTCGAAGCATTTGGCTTCCAGACAATCGAGGTTGCTGATGGCAATGATATCGAAGCAATCGGAAAGGCTATTGAGGAGGCTAAGGCTGATAAGGAAAGACCTTCACTTATCAAGGTTAATACACTTATCGGATACGGCTGTCCTGCAAAGCAGGGTAAGGCAAGCGCACACGGTGAGCCTCTTGGTATTGATAATGTTGCAGCACTTAAGGAAAACCTTAACTGGCCATGCAAGGGTGATTTCGAAGTACCACAGGAAGTATATGATCATTATAAAGAGATAGCAGCAAGAATGGCTGAGCCGGAAGAAGAATGGAATAAGCTTTTTGCAGAGTATTGTGAGAAGTTCCCTGAGATGAAGGAACTCTGGGATAAGTACTACAATGGATGTGATATGTCCGATTTGTTCAATTCTGAGAAATACCTTGCAAAGCCTGAGAAGGCAGAAGCAACAAGAAGTTCAAGTGGAACAATTCTTAATATGATTAAGAATGTAATGCCTAACCTTATCGGTGGTTCAGCAGATTTAGCACCATCTAATAAGACTAATATGAAGGATGCAGGTGATTTCTCTAAAGAGAATTATGCAGGAACTAACCTTCATTTTGGTGTAAGAGAGCAGGCTATGGCAGCAATTGGTAATGGACTTGCACTTCACGGTGGATTAAGACCATTCGTTGCAACATTCTTCGTATTCAGTGATTACACAAAGCCAATGGCAAGACTTACATCACTTATGAAGCTGCCACTTATATATGTATTCACACATGACAGTATCGGAGTTGGTGAGGACGGACCTACACATGAGCCAATTGAGCAGCTTGCAGCATTCCGCTCAATGCCTAACTTCACAGTATTCAGACCATGTGACAGAACAGAGACAGCACTTGCATGGGAATATGCTATTGAATCTAAGGATGAGCCAACAGCATTAGTTCTTACAAGACAGAATCTTCCACAGATGGCAGGTTCATCTAAGGAAGCACTTAAGGGTGCATATATTCTTGAGAATTCTGATAAAGAGACTCCAGATGGAATTATTATTGCAAGTGGTTCTGAAGTAAACCTTGCTGTATCAGCAAAGGCAGAGCTTAAGAATGCAGGAATAGATGTAAGAGTAGTAAGTATGCCATCTATGGACGTATTCGAGAAGCAGTCAGAGGAATACAAGGAATCAGTCCTTCCTAAGAGTGTAAGAAAGAGAGTTGCAGTTGAGGCACTTTCAGACTTCGGCTGGTACAGATATGTAGGACTTGATGGAAAGGTTATCTGCATGAAGGGCTTCGGAGCTTCAGGTCCGGCTAACCAGTTATTCGAGCATTTCGGATTCACAGTAGAGAATGTAGTTAATACTGTTAAGAGTCTTTTCTAAGAAGATATAACAATATAAGAAGAATTAATATAATAAAAACAGGGATTTCGGTTATTAAATGTAACTGGAATCCCTGTTTTTTTATATTGTCAAGTGCAGAATGTGCCATATATTACCGAATGTGCCAAAACTACCCGATATTAATGTGACGTATATTACCGAATATGCCATATATTGCAGAATATGCCAAAACTATTGCATGATGCCAGGGTGCTGTATTAAAATAATTGTCTTTCTCATCGTACGAATATTTCATAATTCCATCGTAACTGTCAACAATTCTTTTAATGCTTCGTGTTCCAAGACCATGATTAATAGTGTCTGGTTTGGTTGTGTACGCTTGACATGATATCTATAGTTAATTAAACTAACTATAGATGTCATAACTTTAAGGGGGATTACAATGAGAAGAATTGCAGCAGGATTAATGGTTGTAATGTCAGTTTTGCTTGTGTCGTGTAAGGGGAAACCAGGTAATACGATAACCGTAGGAAGCGACAAGCTTGATAATACGCAGTCATACTTTTCTGAAAGCATGCATATGGTGGCAAGATGTGATACAGGATATTATTATCTTGATAAATGCAGCGCATCAGATGATAATCTTATGTTTTATGATGATAAGTCGGAAGAAAGCATTGTGTTATGTAATAAACCACAATGTGGGCATGATGGAGAAGAGTGCATGGCATATATTTCAGGAAGCGAGTTTAAAAGTGAGTTGTATTACTATAATTCGTACATATATATGATAAGTTCCAAGGGAAATCTTGTACGGATAAGTGCTGACGGAACACAGAGAACAGACCTTGGAAGCATATGCGTCCTGAGTGGACAGGATAGTGTGTCAATGTGTTTCAATGATGGATATGCATATGTATCTCAAGAGATAACGGGAGATATAGAAGGTAATGTAACAGTAAGGCTATACAGATTTAATCTTGATACGGGTTCGAGCGATAAAATATATGAAGAAACGGGATATGGTATAGGAATTAATTCACTTAAAACATATGGCAGTGACACATTTTTTTTAAAGATATCTGTTTCAAAAGATGATAAGGGATTATATTCATTGGAAGGAAAAGGAATATTCAGAATTACAGGGGAAGATACTGAATGTCTGCTTGACAAGAATGTGTATAGTTACTGTATAGATGCAGACAATAACAAGCTGTATTACAGCGGGCTTGGAGATGGAATAATATATGAATATGATCTTGGCAGCGGTAAGTCAGAAAGCATATATGAAAGTGATAATGATACAGGATATTTTTATATAACATT
>ENA-ORRW01002467-ORRW01002467.1-human-gut-metagenome-genome-assembly--contig:-NODE-2467-length-15141-cov-10.690441_pt1 | contig 15141 bp, 10 predicted proteins | sample MGYA00242183_ERZ509150 | MGnify/ENA primary metagenome ERZ509150 (study PRJEB26280, sample SAMEA2338639) | human gut metagenome | biome: human gut; feature: human-associated habitat; material: faeces... | reverse complement strand
CTGCCGGAGCGGTGCTTAAGCCGCAAGGCGGGAATTGTGCGGTGTTGCCTTAGATTTACTATTACTGCTTGCCGGGCTGGGCGGCTTTGCGGCTTTCCTTGCGCTGCTAGATGGTAGCTATGCACAGGCAGCGGCTTCGGCAATTGTGGCACTGTTACTGTGCCCATTTGCAGTACCGATGCTGTTATCCTTGGCAGGAAGTGCCTTGATTGTCGCTGCATCGGCAATATTTGCTTGGCTGTTCTGAAAACAGAATATGACGATGAACCGCTGTCGGCTGCGCAGCGGTTTTTCTTTTTTTCAGATAGCATTCAAAAAGTCATAAAGTCGGGATACCCTAATTTATTTTTACTTGTCTTGTCCCTTCGGAACGAACCAACAAGAATTTCTTGTGAGTTGCCTCATAGTCCAGCTCACCGTTTTTGTATATTCCATCGATCCTCACCTTCACCATCGACTTTGAAACCGCCAAGCGTTACCGTGAAGCCAACAAGCTGCCCCACCAGTTCCGCCGTGCAGCGTGGACCGACCTGACCGTGGAGGTGTATCTGTGATGCTTCTGGGAAGCAGCCCTGTGTTAAACGCAACTCATCTCATACATGAGCAAACAAATAAGGCCCACCGCCAAAATTGACGGTGAGCCTTATTTTATGCTCGTTTTTTAACGATAGCTCGTTACAAAAGCCTTATGCTCTGGGATTTTTAATAGCAGCCTGAGCAGCGGCCAGACGTGCGATGGGAACGCGGTACGGAGAGCAGGAAACGTAATCCAGGCCAACGTTGTGGCAGAACTCAACGCTGGAGGGGTCGCCGCCGTGCTCGCCGCAGATGCCCAGACCCAAGTTGGGGTTGGTTGCGCGGCCGTCATGGGCAGCCATCTTAACCAGCTTGCCAACACCGATCTGGTCCAGATGCTGGAACGGATCGCTCTCGTAGATCTTGGTATCATAGTAAGCGGTCAGGAACTTAGCAGCATCGTCACGGCTGAAGCCGAAGGTCATCTGGGTCAGGTCGTTGGTACCGAAGCTGAAGAAGTCAGCTTCCTTAGCGATCTCACCTGCGGTCAGGGCGGCACGCGGGATCTCGATCATGGTGCCAACTTGGTACTTCATGTCAACGCCAGCGTCAGCGATCAGCTTGTCAGCAGTCTTGACGATGACGTCCTTGACGTACTTCAGCTCCTTCACTTCGCCAACCAGGGGCACCATGATGTGCGGGGTGATCATCTTGCCGGTCTCAGCAGAAACCTTGATGGCAGCCTTGATCACAGCATTGGTCTGCATCTCGGCAATTTCCGGATAGGTAACGGCCAGACGGCAGCCACGATGGCCCATCATGGGGTTGAACTCATGCAGGCTGACAACAACGTTGTTCAGCTCTTCGGTGGTCATGCCCATATCCTTTGCCAGGGCTTCGATATCCTCAGCCTTGGTGGGCAGGAACTCATGCAGAGGCGGGTCCAGATAACGGATGGTCATCGGACGATCGCCCATGATGCGGTACATAGCGGTAAAGTCAGCTTCCTGGAACGGCTCAACCTTAGCCAAGGCAACCTTGCGCTCTTCAACGGTACGTGCGCAGATCATCTCACGCACAGCAGCAATACGATCCTCAGCGAAGAACATATGCTCGGTACGGCACAGGCCAATGCCTTCAGCGCCCATATCGACAGCGTTCTGTGCATCGCGCGGGTTATCGGCGTTGGTCATAACCTTCATCTGGCGTGCTTCGTCAGCCCAGCTCATAAAGCGCTTGAAGTTAGCGTTCTCGGTGGAAGCGACGGTAGCGATCTGGCCTTCGTAGATGTTGCCGGTAGAGCCATCAATGCTCATCCAGTCACCCTCATGGAAGGTGTGGCCGTTAATGGTGATAACCTTTGCATCGTAATCGATAGCAACATCGTTATCATTGCCGCAGCCGGAAACACAGCAGGTACCCATGCCACGTGCAACAACAGCTGCGTGGCTGGTCATGCCGCCGCGGACGGTCAGGATGCCCTGAGAAACCTGCATGCCGACGATATCTTCGGGGCTGGTTTCCAGACGGACCAGAACGACCTTCTTCCAAGCTTCGTCCTTGACCTTCTCTTCCGCATCTTCAGCGCTGAAGACAACGCGACCGCAGGCAGATCCCGGAGAAGCGGCCAGGCCCTTGCCGATTGCTTCAGCAGCCTTCAGGGCAGCAGCGTCAAACTGCGGGTGCAGCAGGGTATCCAGCTGCTTGGGCTCAACGCGCAGTACAGCGGTGCGCTGATCGATAACGCCCTCATCAACGAGGTCGCAAGCGATCTGCAGAGCAGCCTGTGCGGTGCGCTTGCCGTTACGGGTCTGCAGCATAAAGAGCTTGCCATCTTCGATGGTGAACTCCATGTCCTGCATATCCTTGTAGTAGTTTTCCAGGCGGGTTGCGATCTCAACGAACTGATCGTAAACCTCAGGCATTTCCTCGTGCAGCTTGCTGATCGGGGAAGGAGTACGGATGCCGGCAACGACATCTTCGCCCTGAGCATTGATCAGGTACTCGCCCATCAGCTTCTTTTCGCCGGTAGCGGGGTTACGGGTGAAAGCAACACCGGTGCCGGAACGCATGCCGGAGTTACCGAAAGCCATCTGCTGAACGTTGACAGCAGTGCCCCACTCGTAGGGGATTTCGTTCATCTTGCGGTAAACGTTGGCGCGCGGGTTATCCCAAGAACGGAAGACGGCCTTGACAGCGCCGATCAGCTGTTCTTTCGGATCCTGCGGGAACTCTTCGCCCTGCTTCTCCAGGTAGATGGCCTTGAACTCCTTGACGAGTTCCTTCAGGTCCTCAGCGTCCAGCTCGATATCCTGCTTAACGCCCTTGCGCTCCTTCATAGCGTCGATACGCTCTTCAAAGAAGCTCTTGCCCAGCTCCATGACGACATCAGAGTACATCTGGATGAAGCGGCGGTAGCAGTCATATGCAAAACGGGGGTTAGAAGTCTTCTTTGCCAGACCTTCAACAGCCTGGTCGTTCAGGCCCAGGTTCAGGATGGTATCCATCATGCCAGGCATAGACTGACGTGCACCGGAACGAACGGAAACCAGCAGCGGGTTCTCGATATCGCCGAACTTCTTGCCAGTCTGCTCTTCCAGGATACCCATATACTTGAAGATGTCAGCCTTGATCTCATCGTTGATCTCACGGTTGTCAGCATAGTACTGGGTGCAGGCTTCGGTGGTGATGGTGAAGCCCTGAGGAACCGGCATGCCGGCATGGGTCATTTCTGCCAGACCAGCGCCCTTGCCGCCCAGAATGTTCTTCATGGTCGTCTGGTCGCCGCCAAATGCGTCATGGCCCTCTTTGAACAAATACAAAAACTTCTTGCTCATAGGTTACCTCCAACAAAATTACGGTTTCTTCCCGGTGTGCCGCGCACACCCGCAAAATAAGAATTTTCTCTCTTGCAAAGTCCATTATAACAGACTCAGCCCGGAATTTCCAGTACATTGTTAAATAAATGGCGAATATTTTCGCCGAAAATCTTACAAAGTTTTGGGGTCAGGCTCTTGCAATTTGACCAAAAATGCGGTAAATTATAATGGGTGAGAAGTTGGGAAATATTATTTTATTACATCCTGCAACACTTTTTTCAATTCATCCCGCCCCGGCAGGCTTCAGCCCTGTTCCGGGGCTTTTTTGTAGGGCCGTATACTCTTTTGGCCCAAAACAGAAAGGGGTATTTTTATGTCCGAAGCGAAAGCCAAATACCTTGCCGCCAAAGCGGCCTTTGAAGAAACTTTTGAAAAGCACCTGCAGAACGGTGTGGAGTTCATCAGCGACCAGGTTTTTATTGACCCCGAAGTTGAGATTGCACCCGGCGCAGTGATCCTGCCGGGCTGCATCCTGCGCGGCAAAACCGTCATCGGGGCAAACTGCGTCATCGGCCCCAATACCTTATTGGAGAACACCATTGTTGAGGCCGGTTCCACCGTGAACGCCAGCCAGTGTTATGACAGCCATCTGGGCCCCAACAACAAGATTGGCCCCTTTACCCATGTGCGCACCGGCACCGTGACGGATGAGGGCGTGCACCTGGGCGCTTATGTGGAGACCAAGAACGCCAACTTTGCCGAGGGCAACACTGTCAGCCACCTGACTTACATTGGCGATGCCGATGTGGGCAAGTACTGCAACTTTGGCTGCGGCACCGTAACCTGCAACTATGACGGCGAGGGCAAGTACCGCACCACCATCGGCGATTATGCGTTCATCGGCTGCAACACCAACCTGGTGGCGCCGGTCAAGGTGGGCAGCCGCGCCTTTACTGCTGCCGGTTCCACCATCGGCCACGATGTGCCGGACGGTGCCCTGGGCATTGAGCGCGCCAAGCAGGCCGAAGTTGCCGCCTGGGGCGCCAAGAAGCTGGAAAAATACGTTGCCAAAAAACAGAAGCTGGAAGCCGAAAAGAAAAACGACTGATGCCCCCTGACCTGCTGCAAGGAGGATTGCTGCCATGGCCATTTTGGAACGCACCCTGACCGGGGATTTTACCACCATCCTGACCGAGCTGGACGCTGTTGTAAAACAAAGTGTTTCGGCCACGCTGGAAGGTTCCAGTGATTTCAACTTCAGCACCGGCCGCTGTGCCGTGCGGGTATACGAACGCTACAGTGCCATTGGCAATGGCCGTGTTACCATGAGCCTGACCCTGCTGGAAGCTGACGGGCAGATCCGGCTTTCCGCCATCACATCCGGCGGCAGCCAGGCTGTGTTTTTCAAGGTCAACACCTTAGGTGCAGAATCCTTCCTGGATACCATCCGGGACACAGTGGAACGCTTTGCCCCTGGCACACACTAAAATCACAAAATTACTATAAGGATTTTACTATGGGACTATTTGGAGGTGGTTCCGGGGCAGACTGGCTGATTGCCGGTCTGGGCAACCCGGAGCCGAAATATGACGGCACCCGCCACAACACCGGTTTTGCCGCGCTGGATGCGTTGGCCGAAGCCTGGGGGTGCGAGATCAACAAAAGCAAATGGCAGGGCCTTTACGGCATTGCCCAGGTGGACGGCCACAAAGTGATGCTGCTAAAGCCGCTGACCTACATGAACCTGAGCGGCCAGAGCATCGCCCCCGCCGCGGCATTTTACAAGATCCCGCGCAACCACATTATTGTGTTGTGCGATGACATTGCACAGGAGCCGGGGCACATCCGCATCCGGCCCTCCGGTTCTGCTGGCGGGCACAACGGGCTAAAGAGCATTATCGCTTCCACCGGCGGCGAGGATTTTTACCGCATCCGCATTGGCGTTGGCGCCAAGCCGCGCCCGGATTATGATCTAGCTGACTGGGTGCTGGGCAAGTTCCCGCCCGATGACGCCAAGCTTGTGACCGGCCGCCACACCGACGTGGAAGCCGCCTGCCGCCTGTTGATGGCCGGCAAGCTGGGCGAAGCGCAGAATAAATTCAACCACTGAGCGCGGATAGGCGTTCCGCAGGGGCGCACAGTGTGCGCCTATTCCTGTTTTCTGTGTAAGATGCCCGCAAAGGAAGTGTTCTCACTTCAAATTTGCAATCCATCATTACACGGGATGTGGTTTAATGGAACACCTGCAGGAGTGTGCGCACTGTGGAAAACTTTGCCGATGGTGATAAACGCTGCAAATGATTTGCAGGGGACGATGCTCGTCATCGTCCCGCATGACGGGTCTTGCCACATATTCCACCCTGCATACGGCCAACGTCCGCGGGCAAACAATGTTCGTCCTCACATTCTCTACAAGATAAGAGCACAGCTTTTCCAATCATACAAATGCCAAAGCGGGCGGCCCATCTGGGCCGCCCGCCATTTGTCGTTCCATGCAACGCTTCTCTCAAAATTCACTTTGCCGTTTTGCTGCAAATATAGTACAATGGTTACGCAAAGCGCTGCTCATACCGGCGCACAAAAAGCGTATACAGCGCATAGCACACCATCAGGCAGACGGCATATCCCCCGGCGAAGCACAGCCACGCGGCTGCGCCGCCCATCGCGGTGTTGGGCAGCAGCTCCAGCACCAGCGGGTGGGCCAGATACAGCCAAAAGCTGCCCGCCCCCACAAATTCCACGGCCTGGGCGAACTTCTGATTTTCCGCCAGGCCAACACCCTGCGGGTTCTGCACGGCCAATAGAACAAGCACCGTAAACACGCACTCGAACCCCGCCCGCTGGAAGTTGGTGAGCACTGCCAGCAGAATGCAGAATGCCCCGTATAAAAACTGCTTGTTCTCCCGCACTGCCGCAAACGCCGCCATGCCAAAGATAAAGCAGTACAGCGTCATGACCGGCGTTTTTGCGCTGAACTCGCTGATGTTGGCTTCTGCCGGGAAAGCCGCCAGGCTGCTTTCAATTAAGCCGCCGATCCTGCCCTTCACCGCAAGACAGACCACCAGCAACGCCAGCGCACCCCAAAAGCGTTTGCACAGCCGGTACAGCCACGGGGCCAGCAGATAAAAGAACGCAAAGGCGCTCATCGTCCACAGCACGTTGCGGTTGTTCCACAGCATCCAGTTATCACTGGGCAGCCACATCTGCAAAAATACAAAGTACCGCAGGTAACCCGGCCCGCACGGCCCGCCGGAGCCAAACAGCTGGGCTGCACTGGCGCCCGCCGCCAGATAGCGTACCGCATCGAACAGCCAGCGCAGCACCAGCACCAGCCAGTACAGCGGCAGGATCCGCCGGATGCGGCGCTGGTAATACGGCAGCGGCTCCGGGTGGCGGCTCAGGCTGGCCGCGGCCAGGTACCCGCTGAGCACAAAAAACAGTTGCACCCCCTGCGCGCCAACCGCGGCGGCATCCCCCAGGCCAACTTTCTGCCCGGTATGCACGCCCAGCACCATCAGCGCCGCCAGAATACGCAGCTCATCCAGCGCTACATTTTTATGTTTTGTCATCTTTCTATATTCTGCTCCTTATCGCAGCATTATTTGATTTCTTTATTCTGCCGAACTTTTTCGATTCCTTCTTTTCAAAGAAGGGGCAAAAACTCTCGTATTACTCGTATCCTCAAAATTATACATCACCCGCCCTATCATGCGCAAGCGCAGGAGGCACCATGTTTGACGCATTGTTTACCACCACAACCGAATACAAAAAACTGAGCCACGCGCTTTCCGGCAAAGGTGCATGCGCCCTGTTTGGGCTGCCCGCATCCGGCCGCGCACAGGTGTATGCCGCGCTGTGCCGCCAGTTGGATAAGCCGCTGTGCATCGTGACCCCCGGCGAGGCCGAAGCCACCCGCTTTGCTGCTGACCTGAACACGCTGGGCATTCCCACCGCCGTGTTCCCGGCGCGGGACTATGTGTTGCGCCCCATTGAGGGCACCGCCCGCGAATACGAGTACCGCCGCCTGGCTGTGCTGGGCGAGCTGGTAGGCGGGCGGCTGCGCGCCGTGGCTGTGCCTGCGGAAGCATTGACCCAGTTCACCACCCCAAAAGAGGATTTCTGCGCCAACACCCGCACCCTCCATGCGGGGGATACTCTGCTGCGGGATGACCTGCTGGCCGCTTTGTTTGGTGCCGGCTATACCCGCCGGGCCCAGGTGGATGGCCCCGGCCAGTTCTCTGTGCGCGGCGATATTGTGGATATTTTTGCTCCCGACCAGAAAATGCCGGTTCGTATGGAATTTTGGGGTGATGAGATCGATACCCTGCACACCTTTGACCTGACCACCCAGCGCCGCGAGGATGCCATTGATAAGTTTTACCTGAGCCCCGCGCGGGAAGTTCTGTTCGGCAAGCCTGCCGATGCCGCCGAGCAGCTTCGGGCCTTTTTGGCCAAGCAGCGCGGCAAAAAGAAAACCGCCATGGCAGACTGTATGGCCGCCGATCTGGACCTGTTGGATGGCGGTGCCGTGCCGGTCAACATGGACAAATACCTGGCCGTGCGCTACCCCCATCCCGCCACCGTGCTGGATTATTTTGACGACCCGATCCTTGTGGCCGAAGAGCCTGCTTCCATCCGGGAAGCCGACCGTGCGACCGCCTACCGCCGGGGCGAGGAACTGAAATCCCTGATCCTGGACGGCGTCCTCTGCGCTGGGCTGGATAACCTGTACGCGGACCCAAGCTACCTGTGGTCCAAAACCGGACACTACCGCACCATCTGTGCCGAGAACTTTGCCCGCAGCATGCCGGATCAGCCGCTGAAAGATATCATCAACGCCCCGGCTCACACCCTGCCTGCCTGGAATGGCGAAGTCGCCGGGCTGCTGGAGGATTTGAAACCGCTGTGCGATGCCGGTTATACCGTTACCCTGCTGGCCGGCACCGACCGTGCTGCAGCCGGTCTGGCACGCGACCTGCGCGATAAAGGCATTCTGGTTACCACCGATGCTGCAGCAGCCCCCGCTGCCGGGCTGGTGCAGGTTCTGGCGGGGCACCTTTCCGCTGGGTGCGAATTTCCGTTTGCCAAGTATGCTTTGCTGACAGGCCGTGCCTTTGGCGAAACCAGCTCCCAGAAGAAAAAGCGCAAAAAAGCCAAAGATGCCCTGAACAGCCTGACCGAGATCACGCCGGGCGATCTGGTGGTGCACCAGAACCACGGTATTGGCCGGTATGCGGGCATCCAGCGCATGGCGGTTCAGGGCGTTACCAAAGACTACCTGCGCATTGAGTACGATAAAAAAGATGTGCTGTATGTTCCCGTCACCCAGCTGGACCTGCTTTCCCGCTACACCGCGCCGGGGGATTCGGAGAATGTCAAGCTCAGCCGTCTGGGCGGGGCCGAGTGGACCAAGACCCGCAAGAAGGTGCGCGCCGCTACCGAGCAGATGGCCAAGGAACTGATTGAGCTGTACGCCCGCCGCAAAAGGGCGCACGGTCATGCCTTCCCACCAGATGATACCTGGCAGGGAGATTTTGAGCAGCGCTTTGCCTATGATGAAACGCCGGACCAGCTTTCCAGCGCGGCGGAGATCAAACATGATATGGAGCAGCCCTGGCCGATGGACCGCCTGCTGTGCGGCGATGTCGGCGTGGGCAAGACTGAGGTTGCCCTGCGCGCCGCGTTCAAATGCGTGATGGGCGGCAAGCAGTGCGCCATCCTGGCCCCCACCACCATTCTGGCGTGGCAGCATTTCAACACGGCTATCGCCCGCATGGAGGCCTTTCCCATCCGCATCGGGCTGCTCAGCCGTTACCGCAGCGCCAAAGAGCAGAAAGAGACCATCCGCGGCCTGAAAGACGGCACAGTGGACATTGTGGTGGGCACCCACCGCCTGCTTTCGGACGATGTAAAGTTCAAAGACCTGGGCCTTGTCATCATTGACGAGGAGCAGCGCTTTGGCGTAAAACACAAGGAAAAGCTGAAAGAGAACTTTATCGGGGTGGACATGCTGACCCTTTCGGCCACGCCGATCCCCCGCACGCTGAACATGGCACTGTCCGGCATCCGGGACATGAGCACCATTGAACAGCCGCCCTTTGAGCGCCAGCCCATTGAGACCTATGTGCTGGAATATGACGATGCCATTATTGCCGAAGCCATCCGGCGTGAGCTGGCCCGCGGCGGGCAGGTGTATTACCTGTACAACCGGGTCGAAACCATTGAGCAGTGCGCCGCCAAGGTGCAAAAGCTGGTGCCGGGTGCGCGGGTCGGCATCGCCCACGGCAAAATGACGGAGGAGCAGATTTCCTCGGTTTGGCAGCAGCTGTTGGACAACGAGATCGACGTGCTGGTCTGCACCACCCTGATTGAAACCGGCGTGGATGTGCGCAACTGCAACACCCTGATTATTGAGAATGCGGACCGCATGGGGCTTTCACAGCTGTACCAGATTCGCGGCCGTGTGGGGCGCTCCAACCGCAAGGCGTATGCCTATTTCACCTTCCAGCGCGACAAAGTGTTGACGGAAATTGCCTCCAAGCGGCTTTCAGCCATCCGGGAGTTTACCTCTTTTGGTTCCGGGTTCCGCATTGCGATGCGCGATTTACAGATCCGCGGCGCGGGCAACCTGCTGGGCCACAGCCAGCACGGCCACATGGAAGCGGTTGGTTACGAGCTGTATGTAAAAATGCTGAACCAGGCCATTGCAGCCGCCCGCGGCGAGCCTGCTGCGCCGGACAAGAGTGATTGCCTTGTTGACATTACGGTGGATGCCTATCTGCCGGAAAGCTACATTCCCGATGCCGCCGGGCGGATCGAAGCCTACAAGAAGATTGCGGCCATCACCACCCGTGACGATGCCACGGATGTACTGGATGAGTTGATTGACCGTTACGGCGACCCGCCGCGCAGTGTGCAGGGTTTGGTGGACATCAGCCTGGTGCGCGTGACAGCCGCCCGCGCAGGCATTGTGGAGATCGTGCAGCGCAACGACAATCTGATTTTGTACACCGATGTTGTGACCCCGGCGCAGATGGGGGCCATGATGGATGCCATGCCGCCCCGCGTGATCTACAACGCCGTAGGCCGCCCCTACATCAGCCTGCATGTCCTGCGCGGCGAGGACCCTCTCACCATCCTGCGCGATGCCGTTGCCCTGCTGCCGGGTGCGTGAGTGTTTTACGGGAGTTTTTGTTCCTTCTTTGAAAAGAAAGAACCGAAGAAACTTTATAATATATAATTATAATATAAAAAATAAAAACAACAGGCAGCGGCCCTATTTTGTGGGCTGCTGCCTGTTGTCATGTGTTGCTTTCTATGTATTTTTGCTCTGTAGGGAACGGTCTTGACCGTTCCGAAACCCATGGACAATATTCCAACAAAAGGGAAATAAGGAAAACACCCGGAACGGTCAAGACCGTTCCCTACAAATCGTTTTAAATCGCGTTACAAACCTGTAAACTCTCGGTAGGGCGGCGTCCCCGACGCCCCGGACGGGCATAAATCTTATTGTACGGATCGTGCGGCAAGGAAGCGAACAACAGATCTCTTCAAGCACTTCCGGTCTGGGGCCAATCACACCCCCACCACGCTCCAATGCTTATCCACATGGTTCAGCACTTCGCAGCCGGTTTCGGTCACGATGACAAGGTCCTCCACGCGCACGCCAAACTTGCCCGGCAGGTATACGCCCGGCTCAATGGAGAAGATCATGCCCGGCTTTACGGTATCGGTGTTGGCGGCACTCACATCGCCCTTTTCGTGATCGGTCTGACCGATAAAGTGGCCCAGACGGTGGTTGAAGTACTCGCCATAGCCCGCTTTGGTGATCAGGTCACGGGCGGCGGCGTCAATATCACACAGGCGCACGCCGGGGTGGATCATCGCCTCGGCGGCTTCGTTGGCCTGGCACACCAGGTCATGGATGGCGGCATACTCCGGCTTCGGCTCCCCGCAGAAGAATGTGCGGGTCATATCGGAGCAGTAACGGTTCTTGCAGCAGCCCATATCGATCAGCACACACTCGCCTTTTTCCAGCACAGTATCGTCCGGCTCGTGGTGGGGGTCAGCGGCGTTTGCACCAAAGGATACGATGGTGGTAAATGCCACACTCTCGCAGCCGGCTTTCTTGTACTCGTTGTCAATGTACTCGGCAACCTGCTTTTCGGTCATGCCGGGCTTGACGTAGTCGCGCGCTTTCAGGATGGTTTCATCGTTGATGCGGGATGCTTCCTTCATCAGCATCTGTTCTTCGGCATCCTTCACGGCGCGGCAGGCATCCACGCAGTCGGAAGCCAGCACTACCGGCATACCGGGGCACAGCTCCATCAAAGGGATCAGGAACTTGGCAGGCCATTCCTTGTCGATGCCCAGAGTCTTGGTCTTGTCCACCACTTCGGCGATCTGCTCCACCGGCTTGTCCGAGTCCGTGTGCCACACTTCGCGGCAGGGGGCCTGCGGCACAAAGAACAGCTTGTTCAAAAAGATGACCGGCTCGCCCTGCACCGGCAGGTACAGCGCCATCAGGCGCTCATACGGCTCCACACTGGCACCAGTCAGGTACCAGATGCTTTTGGAGTCGCTGATGATCATTTGGGTCAGGCCGTGCGCCTGCATTTCGGCGCGCACGCGCGCTACACGCTGTTCGTTCATATTATAATCCTCACCTTTCAGGTAAATTCAACTAACTGCCCCAATCATAGCACGCTGCACCAAAATGTGCAAGTGTATTTGTGCAGTTCCACCGTACCAAAAAGCGCCGCTTTCCGGGCGGGAAAACGGCGCTGGTATCTGGGCTTGTTACAGGGCTTCGATCGCTGCGTTCAGGCGGCGCAGGGTCTCCTCCTTGCCCATCATGGCGGCCAGGTCGGTGCCGCCGCCGGGGGTGCGGGCCTTGCCGGACAGGGCAATGCCCAGTGGGAACAGCAACCAGCCGTTCTTTTTTTCCATTGCCTCGGCTTTCTGCTTGCAGGCTTCAAAAATGGCGTCGCGGCTCCAGTCGGTCTGGGCTTCCAGCACGGGCAGCAGAGCGCTGAGCGCTTCCTTGGCGGATTCCGGCGTGGTTTTCTGCTTTTTGTTGCAGTACATTTCAGCATCAATGGGCAGAACTGCATCAAAGAAGTCCAGCTGCGGCGGGATATCCTCCAGCACCTCGCAGCGGGGCTGCAGGTTCGCGCACAGCAGGTCGCGGTCGATCTGTACATGCACCGCCTGGTCAATGAATGGGTCCGCCAGCTTGCGGAACTCTTCTGCCGGCAGGGCGCGGATGTAAGCAGCGTTGATGGCACGCAGCTTGAGCGGGTCAAAGATAGCAGGAGACTTGGAGATGCGGGCAGGGTCCCAGATCTTGATCATCTCGTCAAGGCTGAAGATTTCCTGTTCGCCTTCCGGTGCCCAGCCCAGCAGCAGCAGATAGTTCAGCACAGCGGCGGGCAGATAACCCTTTGCCACCAGGTCCTGATAGCTGGCATCGCCGTTGCGCTTGGAAAGCTTGTGCTGTGCGTCTTTCATGACCGGCGGGCAGTGGATGTAGGTGGGGACCTCCCAGCCGAACGCCTGGTACAGCAGGTTGTACTTCGGCGTGCTGGAAAGATACTCGCTGCCGCGGATGACATGGGTAATGCCCATCAGGTGGTCATCCACCACGTTGGCAAAGTTATAGGTCGGCATGCCATCCGTCTTGATCAGAATCTGGTCATCCAGTTCGGAATTATTGACCTCAATGTGACCGTACACCACATCGTCAAAGCCGGTCACACCCTCGGCAGGGATCTTCTGGCGGATGACATAGGGCACACCGGCAGCCAGCTTGGCGTTGATCTCCTCCTGCGGCAGGTCACGGCAGTGGCCATCGTAATGGCTCATTTCGCCGTTGGCTTTTTGCTGCTCATGCAGGTCGTTCAGGCGTTCCTCGGTGCAGAAGCAGTAGTAGGCTTTGCCCGCTTTGACCAGCTGCTCGGCATACTGTTTGAACATGCCCATGCGCTGGCTTTGGACATAGGGACCGACGGGGCCGCCGATATCCGGGCCTTCGTCCCAAGTCAAGCCGGTGGCGCGCAGCGTGTTGTAAATAATATCGGTTGCGCCCTCCACCAGGCGGCCCTGATCGGTATCCTCAATGCGCAGGATAAAGGTGCCGCCGTTGTGGCGGGCCTGAAGATAAGTATACAGTGCGGTGCGCAGGTTGCCCACATGCATATAGCCCGTGGGGGACGGTGCAAACCGGGTGCGTACAGGATTAGCCATGGTAAAATTACCCCTACTTTCGTGATGATGTAACAGCATATGCAAACATATATAAGATAAGTTTACCCATGTTGCTCTTTCTTGTCAACGCCGTTTTTGCAAATTCATTGGTCAGCTTCTTTTGCACAGTTCCATCTTGCAAATTGTTTGCCCGCGTGATACAATACATGCTATAAACCAGTGATGCGAAAGTAAAACCGCCGGCGCACGCACAGAGAGCCTGGACAGCTGAGAACAGGCCGGAACGCGGGGCGGCACAATGGTTCGCAGAGGGCACGGGGAACGGCGCGAACGCCCAGTATCCGTTGACGGCAGCCACCGTTATCCGGCGGGGATGTTATTTGCATCCCGGTAAGCGGCCGCAGTTTGCGGCAAGCAAGGTGGCACCACAGGAAAAACTTTCCTGCCCTTGCACAGAGGCGCACCCGCTTCTCTGTGCGGGGGCAGTTTTTCTTTATTGAAAGATGGAAAGGAAGTATTCATCATGGCAGAACAAATTGAAAAGCGCAAGCGCATTCTTTCGGGCATCCAGCCCACCGGCACCCCCACGTTGGGCAATTATATCGGTGCGGTGCGCAACTGGGCCCTGCTGCAGTCGGATTATGACTGCCTGTATATGGTTGCTGACCTGCACGCTTTGACCGTGCGCCAGACCCCCGCCAACCTGCGCCGTCAAACCCGCGAGATGGCCGCCCTGCTGCTGGCTGTGGGCATTGACCCGGAACAGCATGTGCTGTTTGTGCAGAGCCATGTTCCCGCCCACTGCGAGCTTTCCTGGGTTTTGGCCTGCAACACCCAGTTTGGCGAACTTTCCCGCATGACCCAGTTCAAGGATAAAAGCGCCAAGCACCCGGATAACGTCAACGGCGGTCTGTTCACCTACCCTGTTCTGATGGCGGCCGACATCCTGGTTTATAACGCGGATCTGGTGCCCGTTGGCCAGGATCAGACCCAGCACCTGGAAATTGCCCGCACGATTGCCAACCGTTTCAACGGCATTTACGGTGATACCTTTACCCTGCCCGCCGGTTACGTTCCCAAGGCAGGCGCCAAGATCATGAGCCTGGCCGAACCCACCAAAAAGATGAGCAAGTCCGACACCAACGCAAACGCCTTTGTGCTGATGACCGACGATAAGGACACCATTGTGCGCAAATTCAAGCGCGCCGTAACCGATTCTGACGGCGTTGTGCGGTTTGACACCGAGAACAAGCCCGGTGTTTCCAATCTGATGACCATTTATTCCACCTTTACCGGCAAGGACCTGGCCGCTATTGAGGCTGAGTTTGCCGGCAAGGGTTACGGTGATTTCAAGCTGGCCGTTGCCGAAGTGACCGCCGATGCCCTGGCCCCCGTGCAGGCCGAGTATGGCCGCATTCTGGCTGACAAAGCCTACGTGGACAGCGTGCTGAAATCCGGTGCCGAGCGTGCCGCCCGCCTTGCCAACCGTACCGTCAGCAAGGTATACCGCAAGGTCGGTTTGATGCAGTTGGACAAATAATTTTTGGGCAATACCGCATAATTCTAAGTGCCGATACGGCGAGCGAGGTGCGGCAGCTGC
>ENA-ORRW01002455-ORRW01002455.1-human-gut-metagenome-genome-assembly--contig:-NODE-2455-length-15195-cov-5.757596_pt1 | contig 15195 bp, 10 predicted proteins | sample MGYA00242183_ERZ509150 | MGnify/ENA primary metagenome ERZ509150 (study PRJEB26280, sample SAMEA2338639) | human gut metagenome | biome: human gut; feature: human-associated habitat; material: faeces... | reverse complement strand
TATGGCGAAAACCTTCAGTCATTAGCTGTTGCGTTGAATACCGTAGGTGCAGTCATTGATCGTGATGGGAATATGAGTTGGAAATGGATGAAGCAGGCTGGGTACCAGTTGGGCAATTGGTGGATGCTTTGAATAAGGATGAGAAGTGGGAAAGATAAAACAAATCAAAAGGAATTATGAAAAGCATAAACAATGTATGAAATCTTCCCCGAATCCCTTGACGCAAAACGGTTGCCGACTTACAGTTATTAATAGGATAAATGTACTTGCGGCGGCTGTAAGTACAAGGAAATGGAGGAAGCGGCCTTGGGTAAGGTAATAGGAATAGATTTAGGAACAACAAACAGCTGTGTTGCGGTCCTGGAGAATGACCAGCCGGTTGTGATCACAAATGCGGAAGGCTCACGTACGACGCCTTCCGTTGTTGCATTTACAAAAAATGGAGAACGTCTGGTAGGGGATACGGCAAAGCGCCAGGCTGCTGTCAATGTAGATCGGACCTTTTTTTCCATCAAGAGAGAGATGGGCACCAATTATCGTGCGAAGATTGATGGAAAACAGTATACACCACAGGAAATTTCTTCCATGATTCTGCGGAAACTGAAAAAGGATGCAGAAGAGTATCTGGGAGAGACAGTTTCAGATGCGGTCATTACGGTTCCGGCGTATTTTAACGATGCACAGAGACAGGCAACAAAAGATGCCGGACGAATTGCAGGATTAAATGTACTGCGTATTATCAATGAGCCGACATCTGCAGCGTTGGCATATGGACTCGACCATGGACAGCCACAGAAAATACTTGTGTATGATCTTGGCGGAGGAACATTTGATGTTTCGGTGATCGAGATTGGCGATAACCTTATCGAAGTACTTGCGACAGCCGGAGATAACCATCTCGGAGGCGACGATTTTGATGCTCGTGTTACAGATTATCTTGTGATGGAATTTCTGCATACACAACGCATTGATCTGCGCAAAGATGCGACAGCGATGCAGCGTGTCCGGGAAGAAGCAGAAAAAGCAAAGAAAGTATTATCGTCCTCTTCGACAACCAGTATCAATCTTCCTTTTATCACTACGGTAAAAGGAGAACCAAAGCACATGGAAATGACACTTACACGGGCAAAATTTGATGAATTGACAAGAGACCTCGTGGAGCGTACACGCGGTCCGGTGCAGCAGGCGTTAAGTGATGCCGGAATTACGGCGGCAGATCTTGGCATGGTTCTTCTGGTCGGCGGATCGACCCGTATGCCATCCGTATACGAGGAAGTTACAAGGATCACGGGCAGGGAACCGTCGAGAAATCTGAATCCTGACGAGTGTGTGGCTTTAGGCGCAGCCGTACAGGGCGGCAAGTTGGGAGGTGCACTGGTTGCAGGTTCTTCCGCGGCAGAAATCATTCTGATGGATGTAACACCGCTTTCGTTGTCGATTGAAACGATGGGTGGAATATCCACAAAACTGATCGACCGTAATACAACAATCCCGACAAGGTACAGTAAAGTGTTTACAACTGCATCGAATTTCCAGACTTCTGTGGATATCAAAGTTCTGCAGGGAGAGCGGCAGTTTGCCAAAGACAATAAATTACTTGGACGTTTCCAGTTGCGGGGCATTAAGCCGGCACCGGCAGGTGTGCCACAGATTGAAGTGACATTTGATATTGATGCAAACGGAATTGTGCAGGTGTCTGCAAAGGATTTGGGTACCGGAAGACATCAGGAAATCACAATTACTGCAAGTTCCAATCTGTCTGATGCGGAGATTGAGCGTGCCATCCGTGAGGCAGCAGAGTATGAAGCGACCGACGGACAGCGTAAGGCTTACATTGACAGCCGGAGTGAAGCCGACACCTTGATTCGTCAGGTAGAGAATGCTTATAAAGAAAAGAAAAAGGGCATGGATGGAGCCAAAAAGCGTCAGATCAAGAGCAACCTTTCTTATCTGAAGAAACTTGTGAGCCACACCAAGCCCGGTAATGTAACAGAAGAGCAGTCCGCAGGGATCCGCCGCGCCACGGCAGAACTTCGTACGGCTGCAGCAGAAATTCTGTAATTTATTTCAGTTGTCCGTCGACAACATGAACTGCATATTTTTTTAAATCGACTTTACCATTAAGAACCTCGATTCCATCTGCCCTGAGGCGGTTTGCCTGTTCATCAGCTCCGCCAAACGCAAATGCGCCGGATAATTCGCCTTTGGCATTTACGACGCGATAGCAAGGAATTTCGGATGGATCGGGGTTTTTGTGTAATGCATTTCCGACAGCACGGCACATCTTTTTATTTCCGGCGAGTTCAGCAATCTGACTGTAAGTGGCAACTTTTCCTTTCGGTATCTGTTTGACGGCTTCATAGATCCGTCTGGTAGGATTGTCTGTCACGATCGCATAACTGTCGGCAATCATATTTTTAATCGCATCATCCGGAACGGTGCCGTCGAGAATGATGGTATTCCAGTTGTCTTTATTCTGGTGCCATCCCGGTATGACGGACGCAAATGCATCTCTCCAAAAATCACGCCATGCAGGGGAGACTTTTACATTCAGGTTTATGAAACCATCCTTCTCATAGGTCCATAAAAAGGCTTTTTTACTGCCTTTTACCCGAACAAGCTGCCAGTTCGGATCGTGAAAAGGCGCCTGCTGATAGGTGTCTGGAAATGTAAGTGCGTAAGTTAATGCTTCGAATCTTGTGCGCATAGTTGCCTCCCGTAATCGATATATTTTTATTAACTATTATTCAGTTACTGCTTTTAGTATAAGTCGCCGGTAGCCCAATGCGCAACAGGATCGACAAATAAGATTACCAATTTCATTATCTTGCACATCGGGAATGCATTCGTTATAATGATTTGTAGTACATTTAAGGAGAAAGAAAATTGTGAAAATGAAGAAATTTTTGATGACAACTTTATGTGTGACGATATTGGCAGGATCTCTTGGAGGATGCGGATTTGGCACAAAAACCCGGGAAGCGGATATTCCTGTGGAAGTTCAGGAATCCCAGGAGGAGACAGAGGAAAATACACAGATTGAAATAGAGACGGAAACACAAGTCCCGACGGAGACAGAAACTGAGACACAGACACAGGCCGAAACAGAGGCACCGGAAGAAACGGAGAGCGAGACGGCGGATAATGCGCATACAAAACATTTGATCGCAATCGATGCAGGGCATCAGAAGACCGCGAATACCGATAAGGAACCAGTGGGACCGGGCGCAACGGAGAAAAAGGCAAAAGTTGCAGGCGGAACACACGGTGAGACCAGCGGACTGGCAGAGTATCAGCTTACCTTGCAGGTAGCATTGAAATTACAGAAAGAATTGGAAAGCAGAGGGTATGAAGTGTTGATGATTCGTACCTCAAATGATGTTAATATCAGTAATGCGGAGCGCGCGCAGATGGCGAACGATGCCAATGCAGACGCTTTTATCCGTATCCATGCAAACGGTGCGGAGAATACTTCTGCCAATGGTGCGATGACGATCTGTCAGACGTCTTCGAACCCATATAACAGTGCGTTGTACAGTCAGAGTAAGGAGCTGTCGACGGATGTACTTGATAGTCTGGTAAGTGCCACTGGCTGCAAAAAGGAGCGCGTGTGGGAGACCGATACGATGAGTGGAATCAACTGGTGTCAGGTGCCGGTTACGATTGTTGAGATGGGCTATATGACGAATCCGACAGAAGATGCGCTGATGGCAACGGAAGATTATCAGTATAAAATAGTAGATGGAATTGCAAATGGAATTGATCAATTTATGGAGCAGTAAGGAGTAGAGATGGGAGTACAGGATGATACAGAGAAAGTGCTTCGTGCACTTCATGTGATGTTGGCGAAAGGCGAACAGTATCCGAAAGAGCCGAGCAAGGTAATTGTTGATAAGCAGCAAATGTTAGATTTATTGAGTGCATTAAATCAATGCATGTATCAAATGCAGGAGAAGTACGAACTGACAAAAAGCAGTCGCGACAAAGCAGAGAGAGATTTCCGCAAGCAGGGAGACACTATTATCATGGATGCCAGCCACAAGGCAGAAGATATCTATGCGGCTTCGGTAATGTATATGAATGAAGCCTTGAATCATATGCGCGATATTATGAAAGAATCAAATGAGAATGTTTCCAAAATCTATGCGGATCTGAATGAAAAAATGGATATAGAACAGCGCCGTATCAAGACAAATCAGCTGGAGCTGAAAAGTCAGATGCAGGATCTGGTCGATACAGAGAAATATCTGAAAATCATAGAGGAACGTAACAGGGAACTTGAAAAGCAGAAAAATGAAGGCAAACCAGAAGAAGATGAGGAAGTTTCTATTTATGCGAACCGTCAGACGGAGATCAAAATTAATCAGGAATATCTGGATAAGCTGGGACTGTCAGTAATTGATGAGACGGAAAAAGAAGTGGAAGCGGACAAAGGCGTAAGTTATGCGGACGATGACGACGAGGAAGATGAAGAATTGAAACAACTTCAGGCAGAAATCCGTGTAAATCTGGATGCTGATTATTTCCAGTGGAAAGAGGAGCAGGAAAAGGGAGAAGAAAGAGCGGATTCCGACAAGACAAAAGAGAAAACAGATGGAATACAGAAGGTGTGGAAAAATCTGATAGGAGGACATCAACATGACGATTCTGGTATGTGATGACGACAAAGAAATTGTTGAAGCAATTGAAATCTATTTACTGCAGGAGGGCTTTTCGGTAGAAAAAGCATACGACGGGGAGCAGGCGCTTGAGATATTGAAAAAGAAGTCCATTGATCTGATGATCATAGATGTGATGATGCCGAAACTGGATGGTATACGTGCAACATTTCAGGTGCGGAAAACGAGCAGTATTCCAATTATTATCCTTTCAGCAAAGACTCAGGATACGGATAAAATCCTTGGTCTGAACGTAGGAGCGGATGACTATGTCTCTAAGCCGTTCAATCCACTGGAGCTGGTTGCCAGAGTAAAGTCCCAGCTGCGCAGATATACAACATTGTCGAATGGTGCACCGGGAGAGACGATATATGAAGAGGGCGGCCTGGTCATCAATGATGATTTAAAGAAGGTTACCGTTGATGGTGAGGAAGTAAAGCTCACACCGATTGAATATAACATCCTTCTTCTTTTGATGAAAAATAAAGGAAAGGTTTTCTCTATCAGCCAGATATATGAGGCAATCTGGAATGAGGAGGCAATTGGAGCAGACAACACGGTTGCAGTACATATCCGTCATATTCGTGAGAAAATCGAAATCAATCCAAAGGAGCCACGTTACCTGAAAGTTGTGTGGGGCGTTGGATATAAAATAGAGGCGGGGGTATAGCCGCCTATGAAGGAATATTCAAATGGAATCAAAGGCGCGGCAATCGTGATCCATCAGATGTTCTTTGTGTTGATGGTGTGTTCTTTGTATGGGGTTGGATATGACATTGCACACCATATCAAAGGAATAGTGGGACTGAGTACGTTAATCGTTATTGGATTGGTGGGTGGCTTTGTGATGCTGGCATATCTGACAAGTGTTACGGGAAGGCATGGAGCCGATGATCCTGAGGTGTATCTGAACTTTGTGGACCGGATTTATACGGATATTCAGTTGTTGGTATTTGGCTTTTTACTATATGGAGCAATTTATGTATGCCGGGAAATTGGAAGAATGGATTTCGAATTTTCCGGACTGCTTGTGGCGGTGGGAACTCTCGGCTATCTGGCTGACGTTGTCTTTCTTTTTTTCTATCTGAGCATTGTGCGCAAGGCAAAAAGCAATACACTTTTGACACACAGCCTGATTTATCAGGGGATTGTATTTGTCCGGGAAGCAATATCTTCCAAACAAAACCCACGCTATTGTACACGTAAGGCAAGAGAGCGTTATGAGATACAGAATGCAATCGAGGAAATTTCCAAAGGCGCATTGGATACTACATTAAATGTGGATGATTTTCAGGGACAGGAGCGGGATATCGCCATTGCAGTAAACAATATCCGTGAAGGGCTGAGCGAGGCTGTTATGGAGCGGATAAGAAATGAACGCATCAAAGCCGATCTTATCACCAACGTATCCCACGATATCAAGACGCCTCTTACTTCAATTGTCAATTATGTGGATTTGCTCAAGCGCGAAAATTTAGAAAATGAAAATGCGCGGAACTATATCCGTATTTTGGATGAAAAGTCCCAAAGGCTCAAACAATTGACGGAAGATCTTGTGGAAGTGTCCAAGATTACTTCGGGAAATGTGCATCTGGAGATGCAGACAATCGATATGGTGGAGCTGATCTACCAGACAGGCGGAGAATTTAACGAGCGTTTTGAAGCAAGAGGCCTTACGATTGTGACAAAACTTCCGAATCAGGCGGTACTTGTCAATGCGGATGGGCGTCAGCTGTACCGTGCAATTGAAAATTTATATACAAATGCTGCAAAATATGCATTGGAGAACACGAGGGTGTATGTGGAGCTTGAAGTTGAAGATACCACAGCTGTATTTACCATAAAGAATATCTCAAAGAATCCACTGCCGGAGAAGCAGGAAGGTGGGAAGGATCTGACAGCCCGTTTTGTCCGGGGGGATGTGTCACGTACCACGGAGGGAAGCGGACTTGGCTTATCCATTGCCAAAAACCTCACGAATCTTATGGGTGGCGAGTTTAAGATTCAGACAGATGGGGATCTGTTTATTGCAAAAATTCAATTTGAAATTCTGAACAACTTATAAAATCTGTGGGAATGCTTGATTTCAGAGCGGGCAACAGATATAATTCAAACTAACTGGTTTAGATACGTACAAGGAGGAAAAAAATGAAACTTTATGAAAATGGCGCATATCTGATTCAGGGAAAAGACATAGTAATCAATTCCCCGGAAGCTGTTGCAGCAGTAGCAAGTAAGACCGGAAAGCAGATTTCTGCAGAAGAAGCAAAGAAAGAAACCATCGCTTACGGCATTTTAAAAGACCATAATACATCTGGGAATATGGAAAAACTCCAGATTAAATTTGATAAACTGACATCTCACGATATTACATTCGTAGGTATTATTCAGACAGCACGTGCATCCGGACTTGAGAAATTCCCGATTCCATATGTACTGACAAACTGTCATAACAGTCTTTGTGCGGTAGGAGGAACCATCAATGAAGATGATCATATGTTTGGACTGACCTGTGCAAAGAAATATGGCGGAATCTACGTTCCACCACATCAGGCAGTTATCCATCAGTTTGCAAGAGAGATGCTTGCCGGCGGTGGAAAGATGATCCTTGGATCGGATTCTCATACACGTTATGGTGCACTTGGAACCATGGCAGTCGGAGAAGGTGGACCGGAGCTGGTTAAGCAGCTTTTGAATAAGACATACGATATTGATATGCCGGGTGTTGTAGGTATTTACCTGACCGGTGAGCCAATGAAGGGCGTTGGTCCACAGGATATCGCACTTGCAATTATCGGTGAAGTATTTGCAAATGGATTTGTTAAGAATAAAGTCATGGAGTTTGTCGGACCGGGTGTCTCAAATTTAAGTGTAGACTACCGTATCGGTGTTGACGTAATGACAACAGAGACAACTTGTCTTTCTTCTATCTGGAGAACGGATGACAAGGTAAAAGAGTTCTATGAGATTCATGGAAGAGAAGAAGACTATAAGGAGTTAAATCCGGGTGAAGTTGCATTCTATGACAGCTTTATCGAACTTGATTTAAGCACTATCAAGCCAATGATCGCTATGCCGTTCCACCCGAGCAACACTTATACGATCGATGAATTGAATGCAAACCTTATGGATATTCTCGATGACTGTGAGAAGCGTGCACAGGTTAGCTTTGATGGAAAAGTGAAGCTGGATTTAAAGAGTAAAGTAAAGAACGGAAGACTTTATGTTGATCAGGGAATCATTGCCGGATGTGCCGGTGGTGGATTTGAGAATATCTGTGATGCTGCTGATATTTTAAAGGGAGCATCTATCGGAGCCGATGAATTTACGCTCAGCGTATATCCTGCATCTACTCCAATTTATATGGAATTAGTAAAGAATGGTGTTGTAGCAAACCTTCTTGCTACCGGAGCCATCGTAAAGACTGCATTCTGCGGACCATGCTTTGGTGCCGGAGATACACCTGCAAACAACGCGTTCTCTATCCGTCATTCTACACGTAACTTCCCGAACCGTGAGGGATCTAAGGTACAGAATGGTCAGGTGGCTTCTGTTGCACTTATGGATGCACGTTCTATTGCAGCAACTGCAGCAAATAAGGGATATCTGACATCTGCAGCAGACATGGATGTAAACTTCTCAAAACCAAAGTATTTCTTTGACAAGACAATTTATGAGAATCGTGTATTTGACAGCAAGGGTGTTGCAGATCCAAGCGTTGAGATCCAGTTTGGTCCAAACATCAAAGACTGGCCGGCAATGAGTGCATTACCAGAGAATCTGGTATTGAAGGTCGTTTCTGAAATTCATGATCCGGTTACAACAACCGATGAACTGATTCCTTCCGGTGAGACTTCTTCTTTCCGTTCCAACCCATTGGGACTGGCAGAGTTCGCACTTTCCAGAAAGGATCCGGAGTACGTTGGCCGTGCAAAGGAAATCCAGAAGGCACAGAAGGCTGTAGAAGCAGATACCTGCCCTGCAAGTGTTGTACCGGAAGTTAAGGCTGTCATGGATACCATTAAGACAAAGTTCAGCGATATAAGCCGCAAGAATGTTGGATTTGGTAGCACAATTTTCGCTGTGAAGCCAGGTGATGGTTCTGCCCGTGAGCAGGCTGCATCCTGCCAGAAGGTACTTGGTGGCTGGGCAAATATTGCCAATGAATATGCAACCAAGAGATATCGTTCGAACCTGATCAACTGGGGAATGCTTCCATTCATCATTGACGAGGGAGAACTTCCATTCAAGAACCTGGATTATCTGTTCCTTCCAAATATCCGTACAGCGGTAGAAGAAGGAAAGAGTGAATTTGATGCATATGTAGTAAAAGACGGCGAGCTGAAACCATTTACACTTAAGATGGGTGCGCTTACTCCGGATGAGAAAGAGATTATCCTAAAGGGTTGTCTCATTAACTACTATCGCGGTTAGGAGGATTCTGTGTTGAATGATACAGAAAAGGAAAAAGTAACACAGACGCAGGAAAAAGAAAAACTGGACGGCAGACGTGAGAATGTTCATCTTGCCAAGATTGGTTTGATGGTGTTCATCACATTTGTCTGCTGTATCCTGTTTTTCTTTAGTGTGTTGCGTTATCAGGGATTCGCAAACGGATGGCATAAAGTGATTTCCGCAGCGCAGCCAATTATTATTGGTCTTGTGCTGGCTTATCTATTGAATCCGGTTATGAAATTCCTGGAACGGCATTTGTACAAACTGTTAAAAGACAGAGCAAAGACTGACGGAAAAGCAAAGACTGACGGAAAAGCAAAGAAGATGGCGCGTGTATTTGCCATTGCAGGTGCAATTATTTTCATGATTGCAGTAATTGTGCTTTTGATTGCAGCAATCGTTCCATCTGTGACCGACAGTATTATGGGAATTGTGGATACATTGCCAACGAATGTTGCGAATCTTGTAAAGATGATGCAGGAAGGCCGTCTGGGAAATTATGAAGTTGCAGATACGATAGGTGATGCTCTTACAAAGCTGACTGATTATGTGGAAAACTGGGCAACACAGACATTGCTGCCACAGGCCCGGACATATCTGATCCAGATTACCTCCGGTGTAATCAACATGGTAAAAGCAATGTTTAATTTTGTCATTGGAATTATTGTGGCAGTCTATGTTCTGATGATTAAGGAACGCCTGATTGGACAGAGCAAGAAAGTAATCTATGCGATATTTAAACCAAGGCAGGGTAATATTATCGTGGAGACCATGCACAAGGCGGACGATATTTTTGGAGGATTTATTATCGGAAAAATTATCGATTCAGCCATTATCGGTGTGATCTGCTATGTGGGATGTTCCATTTTAAGAATTCCGGATACAATGCTGGTTTCGGTAATTATTGGTGTAACAAATATCATACCATTGTTCGGACCGTTCATTGGTGCAATACCGGCGTTACTGCTTGTAGTAATCCAGAGTCCATGGCATGCATTATATCTGTTGATTTTTATTATTGTATTGCAGCAGGTGGATGGAAATATTATCGGACCCAAGATTCTTGGAGATTCCACAGGTCTTACTTCTTTCTGGGTCATGTTTGCAATTCTGATCGGTGGAGGAATGTTTGGATTCCTGGGCATGCTTCTTGGAGTTCCGGTATTTGCATTGATTTATTATATTATGCGCAGACTGGTAAATCATGGTGTTGCAAAAAAGCACTTTTCAGTAAGGACTGCGGACTATGTAAAAGTGGAAAAAATTGACGAGCATACAGGTGAATTTCATTTGTATGAAGAGAATAAAAAGAAAAAACACAGTGCAGAGAAAAAAGAAAATTCTGACGAAAGAACTGAAAAATAAGCAATGAGAAAAAGTGTTGGAAAAATGAGAAAATTGCATTTTTCCGACGCTTTTTTTTGTCTTTCTTTTTTTGACACTATATGGTGCCTATGGTATACTAAAAATTAGATAGTTAGACCTATTTTGACTAGAGAAATCCAAGTTGTGAGAGAATTTGGAAGATATTTCGAGGTGACAATGGATAAATATGAATACAATTTGAAACTGGATCAGATGAAGTCTCTTTATGCGGAAGAGAAATACGAAGATGCAGCGGATATTGCAGATACAATAAACTGGAACAAAATAAAAAATGTAAATGCTTTAGTAAAAGCTGGAGAGATTTACGAGAAAACAGAACGTTACGAGGACAGTCGGGAAGTATTGTTGATGGCATATGACCGTTCCCCAATCGGTCGTATGATTATCTACCGCCTTGCAGAGGTCGCAATCAAGATGGGAGATTACGAAGGCGCAGAAGATTATTATCAGGAATTTGTGGAGATTGCACCACGGGACAGTCTGAAATATGTTCTACGCTATGACATCAAAAAGGCCGAGGGGGCTTCTTATGAAGAACTGATACCGATCCTTGAAGAATTGAAAGAACAGGAGTATACCGAAGAATGGGCTTATGAGCTGGCTTATCTGTATCACAAAGCAGGAATGAGTGAAAAGTGCATTGAGGCCTGTGATGAATTGATTCTTTGGTTTGGTGATGGTCCATATGTAGAGCGTGCATTGGAACTTAAGATGCTTTATCAGCCATTGACAAAGACGCAGGAGGAGAAGTACCGTACATTCCGCAAAGCGAAAGAATCCAGAGATGGGCTGACGCATATCGATGTGGATGAAATGAAGAATGCGGGAGAGTATGAACACGATCCGGTAGCGATTCCACCAGTCAAAGTAAATCCGGAACGGTTTAATACAGTAAATCTTCAGCAGGAAATTGCTAGGGGCATGCAACAGATCATGGAGGCGACAGAGAAAGAGACTGTAACGGATACCATGGACAACATCAATAAGATAGTGGAGGAAATTCCATATCTTAAGCTGCCCAAAGAGGAAGAAAAGCAGCAGGAATCAGACGAACACATCGAGACAGATGAAGAAATCGATGGTTCTCTTAAGATGAATTTTAAGGAGATGATTGGAGAAGATTCTGATGGTCAGATGAGCATGGTCATGGATGATAAGACATTGGTTGAACATCAGATCACGGGTCAGATTACAATCGAAGAAGTTCTTGGTGAATGGGAGAAGACAAGACGTGCTGCAGAAGCCGCTTTGGAAGAAGCAAAACAAAGAAAGCTGGAATCCGCGAAAGCACGGGCTTTGCAACAGGCGGGGGATATTATGGATCGCCTTACCGGTGTTATACCAAAGTTAGATGCTGGTGTTACACCACGGGAATTGTTGGAGGAAGAGTATTTACAGGATGATCCGGGTAAGGAAAATCCACTAGAGAATACTGGAAAAGAAGTAGCACAGACACCTGTTGAAATGGAACAGGATATACCGGAAACTGATATTCCTGTAGAGAAAGATGCAACAGAGTTACAGACAGAGGAAACTTCATTGAACACAGCAAATGAAGTTGAGAATGCAGGAAAGCCCGTAGAAGATGCGTACAAAGAGCTACCAGAGGAAAACTTCAATGAAGCGGAAGTTACGGATGATGAAGAGCTGCCGGAAACCATGATGAGTGATGAGGAGGCAGACAGTACATTAGAGGAAAATGAAGTGCCGGCAGAAGATGAGTTCATGCCGGAAGAGCAACTGGAAAGTGAGGCAGAATCAGAACAGAATATGAGTAATTATGAAGAAGAGGATATAGATGAAGCAGAGGAAGAACAACTAATTGTTAAAAGAAAAAATCAAATGGAACGTTCTTTTTGGAAAGGCAAGACAACACGACTCCCAGAGATTTCGGAACCAGAGAATTTAGGAAAACAAAATGGGACAAAAACGGCAGAGCCGCTTATGACGTTGACTGAGAAAGAGAAAACGATATTCTCTTATTTTATGCCAGTCAAAGGAATGGAAGCACAGCTTCGTCAGGCACTTACGGGTGCGTCCAGACATCTGGAGGAAGACAAGACGGCGGCAACCGGAAATCTATTAATCTTAGGAGGACATGGAACGGGAAAGACAACGCTTGCAACATCCATTATCAAGGTGTTACAACAGGAGACCGGACGGATTGAAGGAAAAGTCGGAAAGATTCAGGCAGAGACATTAAATGGCAAAAACGTCGGAGAGATTATTCGACAAGTGGAAGGTGGATGCCTGATCATTGAAAATGCCGAGGAACTGACCAAGGAATCAGTTGTTACACTTTCCCTGCTTTTGGAACAGGAATCCAGTGGATTGTTTGTGATTCTCGAGGGTACATCCAAAGGAATCCGGAAGTTGATGGCATCGGATGAAGGATTTGCCAAAAAGTTTACGGAGAGCATTTCGGTACCGATTTTTACAAATGATGAGTTAGTGACATTCGCAAGATCTTATTCGAGAGAGCTTGGATACAAGATTGACGATATGGCGGTGCTTGCTTTATATAACCGAATCAGTAACATCCAGAGACTCGATCAGGCAACAACACTGACAGAGGTAAAGGATATTGTAGATGAGGCAATTGATCGCGAAGCACATGGGGGCATTAAGAAAGCGATCAGTATTCTGACTGCGAGTCGTTATACAGACGATGATCGTATTGTACTACGGGAGAAAGATTTTGAATAACATGTAACGATCCTAAGCAATATTGTGGATTAGTTATCATAAAATAGAGAATGTGGAGGAGAGTATATGAGCAATTTTACAGAAATGGACTGTTATCTGTTTGGACAGGCAACACATTATGATATATACCGTAAAATGGGCGCGCATGTCATGACTGTGAATGGGGAATCGGGAGTGTGCTTTGATGTGTGGGCACCACATGCAGACAGAGTATATGTGATTGGAGAGTTTAATGGATGGAATGAAAATTCCCATGAGATGCATCGGGTGGAACCAGATACGATGGGGGTGTACGAGCTGTTTGTACCAGGAGTAAAGCTTGGATGCATGTATAAGTATCTGATCATTGCAAAGGATGGAAGACATTTATACAAAGCAGATCCATATGCCAATTATGCACAGCTTCGTCCGGAGACGGCATCCATTGTAACGGATATCTCTCATTTTAAGTGGACAGATACTACATGGATGAAACACAGAGCAACACTTACAAAACAAACAATCTACGAGCAGCCGATGGCAATCTATGAGGTACATCCGGGTTCCTGGATGCGCCACCCAGGAAGAGATGATGATGGTTTTTACAGTTATCGTGATCTTGCAAAGTCTTTGATATCATATGTAAAAGAGATGGGATATACCCATATTGAGTTGATGGGAATTTCAGAGTATCCGTTTGATGGTTCCTGGGGTTATCAGGTAACTGGTTATTACGCACCGACTTCCCGCTATGGAACACCGGAGGATTTTGCTTATCTGGTAAATGAGTGCCACAAGAATAAAATTGGTGTCATTCTTGACTGGGTACCGGCGCATTTTCCTAAGGATGCACATGGTCTTGTTGAGTTTGATGGAACAGCAACTTATGAGTATGCGGATGCAAGAAAAGGAGAGCATCCAGATTGGGGAACAAAGATTTTTGACTACAGCAAGAATGAGGTTAAGAACTTCCTGATTGGAAGTGCACTGATGTGGGTTGAGAATTACCATGTAGATGGATTACGTGTAGATGCAGTTGCGTCCATGCTTTATCTGGATTATGGTAAGGAAGATGGTCAGTGGGTTCCGAATATTTATGGTGGAAATAAAAATCTTGAGGCGATTGAGTTTTTTAAGCACATCAATACATTGATTCTCGGTAGAAATCCGGGTGTTGTAATGATTGCAGAGGAGTCTACAGCATGGCCGAAAGTGACAGGTCCAGTCGAAGAAGATGGATTGAATTTCAGTTATAAATGGAATATGGGATGGATGCATGATTTTCTGGATTACATGAAACTGGATCCATATTTCCGTAAAGACAATCATAATAAGATGACATTTGCCATGAGCTATAACGAGAGTGAGAAGTATATTCTTGTTCTTTCTCATGATGAAGTTGTACATCTGAAATGCTCCATGCTGAATAAGATGCCGGGACTTGAAGGAGATAAGTTCAAGAATCTTATGGCAGGTTATGCATTTATGATGGGACATTCCGGCAAAAAGCTTTTGTTCATGGGACAGGAGTTTGCACAGGTACAGGAGTGGAGTGAAGCGCGTGAGCTTGACTGGTATCTGCTGGAAGATCCAAATCATAAGAAAGTACAGGATTGGGTAAAGGCACTCCTTCATCTGTATACATCAAATCCATGTATGTACGAACAGGATACAACATGGGCGGGGTTCGAATGGATCAATGCAGATGACAGGGACCGCAGCATCTTCAGTTTTGTTCGAAAGAGCAAGGATGGCAAGAATAATTTGCTATTTGTTATTAACTTTACACCGGTAGCACGTGAGGATTATCGTGTGGGTGTACCGAAGAATAAAACTTATAAGCTGGTGTTAAACAGTGAAGATCCGAAGTTCAACGGAACGGATAAAAATCGCAAGGAGTCTTATAAGGCAGTAAAGAAAGAATGCGACGGAAGAGATTATTCGATCGCTTACCCGCTTCCTGCGTATGGAGTTGCAGTATTCAAATTCTAAATTTGTTTGAGTGGTTAAT
>ENA-ORRW01002454-ORRW01002454.1-human-gut-metagenome-genome-assembly--contig:-NODE-2454-length-15199-cov-2.601426_pt1 | contig 15199 bp, 13 predicted proteins | sample MGYA00242183_ERZ509150 | MGnify/ENA primary metagenome ERZ509150 (study PRJEB26280, sample SAMEA2338639) | human gut metagenome | biome: human gut; feature: human-associated habitat; material: faeces... | reverse complement strand
TCGTTGCGGCTCTGGCGGAGATATATTCTTCGCTGCTGAGATACTTTATGCCGTACGTTTCTTCAAGAAACGGATAAAGATCCGTAAAAGTATTTTCATATTTATGAAAATCAGGGACAAGGTCCTGCGGCAGAAAGTTTACAATAAACGCAGCAGGACGGTTATCAGAAGCTGTTTTTACAACACGCTAAAGCCGGTAAAGGGGAGCACCGATCTCAAGCCCCAATGCCGCAGCAGTAGCCTCTTTTGCAGTGGTGGTATCAATGTTTGCCTGCGCTGTTATAAAAGAATTGATTTTTGCAGGCTGCGAATCATCCTGTATCGTTGTTGATATTGACTTTATATTCAGATATTTCTGATACGGAAGAGCCGCAACGACCTCAGTTCCCCGCCCCCGTGTAACGCGGACGAGCCCTTCATTTACAAGTAAAGCAACAGCACGGCGGACGGTTGAACGGCTTACGTTATAAATCTGCTCGAGTTCAGGTTCTGTAGGGAGAAATGAACCGATGGGATATTTTGATGATTTTAATTTAAAACGCAGATCGGAATACACTCGCATATATTCCAACTGCCGTCCTGTGGTTTCAATAGCGGGAGCCATAGGAAAACCTCCAATATACATTATTACATTTCATACCAATAATATCGCGCATCGGGTGCAAAGTCAACATAGGATACGCGAAAGATGACGAATTTTCCAAGTTTACCGCCAAAAAAGCAAAACTTTACGGAAAGGATATCGAATACATCTCGATATAAAGTACCAAAAATACGGCAAAAAGTCAACATACCAAACAAAACTATACAATAAATTAGCGATATACACAAAAATATGCGGTCAAATTTGTATACGTTACTAATTGATTACTAAAACATAATGAATTATACTTATTCATACCCGAATGGTACTATCGAGGTAATAAAAAATTGGAGGATTCAAAAAATGAAGAAAATTTTAGCGCTTCTTTTGGCCCTTGTCATGGTCTTTGCTCTTGTAGCATGCGGCTCCACCGGAGACGATAAAGGCAAGACTGACGATGCAGGCAATGATGATGCTGCTTCCGGCGAAGTCAAGGCAGTTATGATCTCCGTCATGAAGGGCGGTACATACTGGGGCCCCATCGAAGAGGGTTGGCTTGCACAGTGTGCCGAATACGGCTGGACAGGCGCATATTGGACTCCTGTAACTACCAACAGCCAGACTGAGATGCTTGAGCTTGCTGAGACTGCTATTTCCCAGGGCTTTAAAATTCTCTGTGTCTGCGGTACTGACGCAAACATGTGGTCCGATGTTATCGGCCGCGCTAAGGAAGCAGGCTGCATCGTAATCGGCGTTGCTTCTGATATGGGTCCTGAACTCCTCGGCGGCTGCGTAGGCCCTGACTACTATGATATGGGATACACTGTAGGTTGTTATGCCGGCAACATGATGAACGAGAGAGGCGAGACCGAAGCTAACGTATTCTCCATTCAGACTAACTTTACCGAGGGCCAGGGCCAGGATCTCCAGGTTGACGGATTCCTTGACGGCATTACCGAAACCTTTAAGGGCAAGGTCACAGACCTCGGCGCTGACACAAACGACAGCTCCGTTTCCATCGCACAGGACAAGATGAACGCTATGTATCTTGTACATCCTGAAATGAACGTTATCTACGGTGCAGAGACTTACGCTATGATCGCTGCTGCTTCCTTCATCCAAGAGCATGGTCTCCAGGGCAAGGTCTATACCGGCACACCTGACTCTGAGCTTGAAAACCTCCAGCTCCTCATTGATGGCGCCTTTACATGGGGCAGCCAGCTTGACGTTGTTCAGGAAGGCAAGTCCTGCGCTGAAACCGCCAAGATACTTCTTGACGGCGGCACACCTGAGACTTATTACGTTCCTGTCCCGCTGACAATGTATGACACTTCTAATCTCCTTGAGTTCTGCGAATCCTACGGCATTGACGCAAGTTCGCTGAAGTTCCCTGAATAATTTTCAGGTTTGTATTACTGAATAAGTTATAAACAAAGGCAGGTGCGCCTCGCTGCAAAAAACGGTGAGGCGCATTACTGTAAAATTAGAGACATAGGGAGAAAAACAATGGGAAAAACTAAAAGGGCCGGCTTCTTCAAGAAAATAATGGCGGCGCAGGAGCTGAGTGCACTTATACCCCTTATTATAATGACTATCGTATCAACGATTATTCAGCCGGCATTCTTATCATTGACAAACATCTTTGATATACTCCGCTCGGCAAGCTTCAACTTCATTTTGGCAATTCCTCTTACGTTCCTCATGAGTGCATGCCAGATGGACCTTTCAATTGGTGCAACAACGGCATTCGGCGGCGTTATAACGGCAATTGCAGCCGTAAACGGAATTCCTCTCGTATTTGCAATACTTCTCGGCCTTCTTGCGGGTTCAGCGGTTGGCTTCATGAACGGTATTCTTGTTGTTAAGTGCGGACTTCCCGGATTTATTTCCACAATGGGTATGCAGTACGCAATTAACGGTCTCATAAGCGTTATAACGGGAAACAACTCGATTCTGGGCCTGAGCGAAGCCTTTAAGGCAATTGCGCAGACCAGAATATTCGGAAACCTTTCTCTTGTTGTTATTTATGCTCTTGTTCTTGGTGTACTCGGACACATCCTTCTTAAGAGAATGAAATACGGCCGCAATGTTCTCGCAGTCGGCGGCAACAGAGAAACTGCTTATCTCTCCGGTATTAACCCCGACAAAATTCACATTCAGCTTTACACCGCAGTCGGTTTCTTCGCTGCTGTGACCGGTATTCTTTATGCTTCCCGTTTCTCCAGCGCACAGATAAATGCAGGCCAGGGCACAGAGCTTACTATCATGGCCTCCGTTATCATCGGCGGAACAAGTATGTTCGGCGGCAGCGGTACTGTAATAGGAAGTTTGCTCGGTACTATACTGTTTGCAATGATCACCAACGCTCTTATTGTTATGGAAGTTTCAACTTTCTGGCAGAAGGTCGTATTCGGTGCAATTCTTATACTTGCTCTGTTCATCGATAAATATCGCCGCAGCAAGAGCGCAGGTGAATAAGGAGGATTCCAAGTGCCTGAAACTATTCTTGAAATGCGTAATGTTACCAAGCGTTTCCCCGGCGTAAAAGCATTGAGTGATGTATCCATTGAAGTCCGCAAGGGCGAGATACATGCTTTGGTCGGTGAAAACGGCGCAGGTAAAAGTACGCTTATGAAGGTCCTCAGCGGAGCATACAATGCACACGAATTTGAGGGCGAAATATGGGTCGATGGCAAGAAGCAGACATTTGAGAGCACTCGTGATGCAAAGGCTTGCGGCATTGAGATGGTTTATCAGGAGATGAACATGATGCTCGATGCAACTGTTGCTGAGAATATTTATGTAGGCAACCTTCCCGGCGGTGCTTTTGTTGATTTCAAGACGCTGTATGCCAATGCACAGAAGGCATTGGATCAGATAAACCTTGACTTCGGACCGAAAGATATAGTCCGCACATTGAACGGCGGTCAGATGCAGATGCTGGCTATTATGAGAGCTATCGCCAAAAATCCGCGAATCATCGTTATGGATGAGCCTACCAGTGCTCTTACAAATGACCAGGTAGACCTTCTTATGGATTTCCTGGATAACATGCGCAAGCAGGGTGTTTCCTGCCTGTTTATCACACACAAACTTGAAGAAATTTACCGTATCTGTGACCGTGTTACGGTTATGCGAGATGGTCAGACTGTGTTCACAAGCGATGTTAAGGACGCAAGTGAAGACGCACTGATCGAAGGTATGATCGGCCGTAAGATCGACAACATGTACGCAGCCGGAACAGGTGAGTTTGGTGAGGAAGTCCTCAGAGTTGAAGGCCTCAGTGTTCCTCATCCGACTTATCATAAGCGCAACATCGTTGAGAATATAAACTTCTCCCTCCGCAAGGGTGAGATACTCGGTATCGGCGGACTTGTTGGAGCCGGACGAAGCGAGACTATCGGAGCGCTTTTCGGCCAAATCACGAAGGATGTTAAGAAAAAGGTATTTATTAACGGTAAGGAAGTTAATATTTCCTGCCCGCGAGATGCAATAAATGCCGGCCTCGGCTTTGTTCCGGAAGACCGTAAACGCAACGGATTTACGTGGGTATTCTCCATACTTCATAATATGACACTTGCAGCGCTTCCGGAGCTTCCCGGACGTTTCTTCATAAACAGAAAGGCAGAACGTGAAGCGGCAAAGGGCCCGTTTGAGAGAATGAAGGTTCGTGCACCGTCACTTAACACACCTATCGTTAACCTCTCCGGCGGAAACCAGCAGAAGGTCATATTAGGTAAGTGGCTTCTTAAAAATGCTCCGATCCTGCTCGTTGACGAACCTACCCGTGGTGTTGACGTCGGCAGTAAGGCAGAAATTTACACAATTATGCGTGAACTCTGCGCACAGGGCGTTTCAATCATCATGGTATCGAGCGACCTTCCGGAGCTTGTAAGTATGAGTGACCGCTGCCTTGTTATTTCAAACGGCATGATCACAGCTGAACTTACAGGTGATGACATTACGCAGAATAACGTAATGCGTGCAGCTATTGCTACTGCTAAACTGGCATAAGGAGATAAACCAGAATGAGGATAATTGCTTCCGGCTATACAGATGGATACATGGTCGGCCTGAAAGGGAAAACGGGGAACAAGGGCATAACGCTTTTTGACTTTGACGAAAAGAGTGGAAGCCTTACAACCCTGTCATCAAATGATGCAAGCGAAAACCCATCATTCCTTTCTATGTCCGAAAACGGTGTTCTTGCGGCGTGCGAGAAGATAAAAACCTGTTCTGTTGAGGGTTATCTCTGGGATGAGGACGGAAAAAGCCTGAAAAAAGCAGGCGCTCTTTCCGTTCAGGGTACGGCAATGTGTCATGTAATGGCCTGGCCGGGCAGGAAGTTTGCCAGCGTCAGCAATTATATGACTGGTGATTTTGCTGTAGTCAGTCTTGAAAACGGGATATGCCCCAAAGACCTTGTTAAACTCGAGCCGCATTTCGGTGTCGGCTTTGACAGCAAATTCCGTCAGGAAGCTCCGCATGTACATTCCACTATGGTATCACCTGGCGGCAATTATCTTTTAGTTGCAGACCTGGGCCTGGATCAGGTGTTTGTTTATAAAATAAACTGCGATACAGGAGACGTTGAGCTTGCGCCCGAAGCTTCACAGCTTCATACCCCTCCCGGAGAGGGACCCAGACACATGGCTTTTTCTCCGGACGGGAAGTTTTATTATCTCGTGACAGAGATGGGCTGCAAACTGTTCTGCTATTCGTGGGATGAAGAAAATGCATCCTTCACACACCTGCAGACTCAGCCTCTTCTGCCCGATGATTTTGAAGGCTTTAACCTTTCTGCGGATATTCATATAAGCTCGGACGGAAAGTTCGTTTATGCTTCAAATCGCGGTGCGGACAGTATTGCAGTTTTTGCAAGAGACCTGAAGAACGGGGAACTAAGCCTTGTCACGCACTTTAAGCTTGACGGCGCAGGTCCCAGAAATTTCTGCATAGCTGAAGACAGTAAATATCTGGCAGCAGCATGTCAGAATTCGGGCGATCTCCTTCTCTACGCCGTCGGAGATGACGGCGTTCCCGAAAAACTTCTTGCACGGGCAGAAATGCCTCAGATAAGCTTTTGCGGGATAATATAACCTAAAGGAGAACGTTTACAATGAAAAAAGCATTTGTTACCGGTGGAAGCAGAGGTATCGGAAGCGGCATCGTGAGATGTCTGGCAGCCGATGGATATGACGTAGTGTTTACATACCGTTCCAAAAAAGATGAAGCGGATAAATTAGTCGAAGAACTTACCGGGAAATATGGCGTTAAGAGCATGGCTATGCAGGCGGCGCTTGAACAGCCGGGTGAGGGCGTTAAAGCTTTTCACAAGGCAATTGAATTCCTCGGCGGACTTACACTTTTAGTTAACAATGCCGGTGTTACAATTTTTGAGAGCATCTTAGATCTTACAGAAGAAAATCTTGATTATCTTATTGCGCTTGATTTCAGAAATTATATTATCCTTATGAGAGAGGCGACACGCTACATGATCTCGAAGGATATAAAGGGTAGCATAGTTAATGTTACCTCTACCCGCAGCCAGAGGGCTTATCCGGCGGATGCAATTTACGGCGGTCTCAAAGCAGGCCTCAACCGTGCTATTAAGTCCATTGCTCTTGATGTTGCTCCTTACGGAATCCGCGTAAACAACGTTGCACCGGGTGCTATAAGGATCAGAAGTGCAGAGGAGATCAAACACGATTTCGGCGAAGGAATGCCTGTAACATTCTGGGATGATCTTGCGCAGATCATACCGCTCAAGCGTTCCGGACTTCCTGAAGATATAGGAAATGCCGTTGCTTTCCTTGCATCCGAAAAAGCAAGCTATATTACCGGAATTACGGTAAATGTAGACGGCGGACTTATTCTCCCGGGAATGCCCGAAAAAACAGACGGCTCACCGGTTGCTTGGGGAGCGGCTGAAAAGCGGGAAATCGAGTACGAAATATAAATGAGGTAGAGCTATGAATGACGTAAAAATAACAAAAATCAAAGCGATAGGTACAGCTCCAGCAGGGGTTGATCTTGTCCTTGTAAAGGTAGAGACCAATCAGCCGGGACTGTACGGACTTGGCTGCGCAACCTATACGCAGAGATATGCAGCAGTAACAACAACGATCCGTGAGTACATCGCACCTATATTTGAAGGCAGATGCGTAAATAACATAGAAGATGCATGGCAGACAGCCATGGGCAGCGGTTATTGGCGTAACGGCCCGATATTCAACAATGCTGTTTCCGGTCTTGATGAAGCGCTTTGGGATATAAAGGGTAAAATGGCCGGTATGCCGGTATATGAGCTTCTCGGCGGAAAATGCCGCGAAGGCGTATCCGTATACCGTCATGCAGACGGCGGTTCTGTTGAAGAAGTTGAGGATAATATCCGTAAGTTTATGGATATGGGAATCCGTTATGTCAGATGCCAGCAGGGCGTCTACGGCGGCACTATGGGCAGCGGCAAACAGACCATGGTAAAGCCGGATAACGCTCCGTACGGAACGTATTTTGATCCGAAGCAGTATGTAAGAACATCACTGAAGCTTTTTGAGCGTATCCGTGTTGATCTCGGTGATGAGCTTGAGATACTCCACGATGTACATGAGAGACTCACACCTAATGATGCAATGCAGTTTGCAAAGGAAGTTGAGCAGTATAAACTGTTCTATCTCGAAGATGCACTGGCACCGGAGCATGTCGACTGGTTCAATAAGTTCCGTCAGGTATGCGCAACACCTATAGCAGTGGGCGAGCTTTTCGTACATCCGATGGAGTGGAAGAGCCTTATTGCAAACCGTGCTATTGACTACATTCGCTGCCATATCAGCATGATCGGCGGTCTTACACCGGCAATTAAGCTTGCTCATTTCTGCGATGCTTTCGGTGTAAGAACAGCATGGCACGGCCCGAATGATATTACTCCTGTCGGTGTTGCTGCACAGCTTCATCTTGACCTTGCAAGCCCGAACTTCGGCATTCAGGAATTCTTCGGCTTTACCGATCTTGAAAAAGAGATATTTGTCGGAGCACCTGAGCTGCGGAACGGTTATCTGTACGCAAACGACAAGCCGGGCTTCGGAATTGAGTTCAACGAAGAACTTGCACTTAAGTATCCGTGCCAGCACAGAGAGCATGCATGGTTGCTTTCCCGTCTTCCGGACGGCACCGCAGTAAGACCGTAAGAAAAATCTAAAATTTTCAGTCGATTGTAAAACGTGGTTTTACAATCGACTGCTAAAGCTCTGGAAAAGGAGAGATCATAACGGTAGAAAATCATCTTGTCGGAACAACAATACCTATAATTTCCCCTGTTACTCTCTACAGTCCTTTCGGAAAGAGCGAGGAGAATTTCAAACTCATGAAAGATGCGGGAATAAATATCGTCCGTGCATTCTGCGGCTATCCGTTTGTAGATGCTGAGAAAACGACCTTGAGTGAATCCTATGCAGATTTCAAAGAAGTAACAAAGCTTTAGGTTATCGGCTTTAGTAAGCAAGACACAAGATATAGGAAAACGTCCGAAATATTGGACACCAACAGATGTATACTGACACCAAAAGGAAGGTGTCGGAAATGTCCAAAAAGAAATCCCTGAGTTTCAACCAGTTTATCGAACGTTTTTCCACTGAGGAATCCTGCTCAAAGTACTTGTACACGCTCAAATGGCCCCATGGTTATGTCTGCCCCAAGTGTGGGAGCCGCCATGGTTATGCGATCAGGGGATATGGACGGTACCAGTGTGCTGAGTGCCGGCACCAGACCTCTCTCACCGCAGGTACCATGATTCACCGCAGCCATCTTCCACTGAGGAAATGGTTCTGGGCGGTCTACCTTGTGGCCTGTGACAAGCGGGGAATCTCTGCGCTTGCCCTTGCAGGTAAAATTGAAGTCTGCTATGAAACCGCCTGGAATATGCTTCGCCGTATCCGTAAAGCAATGCAGTTGCGGGATGCGGATTATATGCTCAGTGGTATCGTAGAATTCGACGACTCCTATTTTGGCGCAAAAATAAAGGGAAAAGAAGGGCGTGGAGCAGGAAATCAGGGCGTATTTGTTGCCGTTTCTAAGGATAAAGAGGGATACCCTGAATACCTGAAAATGCAGACCACTGAAAATATCAAGAAGCCAGCGGTTCGTGAATTTATCACGAAGAATATTGCGTGCGGTACCACTGTTCAGGCGGATGCTTTCAGAAGCTATCGTGAACCTTTGTCTGAGGGCTATATTCATGAGTATGAGGTGTTTGACCCCGACAGTGAGATGCTCAAATGGCTGCATCGCATTATCGGTAATGCAAAAGCGTTCATCAACGGCACCTATCACGGAACCAGCACCAAGCATATGCAGATGTACTTGAGTGAGTTCTGCTACCGCTTCAACCGGAGATCCTTCAAGGGTGCTATCTTTGACCGGCTTCTGCTTGCTATTGTGGGATGATCAATATCTTGTGGTATGCTTACTAAAGCCGATAACCTGTTATGAAATGGCCTCCGTCAAGAGGTAATATCTCACAAGTTACGGACTTACAAACTGTCGATTTTGCTGAGGGTATCTGAGAAGAGTCAGGGGACAGATTCCCGGCATATGGCCACTCTGTTATACGCGGATTGGTTACCACCAGGCTAATGACTTCGCCGTGAGCTCTGCGATCTAAAATCGAGGATTGGATACCACATAGGCTAATCACAGATAGCTGAATGCAGCCTTTTCTGACGTAAGCGCTTAATAACCGCATACCTATCGTCAGCTGCACAGATATGAGATGATATCCCAAAACTCGAATAGCTGAGGGTAAGCTATTTGAGAAAATAGCAAAGGGGTGTAATCAAATGGCAGATGTATTGGCAGTGCGAGATGAATATCGCGCACAGATGTGGACAGGATTGATCCAGGAATGTAAAGCCAGTGGTATGACCAACAAGGATTTCTGCATACAGCGCGGTATTTCTGAGAAGAGCTTCTATTATTGGCAGCGCAAGTTCCGAGAACAGGTCGTCGAAGCAGCAGCGCCGCAGCTGGTGCAAATAGAAGCTGTTTCTGCATCGACGGAACTGCTGCAAATCAGTTTCCGTGGGGCAGAACTGAAGCTTCCAGCTCAAGTGGATTGATCACTCTGACAATTAAATTCTGAACATAACGGCCCATTTGGATTCCTCCTTGATTTCTTATCGAAATAATTATACCAAGAAGAGTCGGATAAAACAACGCTGTAACATTCTACGAAACGCAAGAGTCAAGATAACTCGACTCTTTCTGCGAGCTGTATTTATATTAATGCCAAAAGCATCGAGTTCAATTTCACCAACTCGATGCTTTTTGGCAAGTATTATTTCTTAGCTCGTTTTAGGGCCTATCTGAAAACAATGACTTTTTATAACCTTTAGCAAAAGATGAGAGCACCAAATACAGTGGGGAATAGCACTCATAGGAATAAAAAAAGGAAATCCACAGATAGTTGGCATTGCCGAACTCCTTTTTTGCGTTGACGGAAGGCAGGCCAAAGGGCAGACGGCCTGCGCTCTGGGCAGACTCGGCATTGACCTTGTCCACATTGAAGGGCGGATTGGCCATGACATAATCGCAGCAGCCGTCCAGATTGTGGGCATCGTGGTAGAAGGTGTTGGCCTCATCACCGGACTTGATGATGCCGTTCAAACCGTGAACGGCCATATTCATCAGGCAGAGCTGGGCGTTATATTCCACCTTCTCCTGACCGTAGAAGGTCATAGCAGAGTTGGCTTCCATCCCAGCGGCGTTTACAAAATCTCCGGTCTGGACAAACATACCGCCGCTGCCGCAGGCGGGGTCCAGCAGAATGCCGCCGGCCGGCTCCAGCACATTGACGATCATCTTGACCAGCGATTTGGGCGTGAAGAACACGCCATCGTCCTGGGCGATGTTCTTAGCGAATTTATTGAGGAAGTATTCATAGATACGGCCGATGATATCGCCGCCCACTTCGTCCAGTGCGCTATTGTTGAAGATGCGAAGAAGTTCTGCCAGCAGTTCGTCAGAGAACATGGTGTAATCCTTGGGCAGCACGCCGGTGAGCTGCTCAGGCTGGGCCTCCACCAGCTCCATGGCGTTGTTGACTACTTCGCCAAGGCTGTTCATGGTATGACCGCTCTGATTGGTCAAACCCGCGGATGCGATATCATACTGGGCTTCCCGGGGCAGGAACAGTGCGCTCTTGGACGCAAAGTCGCTGGCCTCCACAGGCATCATGCGCCCGTTGCGGACGGGACGATTTTTCAAAATCTCCGACTCCACCAGTTTGAAGCGGCTGTAGGCATAACGCAGGAAGATTAGGCCCAGCACGGGCATACAGTATTGGTTGGAGGTCAGCTTGGAGCCTGCGCGGAGCAGGTCGGCGGATTCCCACAGGTCTGCTTCCAGTTTTCGAAAGTTTATCATATCTATTTCTCCTTCGGCTTACGCCGATATTCTTTCGTTTCACCCCGTCACAACGGATTGCAGGGGCTGAAGATATAATCTATTATACTGTACACCTGCACCAAAAGGAAGAATTGCGCCTTCACGATTCTGGCGCAGATGCTTCCTTTTGTTTTTCTTCACACCGGTGGCAAACTGTATTTTTACAGTTTGGGTACCACCGTGTGAAGAAAATTGCAAGTGTCCAGAGGGATGCAATCCCTTTGGCTCTGGGTTTCCAATAGGGGCGAGCAGCACCCTGTTGGCACACGATTTTGCGCGGCAAAGTCTAGTGTGTTATACCTTTTGCGACCGCTGACGCGGGAAAGGGGCTGTCACCGTACCGGACAGACCGTTTCCTGCGGCAGCAGAAGGACGAATATTTGCAGGCACGGGAGGCTTGCGGATATTCGTTCTTTGGGTGTAGGCGATGCAGCAAAACGCAGGTTGAAGACCGAAACTGCGCTACATTGCCGGGGGAGCAAGAGGTATATAAAGCCCGCCGCCGCGACGCGTTTCCCCAAAAGGTCATCGCTTATTCATCCGTCATTTCGTCGATTATTTTCAAAAATGCACCCCATGCTTCTATGATAGATGCAAGCAGAAATGTTCGATGCTGTTCGTACCACCACGGCAGCTCCAGCCACACATTATCCAGGGCTTGCGCTTCGGTTTTCTTTGCCCTGCTTACGGAGAGATTAAAATGCTTCGCTGTCTCCGCCAGCGGATGCTCCGTATCATCATCGAAGCCGAAGCGATAACGCAAATACTGTTTCTCTCTGTTCTCGATCATATCAAGAGCATGGTGGAGATCATCGTACCGTTCCTGTGCCAGATATATCTGTTCCGGAGCTTGGAGAGTGGGGTCTGCGATAAAACTGTGCTTGCTCCGAACCTCATCTTTTGCAAGCTCATCCAGAGAAACAATGCTGTTCAGGTTCTTCGCCTCAAAGGGCACATTCTGTGAGCGGACGTAGTCGATCATGGCGTTCCGTATTGCGGAACCGGCGTATGTCAGAAATAGGTTTCCGCTGTTGGGATTGTAGCTGTCTACACAGCCAAACAACCCCAACGAGCCTTCCTGCACCAGATCGTCAAGTGAAATTTGCAGAGATCGGTTCAACTCCGCTTGTGTGCTCCACACTTCGCATGCAGTCTTTTTGATGAAGCGGAGATTGTTTTCAATCAGCAGATTCTGTGCATCGGTGTCTCCCCGCCTGGCCAACGCACAGAGCTGTTCATTGGTTATCGGGTCTCTTTTCATGGTTTTGTACCGTACCGGTCATTGCAAGGAACATCTGCTTGACCGCTGCTGTATCAATCCCGGGCAGATGGGAAACAGACTTTGCCACCGCTTCACCAATCTGCTCTGCGGTGATTTTGCGATTTAGCTTTTTCTGCCCTTTGGTCAACTCGGCATAAATCTTTTTCACTGCTTGCGAGGTCAATTCACGGGTGGCAGACAGATCGTTACCGACCTCTTTCTTTACTGCTTGCACAGCAGACATGAACGAGCGTTGGATTGCAGTAAGGTCTGCCTGATATGTCGGGGTCTGCAATTTCTTTACATCGTCAACTGCTTCCGGTTGGCTTTTCAGCATACCGGCGACAGTTGCGTACAGCTGATTCTGTGCCGCAAAGCCTTTGGCAAGCTCGTCATCCAAGTAACCGGATATCAGATTTGTGGTGTTGGCAAACTCCGGATTTTCAAGCAACGCATTGACTACCCCGGGATTCACCTTGTGAGTATACAGATTTCTCGCCGCCTGCACCGACAGGCCAAGTTCGGAAATATCGTAATTCAGGCGGTCAGGGGTATCGACCTCGCCAAGCAGGAAGTCGGTGGAGACATTGAACACACGGGCAATGCGAATGATATTTTCGTCACCCAGCTTGTCCGTCTTGCCGCTAATGAAACGGCTCAGAGAACTCTCCGACACACCGATACGAGTAGCAAGCTCAGCCTGTGTGACTTTTCGGGATTTCATCAAGTCCTGTATGCGGTCACGGATTTTACCGGGGAGATATATGTTTTCATTGCTCATGTGCCACACCTCTTTGCTCTATTCACGGTATCATTCAGCCATTGTTACCTTCGGTACAGTTCATCCAGAGTTTTCCCGTCTTTGTTTTTCCATTCAACCCACCCGTTGGTGCTTCCTCCAAGCACGAACATGGCTGCTGAACTGGGAGAAGTAAACGGAACAGAAACATTTAGTATGTACTTGTTGCCGTTAAGAACGATGTCACCGTTTTGAATAGCTGTTTGTCGCTGCTTCTCAATATTGTCAGAATGGCACTTGCGGCTCATATCTATTTCTGAACCTTCAAGGACTTCAAATTTTTCACCATCATACACGCCAAGGGCATGAACGCCATTGCGTGTGGTATGCAGCGTGTTGGCATCGTTCAAGGTTGCTTTGGTGTTTTCCATTTTATAGCCTTGCGTTGCCATGATAAACTTGATTTCTTCATACACTTCCTCAATCAGAGGAAGATCATATTCATCAATCTCATATTTGGGATTGACGGTATTTTCTACTTTGTAGCGCTTGGAATCGATTGCTTTGCCGATTGCATAAGCTTCAAGGCCGCTGATCATATCCAAAGAAAAGGTCTTATTGTCGGCAAGGAACATAATAGCTTTGTTCCAGAAATCTTTAGAACGATTATGGTCGTCCAGTCTGCTGACCCCGTTACGAGTCTGTCCCACATAGATCTGTGCAATCTTGTTATCATCCGTCTCGCTGATGAGATAATAGATGCCGGGACGATTGATGCCGGTCAGCTTCTTGGCTTCCGAAAGCAGCGGGCGAGGAATGACATAGGTGGTCATTGTAGACAGATGACGGCGGATAGAACGAATACCGTCTGGCTGACCATTGTGATATATAATTTCAAGCTTTTTGCTGATAGCCATATTCTATTCCCCTCACTTCAATCTGTACTTTTTACCCGCACCCCTGCCGATAATTTCGATCAATCCATTTTCATTCATCTGACGGGCGAGCAGATAGGCCCTCGTCTTTTTGACGTTCAGCAGTTCCTGCAGATCTTCGTCGGTCATTTCGCCGTACTCTGCCAGATAATCCATCACAGTTTTCATCTGGGGTGTGATGGCTGCAGTGGCTTTGCTGGTTGTCGCCGGTGCATCTTCGCTTGCAGCACTGGCAGCATTCATATTCGGCAGTACAATTTTGAAAGCATTGGTCGTTGCCTCGATAGTGGGCTGTACAGGACAGTTTTCGTACAGCTTGAAAATACGTCGAATACCTGTACCGTAACTTTCAATCAGACGCAGACGGTGAAATATCTCTGCCAGTTTCTTGTTCCTTGGCTGAGAAACGCCGATGCGAATATCCTCAGTAGAAAGGCCAGGGAGAAGTCCGCCAAGCGAAATAAACTCCATCTTTCTGTCATTCACATTGATGATGATGCTGCCGCTGAATCCGTAATCACGATGCACAAGAGCGTTGAGCAGAGCTTCACGAATAGCTTCTTCGGGGTAATCCTGCTTATCCGTGCGAACAACTCCTTTGATCGTGGAAACAGTCTTGTTGCACAGAGCAAGATAGTTTATCGCATCATCAAGCTGCTTGAACACGGAACCTCCGAACTCCTTGCTGTCACGAAACTCTGTGCAGAATTCATCTTTGAACACGGCAACTTTGATCGTGTGGTGGCATTGGTCGGAAAGCAGCAACGCAAGGTTGGTGTACACATCGTTCTGCGTGATGCCAAGCGCACGATATTTCTCGACGGAAAACTCCACACCGTAGCGCTGGAATGCAGTTTTGGCAGCATCAAAGGTCAATTCCTGTTCCAAACTGCGGGAATCTTCGTAGGTATCTCCGTCTGATTCTTTTATCATCTGGCGAATCTGTTCGGGGGAAGCCTGCACACTGGATGTGCCCTGACGGACATAAACGCCGGTGGGCTTCATGCCTTTGGATTTCAGATAGTAGGGCTTATAGCTGCCTTCGCCGACTTCAATCCGAATTACCTTATTATCCTGGAGGACATACCGCACGAACATGGTCACATCCGGTGCGATTGCATCCCGGATGCCGTTGGTCAGGCGCGTGTAGGTTTCATCTACATTGTCAATGCCAATCTGGTTGCCTTTATCATCAATACCGAGATAGATCACGCCGCCGTCCGTATTTGCAAATGCGATGA
>ENA-ORRW01002453-ORRW01002453.1-human-gut-metagenome-genome-assembly--contig:-NODE-2453-length-15201-cov-2.845372_pt1 | contig 15201 bp, 16 predicted proteins | sample MGYA00242183_ERZ509150 | MGnify/ENA primary metagenome ERZ509150 (study PRJEB26280, sample SAMEA2338639) | human gut metagenome | biome: human gut; feature: human-associated habitat; material: faeces... | reverse complement strand
TAGGCTAAAAATAGGTATAATTCACTAAATATAGATAGACTTTTTACTAAAATAAGTGTATAATGAAGCGTACAATAAATTTTAAAATAAGGGTATAAATTAAATGTTGATAACAACAAAAAATATTTTTTTATGCTAAAAAACTATGTTATTTTCTTTTTTACATTGATATTGAACAAATAAAAGTGTAAATTAGTTATGTGTAGGAGGCTTTTTATGAGAGAAATAGGGAAGGCTTTAGCCTTAGTAACACAAATCGGAGTTTCAATGATTGTGCCTATTTTCCTTTGCCTTGTTTTAGGTTCTTTTTTGGATAAAATATTTCACACAGGCAATATACTAATGATTGTATTTATAATATTGGGAGTATGTGCCGGCTTCAGAAGTGTGTACATTATGACTAAAGATTTTTACAAAGATAAAGATACCTACATTCCTATAAAAGGAATAGAAAACAAAAATAATAACAATGATAATGATGATGAAAGTGGTGACTTTTAATGGAATTCAAAATGTCTGATACTTGCAAAAAATTATCTACTGTAATAGCTGTACTAGGGCTTATAGCCTTAGTAGTTGGGTTATTTTTTGCCGGTAACAAAATATATTGGATAGTGGGCATTATCCTTGGAACAGTAGCCTCACTTGTTAAGGTCTATATGCTTGAAAGAACTTTGGATAAGGCTGTGGATATGGACCCTAAAAATGCAAATAATTACACAAGAGCAAATTATACTATGCGACTTGTAGTAAGTGTTGTTATTGTAGTTCTTGCTTGTTTAGTTGAGCAAATCAACGTAGTTGGAGTGTTAATAGGTCTTTTGTTGGTTCAGCCGGCAGCCTATATCACTAATTTTATTACTGCCAATAAAGAAAAATAATTTTTTTCTTATTGATAAATTATGAAATAATTAACTATGAAAGGAGGAATATGATTGGGACTTCAATTATTGGAGGTCAAAAGTCTTGTAGGACATTTCATTGGATGGGAAAACACATCTTCTGGAGAGTTAGACGTAGAATCTAAAATTCTAGGTCGATTGAACATAGGTGGAACAGAAGTTTGGCTTACTCAAACTGTTGTCACTACATGGGTAATTATGGCGGCACTTATAATAATTGCTCTTATACTTAGAGCCAAAATGAAAAATTATAAGTACAAACCGGAGGGATTACAGAATGTAGTTGAAATGGCTATTGAGTCTATGCACAGTTTTGTTGTTGGTTCAATGACTGAAAAATATGCTTATTTTGGAAACTGGTTCTTTGGTGTATTTGTTTTCGTACTGGTTTCAAATTTAAGTGGTCTGTTAGGACTTAGAGCTCCTACGGCAGATTTTTGTACTACTGCTGCAATAACTCTTGCTACCTTTGTTATGATTCACTTTATGGGTATCAAAACAGGTAAAGGTGGTTACTTTAAGAGTTATTTAGAGCCAGTACCTGTACTCTTGCCTATAAATATTATAAGTGAATTGGCAACACCTATTTCACTTAGTTTCCGTCTATTCGGTAATATTTTAGGTGGTATGATTATTATGGCAATGGTTTACTCTTTGCCACGATGGTTAAACTTTGGTATTCCGGCAGTTCTGCATATTTATTTTGATGTTTTCGCCGGTTGTATTCAGACAGTTATTTTCGTAATGTTAAGTATGACTTTTATTAAAGACAAAATTACAGATTAATTTTAAGGAGGATTTTAATTATGGAAGGAATGGACCCAAAAGCATTTGTATTAGGTTGTTCAGCAATAGGAGCAGGTCTTGCAATGATAGCAGGTGTAGGCCCTGGTATTGGTCAGGGTTTCGCAGCAGGTAAAGGTGCAGAGGCTGTAGGTCGTCAGCCGGAAGCAAGAGGTACAGTTACTTCAACTATGCTTCTTGGTTGTGCCGTTGCAGAATCAACAGGTATTTACGGTTTGGTTATTGCACTTATTCTTTTATTTGCTAACCCACTTATTGGTAAGTTATAAGAGGAATATTGCACGTTTATTTATGACTATTGTGGGAAAAACCACATTGAAAGGAGGCAATATTCTTGGACTCAGGCTATGTAATTATACTGAATCAGCAGACTGTCATTCAGGTTATAATTCAGCTTATAAATACAGCTATCCTTTGTTTTATATTGAGTAAACTTTTATACCAACCTGTTCTCAAGTTCTTAAATGCGAGAAAGGAAAAAATATCTTCTCAAATTGATAAAACAGAGGCTGATATGGCACAAGCACAGGCTCTTAAAAAGGAGTACGAAGAAAAGCTTAAAAATATTGAAAGCGAAAGAACTGCTATATTACAGGAAGCTCGTACAACTGCCCTCAAGAATAGTCAGATTATTATTTCTGATGCTAAGACAGAGGCGACAGCTATTAAGGATAGAGCTAATCTTGAAATTGAAAGAGCAGAAGAAAAGGCTAAGGACGATATTAAAAAGCAGATTGTTCAGGTATCTACTCTTATGTCAGAAAAATTTGTTGCTGCCAAGATGACTGAAGATGAACAGAATAAGCTGGTTGATGAAACAATATCTGATTTGGAGGAGATTGAATGGATAGGATAATTTCAGACAGATATGCAGAAGCACTTTTCAGTTTAGCAGTAGAAAATAATGCTATTGACAGATACGAAGAACAGGTAAAGCTGGTTCTTGATGTTATTTCCGGCGATAAGGAAATAATGAAAATTCTTACTCACCCTGATATTAACGGTGAGGATAAAATGAATGTTTTGACACAGGCTTTTAAGGACAGTGTAGATGACGATATTATGGGACTTTTTTCTGTAATAATGCGTAAAAACAGAGAAAACCAAATTACTGGTATTTTGGAAATTTTCCTTGAAAAGGTGAAAAGCTACAAGGGCATTAGCGATGCTGTTGTAGAAAGTGCTGTGCCTTTAAGCCCAGAAAAGCTGAAAGTAATTGAAACTAAATTAGCAAATAAATTAAATAAGCAGGTGGTTGCTAAAAGCGTAGTTGTGCCGGAATTGTTAGGTGGACTTCGCATAAGCATTGACGGACATATTTTGGACAAGACTGTTAAAAGACAGCTTGAAGATATGAAGAGACAAATGCTTGCAACATCACTTGCCCAGTAAAGGAGTGTAACCTAAGAATGAATATCAGACCTGAAGAAATTAGTTCTGTTATAAAAGAACAGATAAAGGGCTATTCAGCAAAGCTTGACGTGTCTGAGGTTGGTACGGTTATACAAGTAGGTGACGGTATTGCCAGAGTATATGGCTTAGATAACGCTATGAGTGGAGAACTTTTAGAGTTTGAAAATGGCGTATACGGTATGGCACAAAATCTTGAAGAAGATAACGTAGGTGTCGTTATTTTAGGTAGCGATGAAGGTATTAAGGAAGGCTCATCTGTAAAACTTACAGGTAGAGTTGCAGAAGTACCTGTTGGCGATGCTCTTATAGGTAGAGTTGTAAATGCTTTAGGTCAGCCTATTGATGAGAAAGGACCTATTAATACAACTAAAGCAAGACCTATTGAAAGAGTTGCCCCTGGTGTTATTACAAGAAAATCCGTTGATGTACCTTTACAGACAGGTATTAAGGCTATTGATGCCATGGTGCCTATTGGTAGAGGGCAGAGAGAACTTGTTATCGGCGACAGACAGACAGGTAAGACAGCTATTTGTATAGATACAATTATTAATCAGAAAGGCAAAAACTGTATTTGTATTTACGTTGCTATTGGACAGAAGGCATCTACAGTTGCCAGAATTGTAAACACATTGGAAAAGACAGGTGCTATGGACTATAGTATTGTAGTTTCATCTACAGCATCTGACTCAGCTACACTTCAGTACATTGCACCATATAGTGGCGTAGCAATGGCAGAAGAATATATGGAAAACGGAAAAGACGTTCTCATTGTTTATGATGACTTATCTAAGCACGCAGTAGCTTATAGAGCAATGAGCTTACTTTTAAAACGTCCACCAGGACGAGAAGCATATCCAGGTGATGTATTCTACTTACATTCAAGACTTTTAGAGCGTTCAGCTAGACTTGATGAAAAATACGGTGGTGGTTCAATAACAGCATTGCCTATTATTGAAACACAGGCTGGTGACGTTTCAGCATATATTCCAACAAACGTAATTTCTATTACAGACGGTCAGATTTATCTTGAAAGTGAATTATTTAACTCAGGTATGCGTCCAGCAGTAAATGCCGGTCTTTCTGTATCGAGAGTAGGTGGTTCAGCACAGATTAAGGCTATGAAAAAGGTAGCAGGTCCTATTCGTATGGAACTTGCACAGTATAGAGAATTACAGAGTTTCTCTCAGTTTGGTTCAGATTTGGATAAGGATACTCTTGACAGACTTAACCACGGTAAGAGAGTTATGGAAATTCTTAAACAGCCACAGTATAAGACTCTTGAAGTTGAAAAGGAAGTCGTTATACTCTATGCTGTTACAAATAAATACCTTGATGATGTTCCGGTTGAAAAGATTGCCGATTTTGAAAGAGGTTTCTTTGAATTTATGGAACAGAACCATAACAACATTTTAATTGAAATAAAGGAAACTGGTGTTATGTCAGACAAGGCAACAGAGGAACTTAAATCAGCCATTGAGTCTTTCAAGGCAAAGTTTGAATAGTGAGGTGATATTATGGCATCAATGCGTAACATAAAACGCAGAATTAAAAGTGTCAATAGCACCCAGCAGATAACAAAGGCCATGAATTTGGTTGCCAGTTCAAAGCTGACAAAGGCAAAGCAGAATTTTGATGATACAAAGCCTTTCTTTAACGCCATTAGACGCGTTATTGCCAATGTAGTTAAAGGTGCAGGCAATACAGACAATGTATTTTTGAAGTCAAGAGAAGTAAAAAATACAGGCGTAGTTATTCTTACAGGCGACAGAGGACTTTGTGGAGGATATAACACAAATGCTTGTAAAACAGCTTTAGGTATTACAGAGGGAAAAAGTGCTTCTTACATTACAGTAGGTTCAAAAGGTTTTGAATTTTTAAAGAATAAGGGTTGTGACTTTGCACAGAACTATACTGGAATTTCAGAAAAACCTACTTACGAAGATGCAAGGGCAATAGGCGAAAAAATAACACAGATGTATCAGAATGGGGATGTTGACGAAGTATATCTTGTCTATACAGAATATATTTCTACAATAGCCAGCGAACCTAAGGTTATGCGTCTTTTACCTTTGGATACAGAAAGTTTGGGAGAAAGTGAAAAGGATAATCTTACACTTACTATTTACGAGCCAGATGACGAAACAGTATTAGCATATGTTATTCCAAAATACATTAATACAGTTATTTACGGTGCTTTAGTAGAGTCCTCCGTATGCGAATTAACTTCCCGTATGACTGCTATGGATTCAGCCACAGATAATGCTACCCAGATGCTGGATACTCTTAATCTTCATTACAATAGAGCAAGACAGGGTGCAATTACTCAGGAATTAACTGAAATTGTAAGTGGTAGTAACGCATTAGAATAAAATTCTATATATATCTACTTAGCTGTATAGGGTAAGTTAAAATTTTTTAAGGAGTGAAAATATGGCAGAACAAAATGTCGGCAAGATAGTTCAGGTTATCGGTGCCGTATTGGATATAAAATTTTCCGGAGGGCATATGACTGCCCTTAATAATGCCATTGAAATACACGATGGCGATAGAAAGATTGTTGCTGAGGTATCAAAGCACCTTGGTGACGATGTTGTAAAGTGTATTGCTATGAGTTCTACAGACGGTTTAAAGCGTGGTATGGACGCTATTGACACAGGTAAGCCTATTTCAGTTCCTGTAGGTCGTGAAACCTTAGGTAGAATGTTTAACGTAGTAGGCGAACCTATTGACGATAAGCCAATGCCAACAACAGAAGAAATGTGGCCTATTCATAGAAAAGCACCTAGCTTTGCACAGCAGGCTACAAGTGCTGAAATGCTTGAAACCGGTATAAAGGCTGTTGACTTACTTTGCCCATATTCAAAGGGTGGTAAGATTGGTCTTTTCGGTGGTGCCGGTGTAGGTAAAACCGTTCTTATTATGGAGCTTATTACAAATATTGCTACTGAACACGGTGGTTATTCTGTATTCAGTGGTGTAGGCGAAAGAACAAGAGAAGGTAATGACCTTTATTATGAAATGCAGGAATCAGGGGTTATTGACAAGACAGCCCTTGTTTTCGGTCAGATGAATGAGCCACCTGGAGCAAGAATGAGAATTGCTCTTACTGGTCTTACAATGGCTGAATACTTTAGAGATAAAGAAAATCAGGACGTGCTTTTATTCATTGATAACATTTTCAGATTTGTACAGGCAGGTTCAGAAGTTTCTGCACTTTTAGGTCGTATGCCATCAGCCGTAGGTTATCAGCCAACACTTGCTAATGAATTAGGTGCGTTGGAAGAAAGAATTACATCTACAAAGAATGGTTCTATTACTTCTGTTCAGGCTGTATATGTTCCAGCTGATGACCTTACTGACCCGGCTCCGGCTACTACATTTGCCCACCTTGATGCAACTACAGTTCTTTCAAGAGCTATTGTAGAGCTTGGTATTTATCCGGCTGTTGACCCATTAGAGTCTACATCAAGAATACTTGACCCAGCCGTTGTAGGTCAGGAACACTATGAAGTTGCCAGAGGTGTTCAGGCTACATTACAGAAGTACAATGAATTACAGGATATTATCTCTATCCTTGGTATGGATGAATTATCAGAAGAAGATAAGGTAACTGTATCAAGAGCTAGAAAGATACAGAGATTCTTGTCACAGCCTTTCCACGTTGCAGAAGTATTCTCAGGTATTCCTGGTGTTTACGTTCCTGTAGAAGAAACTGTAAGAGGGTTCAAGGAAATATTAGAGGGTAAGCACGATGATATTCCTGAAAGCTGTTTCCTTAACGCAGGTACTATTGATGAGGTAGTTGCCAGAGCTAAAAAGTAAGGGGGTAGATTATGAATAAGTTATCCCTTAAAATCGTTACGCCTTCCCGTATTATGTATGACGGAGAGGCAGAAATGGTTATTATGCGTACTAAGGTCGGCGATATTGGTATTATGGCAGGACATCAACCCCTTGTTACTGTATTAGATTACGGTGTTTTGAAATTGAAAATTTCAGAAAATGAGGAAAAAAGAGCTGCTGTTTTAGGTGGTTTTGTAGAAGTTGATGGCGAGGGCGTAAATATACTTACTGATATTGCTGAATGGTCTGACGAAATAGATAAAGTCAGAGCAGAAAAGGCAAAAGAAAGAGCAGAAAGAAGACTTTCTGAAAGAAATGTGGGCTTAGACGTAGTTCGTGCTGAAAATGCACTTAAAAGAGCTATGGTTAGACTTCATGTAAATGATTAATTTTAAAGACTGTTGTTGATTAAATTCAATAGCAGTCTTTTTTTGTAAAATATTTTTCTTTTGAAAAAATATTAAATTTGTTTGCAAAATATATATACTAGTGTTAAAATATTAACATAAGATGAAAAAAGAAATTTGTCGAAAAATGTCATATTTCTATAAAGATAAGGTGCTTTTAAGGGGGCGTAAAAAATGAAAAAGAGAATTTTAGGCGTTGCATTGTCAGCAATAATGACAGCTACAAGTTTAAGTGGAGTTTATGCAGAAGAACCTGTACAGGAAACTGCAGAAGAAGTGGTTCAGGAGGAAGTGTCACAAGAAATTGTGCCACAGGAAGAAGCTGTTTCAGAAGAAACAGTTGAAGAAAGCTCAGAAGAACTAACAGAAGAAGTTACACAAAGTGAGGCTGTTCAGGAAGAAGTAACAGAGGAACAGACTACAGTTGCACAGGAAGAACAGGCTGTAGAGGAAGTATCAGCAAAGGAAAGCCCAGCTGTTGAAAATATTGATGAGGCTGTAACTGTTCAGGTTGATGGTATTGTTGAAAGTGGTAAATGTGGTGATAATGTTACATATACTTTCGATAGCGATGGTGTACTTACTATAAGTGGCAGTGGGGATATGTATAATTATAAAGAGGGCTATAATGAATCTCCTTTTTCAAATAAAAAGTTTGAAAAAGTGATTATTGAAGATGGAGTAACAAGTATAGGTAATGATGCTTTTAAGTACTCCAGTATTGGAGATATTTCAATCTCAAATACTGTAGAAAAAATAGGTAGTGCTGCCTTTTTGAGAAGCAACAGACTTATAGAGGTAAAAATTCCAGATAGCGTAACTGACATAGGAGTATCAGCTTTTAGTCTTTGTGAGAATATAGTTACCGTTACACTTTCTAAAAATATGACACAAATTAAGGATTCTACATTTTATAATTGTGGACAACTGGTGTCAATTGATATACCAGAGGGAATATTGAGTATAGATAAAAATGCTTTTTTTAATTGTAGTAGCTTAAAAAGTGTAAAATTACCTAATGGTATAACAAATATAGGATTTGAAAGTTTTTGGAGCTGTGGAAGTTTGAAGCAGATAGAAATACCAAGTAGTGTTACTAATATAGATGAAATGGCTTTTTTTGGATGTAAGGGCTTTGAAGTCTATTGTGAAAGAGGTAGCGTAGCTGATACGTATAAAAATTACCCAGAGGGAACAAAGAAAATATATGATAATATGCCTATAATAGATGATGTGCTTTATAGTGGTAAATGTGGTGATAATGTTACATATACTCTCGATATCAAGGGTGTGCTTACTATAAGTGGCAGTGGTGATATGTATGATTGGAGTGAGTCTCAGAATCCTATTTTCAATGACAGATATGCAATAAGAAAGGTTATTATTGAAAATGGCGTAACAAGTATAGGGGAGAAAATATTTTATGGTTGTAGTTTCTTAACAAGTGTAGAAATACCAGATAGTGTAATAAGTATAGGGAAAGGTGCGTTTTTAGATTGCGATAATTTAAAAAGTGTAACAATCCCAGATAGTGTGACAAGTATAGGGGAAGAGGCATTTGAGTACTGTAGCAGTTTAAAAAATGTAAAAATGTCCAGTAGTGTAACAAGTATAGGGCAATGTGCATTTTATTATTGTGAAGGGTTAACCAGTATAGAAATACCAGATGGTGTGATAAGTATTGATTATGGCACATTTGGTGGTTGTAGAAGTTTAAGAAGTGTGGAACTCCCTAATAGTGTAACAAGTATAGGTGAAGGTGCGTTTTATTACTGTGAAGGTCTAACAAGTATAGAAATTCCAACTAGTGTAACAAGTATAGGTGAAAGGGCATTTTCAAACTGTAGTGGCTTAATAAGTATAAAAGTTCCAAGCAGTGTAATAGGTATAGGAGTAAGTGCATTTATAAATTGTAAAAGTTTAAGAAGTGTAGAACTCCCAAATAGTGTAACGAGTATAGGGGGAAGTGCGTTTGGTGGTTGTGAAAGTTTAGAAAATATAGAAATTCCCAATGGTGTAACAAGTATAGGGAATTATTTATTTAGCAATTGTAAAAATTTGATAAATGTAACAATTCCAGATAGCGTAACAAGTATAGGGAAAAGTGCATTTGAAAATTGTAGCAGTTTGACAAGCGTAGAACTCCCTAACAGTGTAACAAGTATAGGGAAAAATGCATTTTCTTATTGCACTAATTTAACAAGTATAATAATCTCTGAAAATGTAGCAATTATAGAGGATAATTTATTTTACAAGTGTGAAAATTTGACGAATGTGACAATTCCAGATAACGTAACAAGTATAGGGCGATACGCTTTTTGTGGTTGTAACAGTTTAGCAAGTGTAACCATTCCAGACAAGGTAACAAATATAATGTATTCGTTTGGTGACTGTCAAAATTTAAAGAGCATAAATGTAAATTTAGGAAATGATGAATATTCGTCTGTAGATGGAGTTTTATATAATAAGGCTAAAAGTAAGTTAATACAATGTCCGGCAGGTAAAACAAGTGTAACAATTCCTAATGGTGTAGTGACTATATGGGGAAGTGCATTTGAAAATTGTAGCAGGCTAACAAATGTAACAATCCCAAATAGTGTAACAAATATAGAAAATTCAGTATTTGAAAATTGTAGTGGCTTAACAAGTATAAAAATTCCATATAGTGTGAAAAAGATAGGGTATTCAGCATTTGAAAACTGTAAAGGTTTAACAAGTATAGAAATCCCAAATAGTCTAACAAGGATAGAGGCTGATGTCTTTAAGAACTGCAACCCATTAAAGGTGTATTGTACAAAAGACAGTTATGCTGATAAATATACAGGATATCCAAATGGTTCAGAAAAAATATATGGAACTATGCCGACAATACCTAACAATTTAAATGGTTGGGTATTTGACAAAGATATTTACAAGAACAACAACCGTGATGTTGTTTCAGTTTTAGGTGATGACGAAAATGTTCTTTATAATCATTGGTTAAATAATGGTATCGCTGAGGGCAGAACAGGTTCATATGTATTTGATGCTAAATACTATTTAGACAATAATTCCGATGTAAAGGCTGTTTTTGGAGATGATTACAAGGCAGCATACAATCATTATATTTCAGGTGGTTGTAATGAAATGAGAGTTGCATCAGCTGAATTTAACCCTAATATTTATAAGGCTAATTACAGTGATTTAGCTAATCTTACAGGTGAACAGCTTGTAGAACACTATGTTAAAAACGGTAGAGCCGAAGGTAGAAATGCAACAACATTAATTAAGCCGGAAGAACCTGAAAAGCCAACACAGACAACAGACGGTATATTTAATGCCGGTTATTATGCACAGGTAAACAGTGATGTGGCACAGGTATTGGGAACAGATGAGGCAACACTTTTTGCACACTTTGTAAATTATGGTATGGCCGAGGGTAGAGTTTGTTCACCGGTGTACAATCCAAATGAATACCTTGAATACAATTCTGATGTAAAATCTGTATTTGGAAATGATTACGTAGCAATTTATAACCATTTCTTGAACAATGGTATTAATGAAGGCAGAAAGGCAAGTAGCTTATTTGATGTAGCAGTTTATAAGGCTAAAAATAGCGACTTACAGCAAGCCTTTGGAGATAATATAGCAGAGTATTATAAGCACTTTGCAAACTTTGGCTACAATGAAGGCAGAATAGCTGTTGAAGAAAACAAGCCTGTAGCAAAAACAGATGGTATTTTTAATGCAGAATACTATGCAAAGGTAAATACAGATGTAGCACAGGCATTGGGAACAGATGAAGCAACACTTTTTGCACACTTTGTAAACTATGGTATGGCAGAGGGAAGAACTTGCTCACCAGTATATAATCCAAATGAATACCTTGAATATAATTCTGACGTAAAGGATGTATTCGGAAATAACTACGTGGCAGTTTATAATCATTTCTTAAATAACGGTATGAATGAAGGCAGAACAGCAAGTAGTTTATTTGAGTTGGCAGTATACAAAGCAAACTATGGCGATTTAAGAGATGCTTTTGGAGATAACAATGCAGAATACTACAAGCATTTTGCAAACCACGGCTACAATGAAGGCAGAACAGCCGTATAAAATTAAGTGATTTTAAGACAATCCTAGAAATATTTTTCTAGGGTTGTCTTTTTTGTTTTATATGATTTATGCTATAATACTGTTAAGCAAGGAGATAAAAATATGAAAGTAAATTTAGTTATAGTATTTAATAAAAACAAAGATAAGGTTTTGATGTGTCAAAGGCGAAAAGACCCTTACAAAGGAAAGTTAAATTTTGTTGGTGGAAAAGTTCAAAAAGGAGAAAGTAGTGAAAATGCAGCTTACAGAGAACTTTTTGAGGAAACAGGAATTTCATCAAAGGATATTGTTTTGCATCATCTTGTTGATTCGATTTATTTTATACAAGACCTTACATTGGAAGTCTATTTTGGATATTTAGAAAAGGCATTGGATGTTTATGGAGACGAAAATCCTTTATTGTGGATTGGTGTAGAAAGCAACTTTTTTGAAATTGATAAATTTGCCGGTAAAGGAAATTTGGGGCATTTTATGGAAATGATGAAAGATATAAAGGGAGAGTGATAATTATGAAAAAAGTAAAGATTACGGTATTGAAAACTATGTTTAATAAGGATTTAGCTTTAGAATATGGAGTAGATGGTCTTACTGCCTGCCCAATGTTAAAAGAAGGTCAAGTATTTTATGCAGACTATTCAAAGCCGGAGGAATTGTGTGATGAGGCTTGGAAAGCTATTTATCAATATGTTTTTGCACTTGCACATGGGGCAGGAAATGATGTGTTTTACTATGGAGATTGGATAAAAAAGCCAGGGGTTGCTATTTGTAGTTGCAATGATGGATTAAGACCGGTTATTTTTAAATTAGAAGCAACGGATGAAGTTTCTAAAATAGATTAGGAGCCAGTAAGATAAAAATTTGTTTAGGAGGAGATACAATGGGAGAAAAGGCTATATATTTTAGTCCTACAGGTGGAGTAAAGACAGTTGCTGAAATACTGTGTAATGACTTAATTGATTTTACTTTAAGTGGAAAAGAGCTGAATTTTAAGAGTGAAGATGTCTGTTACATACTTGCACCGGTATATTATGGTAGAGTTCCACAGGTATTCATTGAGAGATTAAGTGAAATTAAGGGTAATGGTGCAAAAGCTGTTGTTGTAGCTGTTTATGGCAATAGAGAGTTTGATGATGCTTTGTTGGAACTAAAGAATACGTCAGAAAAAATAGGTTTTAAAGTGGTGGCAGGAATAGGGGCGATAGCTCAGCATTCTATTGCTAACACAATAGGAGAGGGTAGACCTAATAAAAGTGACATTGAACAGTTGAATATATTTAAAGAAAAAATAAACAAGAAAATAGAAAGTGGAAAAATTGGTGTTGAAGTAGTAGGCAATTATCCATATAAGGAAATTGGAACTATGCCGGATTATCCTAGGGCAAATAAGAATTGTACAAAATGTGGTGTCTGTGTTGAAAACTGTCCTGTTGGTGCTATTATTTCTCTGGAGGAAACAGATAAGGAAAAGTGCATAGGCTGTATGAGGTGTGTGGCTGTCTGTCCTGAAAATGCTAGAAAATTGAACAGTGCTATTGTTAATGCTGTTACAGAAAAATTGAAAATGGTTTGTAGTGAGCCAAAAGAAAATACACTGTATATATAATTTATAGCTTGATAATATTAGGTTATTGTATTTATATTTTCCGATTAACTATAAAAGGTATCTCCCGATAATTAAGGAGATACCTTTTTGTTTTAAATTGGGTTTATTTATTACTAGGAACATAGCTGGTACCACGAGAAAGAGTAGTGTTATTCAGTACTACTTGCATATAGCCACCTATTATATAGTCATATACAAATACACCTGAATAGCCGTCATAAAATTTTAGTTCATCACTTGGTCCACAGTCAAGGACATTTCTTATGTTTCCACAATAATATATGTTACCGTTTTTGCAAGTATAGACAATATAATCGTCAGCTATTCCATTATTGTCAGAGTAGCTTATTATAAGCTTAGGAATATTATCTCCGTCAAGGTCTTTTATTAAATGACTGCTTTTGTTGCAGGATACATTATATATTTTTGAGGCTTGAGGAAATGGATTTGCAGGATAATCTGCTATAAGTCCTGTTATATTACGGAAAGTAATAGCAGCTGGGGCATTTTTTACAATTTCCGGATAGGTAGTATAAATACTACTTATGTTTTTTATTACCTTTGGAACACCTACAGACGGCATAATAGAGCATATGTAAGTATAGTTTTTAGGGGAGAAAAACATAATATTATTTACTTCATCAAAAGCAGATGTATAGTTAAAAAGTCCATCTATACTTTTTGCCGGCATAAGCAAATTACCGTCATATATAACGGTTATATGTTCCATTGATTTTTCAAGTCCGTCTACTGTTATTTTACTACTGCCTAATTTTATAGAAACAGTTGAGTTATTTTTTGTAGCTGTAAGGACTTTTGTGTTGTTGTTCCATATTATGTCAGCTCCCATTGCTTCAAAAGCACTTCTGGCAGGAATTAAAAATTTGCCGTTAAATATTTTGCCACCTTTGTCAATAGCAGTATTGTTTACAACAACAGCTGTTGAATCATTGGCTGCATACACAATGTTTAAGTTCAAAAGCACGAAAATACCTATTATAAATAAGACTTTTTTCAAAGGCAATTCCTCCTATGTTATTTGTGTTCTGAAATTTTACCTAATATTTCATTACCACAATTAAAAAGTATATCATTTGTTTCCATTACAGTTAATTGTTTTGAAATGGCGTAAAGAAAGATAGAATCTCTCCTATCTCTAGGGTCAAGCATTAAATATTTTGCCAGCCTTAGTAAAAGCTGTAATTCATTATATGTAAGTTTCATAGCTATTCCTATGGCTATATAAACATCTCTATTAGCTTTTCTACTTCCGTTAAAAACTTTATAGACGTAGTCCCCAAGACAAGAATTGACAGAAATTTGACTTACTTTTAAATCCTTTTCATTGAGAAGTTTTCTCAAGTATTGGTCAGCAGTTATATTAAAATATTCGGCGTTATTATCCTTTAAAAAATCTTCTATGGATAATACATTTTTAATATGGTTCAGCAACTCATCAGTTGTCTTTTTCATTGACTTTATCTTCCTTTCAAAATATAATTATAGTATAAATTTACAATTACTGCAAGGAGGCGAGAGTGTAAAATGCTAACAGAAACAGATAAATATAAACTGTCACTATATGTGGAAAAAGAAAAAATACATATTAGCAATAACTGTAATATTTATTTAACTCAATCTTCTCTTGACAATAAATTGTATATTAAAAGAGTTTATGAAAATTCTAATATGTTAGAATTATTCAACACTATTAAAAATAAAGGTGTAAGAAATACACCTCAAATTTATGAAGTTTTCTATGACGGTGAAAATACCATTGTCATAGAAGAATATATTTTAGGTCATACAGCAGACTCTGTTAATTTAACAAAGTCAATTTTGTATAAATTAATAGACAGACTTTTGTTAAGTGTAAAAGACTTACACAGTATCAACATTATACATAGAGATATAAAGCCTTCAAATATTATAATCACTGGAGATTACAGAGCATATTTAATAGATTTTGGTATTGCCAGATTTCATTCTGAAATTTTGGATTCAGATACTACACAGTTCGGTACGAAAGGCTTTGCATCTCCGGAACAATATGGCTTTCAGCAAACAGATTTTCGCTCCGATATATACTCTATAGGTAAAACAATAGAAGCTTTAATAAAAGCTAACAACATTA
>ENA-ORRW01002449-ORRW01002449.1-human-gut-metagenome-genome-assembly--contig:-NODE-2449-length-15237-cov-2.437558_pt1 | contig 15237 bp, 14 predicted proteins | sample MGYA00242183_ERZ509150 | MGnify/ENA primary metagenome ERZ509150 (study PRJEB26280, sample SAMEA2338639) | human gut metagenome | biome: human gut; feature: human-associated habitat; material: faeces... | reverse complement strand
GCGGACAGAGGCGTCCGCCCCTACAAGAATCGCAGCAGTTCAATCATATCCCGCACTCAGGTCTGGTGCCCGCGGGGTGCGAGAAGGCTTTTGCCGCAGTGCGGGCAGGTCTCGCCGTCGCTGCGGCCGAGGCGTTCGCCGCAGAAGGGGCAACGCCAGCACAGCAGCCAGACGGCTGCGTAACCGATGGCGAACAGCGCCGTAAACAGAAAATACACCGGCTTGGACACGCCGCAGCCAATAAGAAAGCTGGCCAGCGTCAGCGCGAGCAGCGTGAACAGCAGAACCTTGATCGTTTTCAGATTCATAGAGAAGCCTCCTCTTCTTCATCCGAACCGCAAAGCTTTCCGTTTCCTTCTGTCTATATTATAGCACTCTGTCCCGGATCCGTATACGGCCTGAGGGAAAATTTGTGCAATATTTCTATTGCGCGTCAATGCGCTCCTTCAGGTCGTTCAGGTAGACCCAGCGCTCTGTTTTCGCATCCAGCTCTGCCGTCAGACGCTCCTGCTCGGCCGTGAGCGCCTGCAGGCGGACATAGTCGCTGCCGCAGGACTCCTGCTCCTGCCGACACGCAGACAGCTGCGCATCCAGCTCCGCGATCACGCTGTCGATGGTGTCAAATTCCCGCTGCTCGTTGTAGGAGAATTTCAGCTTCTTCTCGCGCGGACGTTCCGGGGCGGGCTTTTCCTGCTTTTCAGGCTTCTTTTCCTCCGGCGGCGTCCGCTTGCGCGCCCAGTCGGACCAGTTGCCGGTAAACACGTCGACGCGGCCCTCCGGGCGCACCTCGAAGATGGTATCCGCCAGCTTATCAAGGAAAAAGCGGTCGTGCGAGACGGCGATGATGGGGCCGGGGAAGCTTTGCAGATAGTCTTCCAGAATGGAAAGCGTCGTAATGTCCAGATCATTCGTCGGTTCGTCGAGCAGCAGCACGTTGGGCGCTGCCATAAGGATGGACAGCAGATATAATCTTCGCCGTTCTCCGCCGGACAGCCTCCCAATGCTGGTCTGCTGCAAATCGGGCGGGAACAGGAAGCGTTCCAGCATGGTCTTGGCGGAGAATGTGCCCTCGTCCGTTTTTACCTGTGCAGCGACGCTATAAATGAAGTCGTATACGCGCTGGTTCAGATCCAGCTCCCGGCCCTCCTGCGAAAAATGACCGATCTTGACCGTCTCGCCCAGCTCGACCGTGCCGCTGTCCGGCGGAAGCTCGCCCGCGAGCACGCGCAGGAGCGTCGATTTGCCCGCGCCGTTTCGGCCCACGATGCCGATGCGGTCGCTGCGCAGAAGGCCGTAGGAAAAATCACGGAAGATCGTCCGCCCGTCATAGCCCTTGGAGATGTGCTCCAGTGTGATGATCTTTTTGCCGAGACGGCTCGAAGCCGCCGAGAGCTGCACTGTGCTGTCGCGCTCAGGGGCCTTCTGGTCCTTCAGCTCCTCATAGCGCTGAATGCGCTCCTTGCTCTTCGTGCTCCGGGCCTGACAGCCGCGCAGGATCCATTCGCGCTCGACACGCAGGATGGACTGCCGCTTGCGCTCGGACGCCTCCGCCATCTGCGCGCGCTGCCCCCGCAGCTCAAGATAACGAGAGTAATTGGCCTCGTAGTGGTAGAGCTTCCCGCGTGAAAGCTCCGTGATGTGGTTCACGACGCGCTCCAAAAAATACCGGTCGTGCGTGACCATGACCAGCCCGCCCCGGAATTTTTTCAGCCAGTCCTCCAGCCACTGCACCATTTCGGTATCCAGATGGTTCGTCGGCTCGTCGAGCACCAGCACGTCCGCCGGGTGGATGAGCGCTGCGCACAGGGCCGCACGGCGGCGCTCGCCGCCCGAAAGCGTGCCGATCCGCCGGTCGGTGTCCGCAAGACCGAGCTGCGTCAGCATACGCTTGGCCTCGTATTCGTTCAGCTGCCGGAATTCCGGCGGCATACTGGCAAAGACCTGCTCCAGAACGGTCAGCTCATCTCGCATATCCGGATTCTGTGCAAGCACGCTGACCTGCAAATTCGGCTTGCGGGCGATCGTCCCGCCGTCCGGCTGGAGCTTTCCGGCCAGAACCTTCAAAAACGTCGACTTTCCGGTGCCGTTGATGCCGATCACGCCGGTCTTGTCGCCCTCGTTCAGATAAAAATCCACATCGTCCAGCAGCTGACGGCTGCCGAAATTGATGGAAAGATGCTCTGCGGATATCAGCATAAATTTCCTCCTGCAAGGGGTTTCTGCGTCTATTCTATCACAGTCTTCGCCGGAAATCACGCGCTTCTTGCATTTTTGCCGGGCTTCTGGTATCATGGGGGTGAAAAGCATGGAATCGAGGTGCGTTTCCAATGAATTCCGTGAAATTACTGGCGCTTGATCTGGACGGCACACTGCTGAACTCCCAAAAGGAGCTGACGCCGCGCACCCGCGATGCGCTCTATGCCGCGGCAGAGGCAGGCGTCGAGATCGTGCCGACCACGGGCCGCTTCTTTACCGGTATGCCGGAGGTCATTCAAAAGCTGCCGTTTCTGCACTACGCCATTACCATCAACGGCGCGCAGGTCTATGATATCCGTGAGAATAAAGCCGTCAGCACGGCGGAAATCCCGCTGGAAACGGCACTGCGGGTCCTGGAGTATCTCGACGGCTTCCCCGTGATCTACGACTGCTATCAGGACAACTGGGGCTGGATGACGCGCAGTATGCAGGAAACCGCCGCCGCGTTTATCCCGTTCGAGCACGCCCTGCGCATGGTGCGTGAGCTGCGCACGCCGATTGACGAGCTCAAGGCCTATCTGCGGGAGCAGAACCGGGGCGTTCAGAAATTACAGCTGTTCACACCGGACGATGCGCTGCGCAGACAGCTGCTCAAAGACCTCACAGAGCGCTTCGGCACGCTGAGTGTCAGCACGTCCATGCCCTGCAACATTGAGATCAACGACGCGCACGCCAACAAGGGCGAGGCCATTGCGAGTCTGACAGCCTACCTCGGCCTGCCGATGGCGGCAACGATGGCGATCGGCGATGGGCTGAACGACAGGAGCATGATCAAAATGGCCGGGATCGGCGTGGCCATGGCGAACGCGTGTCCGGAAATTCTGGCGCTTGCCGATGAAGTAACAGCCTCCTGCGACGAGGACGGCGCGGCGCTTGCAATCGAGCGGCACTGCGTACCGGGAAGGACGTAACGGAAATGGTCGACTGCCACATTCATATGGTGCTGGACGGCGTAAACTGGAAGGACGCCATCGCCCGGCATAAAGCGGCGCCGCAGGAGGCACTGATCCGGCAGACGCTGGGTCACTATCAGGCGCTGGGGTTTTCCTATCTGCGCGACGGCGGCGACCGCTGGGGCGCGTGCGATCTGGCCGCGAAGCTGGCCCCGGAATACGGCATACGCTACCGGTCGCCGGGCTTCCCGATTTATAAAACCGGACATTACGGCGGCTTTATCGGACGCGGCTTTGACGGGCTTGCCGAATACCGTGCGCTTGTTCGCGAGGCTAAAACGCGCGGCGCACACTTTATCAAGCTCATGATCTCCGGGCTGATGGATTTCAGCCAATACGGCGTGCTGACCAGCGAGCCGCTGCCGCCGAAACTGATTCGGGAGATGATCGCCTGCGCGCATGACGAAGGCTTTTCCGTCATGGCCCACTCCAACGGCGACGAGGCCGTGCGCGCGGCGCTTGCGGGCGGCGTGGACTCCATCGAGCACGGCGCGTATCTCACGGATGAGACGCTTTGTCAACTGGCAGAGTCTGGCGCTGTCTGGGTGTCGACGCTCGTGACGATCGGCAATCTCATCGGCTGCGGCCGTTTTCCGGACGAGGTTTTAACGCCGCTGCTGGCCTATCAGATGAACGCCGTAAAAAAAGCCGCCGCGCTGGGCGCAAAAATTGCCTGCGGCAGCGACGCGGGCGCGTACCGCGTCCTGCACGGGCAGGGCGGTCTGGACGAGCGCACGCTCCTGCGCCGCGCCATTGGAGAGGGTGCAGACACCGTAACCGACGCGGGAAACGCCGTAATTATGGCGCGGTTCTGAATCTGAACCTAAAAAAATATCTGTTTTTGCATCTTTTTATAGTACCAGCATTGGATATAATCAGGGTATCTTAACAAGAGAGGTACTCTGGTATGAAAAAGAGAAACGAAACCATCCGTATGCTGGTTCTGAGCGCGATGTTTGCCGCGCTGTGCTGCGTGACGACCATGCTGGTGCGGTTCCCGACCGTTGCCGGGTATACCAACATCGGCGAGGGGATGTGCCTGCTTGCCGGGCTGGTGCTCGGCCCGTGGTACGGCTTCTTTGCCGCAGGCATCGGCAGCGGTCTTGCCGATCTGCTGGCAGGCTACGCGCATTATGTTCCCGGCACGTTTATCATCAAGGGCCTTGTGGCGCTGGTGGCCGCGCTGCTGCTGCGGCCGATGCTCAAGAAGGGCGAAAAGATCCCGTTCTGGCGTCTGGCGCTCATCGAGCTGCCGTCCGAGGTCATCATGGTCGCCGGGTATTTCGGCTATAAGGCGCTGATTCTCGGCAAGGGCCTTGCCGCCGCCGCGTCGATCCCGAACAATCTGGTGCAGGCCGCCGTCGGCATCGTTTTGTCCGTCGTGCTCTACACCGCGCTGGCCAAGGTTCCCGAAATTCATAAGGCATTCTGGAAGGGTGGAATGAATCATGTATGAAGAACTTACCGCACAGGCGAAGCAGGCCGTCACGGAGCTGCTGGACATTGCGAAGCTGAAGCCCGGCAAGCTGTTTGTCATCGGCTGCTCGTCGAGTGAAATGGTCGGCGCGCGCATCGGCAAGGGTTCGAGCCTTGAGGCCGCACAGGCCGCGTTTGCGGGCATTTATCCCGTTTTGCAGGAGCGCGGCATTGAACTTGCCGTGCAGTGCTGCGAGCACCTCAACCGCGCGCTTGTTGTTGAGCGCGATGTGGCCGAGGCGCACGGCTTTGAGATCGTCAATGCCATCCCGCAGCTGCACGCGGGCGGCTCGTTCGCCATGACGGCGTGGGCTAATTTCAAAGACCCCGTACTCGTCGAAACCATTGTTGCCGACGCGGGGCTTGATATCGGCGGCACGCTGATCGGTATGCACCTGCGCCGCGTCGCGATCCCCGTTCGCCTGTCAATCAAAAAGATCGGCGAGGCCAACATCCTCTGCGCCCGCACGCGCCCGAAATACATCGGCGGCGCCAGAGCGGTTTATCAGGACTTGTAAACATGAAAAGCTCCTCTTGCCGACTGCAAGAGGAGCTTTTGACATTTGCAGGGGACTTGCAAAAATCCTCGGCGAATTCGGGTGCGCGTTTCTGTGGGGTTTTGTTGGATTTCCCTGTTTTGATACAGAATTCTCTTTTCATCATGACGGGAACGTGCTATAATAAAATAAACCGCTGCGGGCGGTCTATGGATTTGCAAAGGAGCGAAGCATATGAAAAAATTACGTTGGGGCGTGATCGGAGCCGGCGGCATTGCGGATCGCAGGACGATCCCCGGCATGATGCTGGCCGAAAACGCGGAGCTGATCGCCGTCATGGACATCAATGCCGAGCAGGTTGAGAAAATCCGTCAGAAATACGGCGCAAAGCGCGGCTATACGAAGGAAGAGGACCTGCTGGCAGACCCGGAGGTCGACGCCGTTTATATCGCCACGCCCATCGTCCTGCACGCAAAGCAGGCCAAGCTGGCCGCAGATTACGGCAAGGATATCCTGATCGAAAAGCCGCTGGCCATGACGTCCGACGAAGGGCAGGCGGTCATCGACTACTGCGAACGCAAGGGCGTGAAGATCGCGGCGGGCTTCATGATGCGCTTCGGTTCGCACGTCATGAGCATGAAAAAGGCCATCGCCGAGGGCAAGATCGGCACGGTCGTATCCGGCTATTCACAGTTTACGCTCTGGCTTCCGTACGAGCCCGGCAACTGGCGGCAGTGCAAGGCCAAGGCCGGCGGCGGCGCGATGATGGATCTGTCTGTTCATACCATCGACCTGATGGAGTACATCACCGGTATGCGCGTGACCGAGGTCGCGTCCATGAATGAAAAAATCGCCTTCCCCGAACCGCAGTATGACGTGGAGGACACGTCCACCATCCTCATGCGCATGGAAAACGGCGCACAGTGCGTTGTGCAGTCCAACTTCAATATCCCGGACGAAGCCTCCAAGTGGCGCGTTGAATTTTTCGGCACGAAGGGTCGTCTGCTGGGCGACACGATGATCGGCCAGATCGACGGCGGCAAGCTGAACGCCGTGTTCATTGACAAGAACGTCGCCTATTCCGCCGAGCAGACCCACGCCGACGATGTGGGCGTCGAGATTCCCGGCGACTTCGGCAATATGTACACCCGCGAGATCGAGAGCTTCTCGGACTCCATTCTCAACAATAAGCCCCTCGTTGTCCCCGCATCCGACGCCGTGCACGTCCAGCGCATCATGGAAAAGGCCTATGCCAGCGGCGAAGAGCTGAAGATCCTGAAAATTTAAGCGACACCCAGCACATCCAGCAGCGCCCGGCACTCGCCGGGCGTCAGGATGCGCTGCGCTGTACGCGGGTCCTCTGCGGACGGGGCCCGGCTCGGGTCCGGGCGGTTTTCCAGCAGCCACTGGCGCGGCGACATTCCGAGGTTTTTCTGGAAGCTCCGGTTCAGATACTTGGGGTCGGAGAAGCCGCAGGCATAGGCTGCGTCGTGTCGGACTGCCGCAGCAGGAGCATCGCCGCCTCCAGTCGGAGTCTGCCCAGATAATCCTGAAACGGGATATGCAGCTGCTCGCGGAACAGGTGCGACAGATACGTCTGCGTCAGCCCCTCCCGCTCCGCGATCTCGCTGAGGCGGACAGGCTCAGAATAGTGCGTCTCCAGATAGTGCAGAATGCGGTGCATCCGCTCGGCATTGCGCGTCTGCGTCATGTTTTCCGTGTCGCTCAGCACGCGGTATGGCGTTCCGCCCAGCAGGATCGCAAAGATCGCGTTGATCTGCGCCATGCAGGCGAACGGCGCTTCCGGTGTGTCGCGCAGATAATTGGAAAGCGCCAGCAGCATCGCCCGGCGCAGCGCCGGCAGCTGCTCCGGCCCCAGACAGGAGGACAGCCCCCGGCAGCCGAAGCGGATGCTGCGGATCTGCGGATAGAAGCGGGCGCAGAAGCTGTCGGAGATCTGCAGCGTCAGGAGCCTTGCAGGCGCGCCGGACGCGCACAGCTCATGGCTGCTGCCCGCGTCGAACAGCAAAATCTCGCCCGGCCCGGCCTCAAAGCTCTGCCGGTCGGTGCTGACACGGCAGCTGCCGCTCAGCACCACGCACAGCTCCAGCTCCTTATGCAGGTGCATGGGGCGGTACACCATGTCGACGATAAACATGGTGCAGTCGGCCAGCTTGGAATGGGAGATCAGCTCATATTCATTGTAAAGTTCCATTTGTTTCACCAAAAACGCATCTTTGTCGGGCGTCAGGCGCATCTTCATCGGTGATAAGCCTGCCCCGTTCCTTCATAATAACAGTAACCGGAACAAAAAACAAGGGAATCCGGGCCGCACGGCCTGAAAACAGGGAGGAAGTATGAAAAAAGGCATTTGCTGCGCAGGCAATATGATCGTAGATATCACCTATCCCATCGAAACATGGCCGAAGCAGAACGAGCTGACGCACATCACCGAGGGCATCACGCGCTCCACCGGCGGCTCGGTCTGCAACACCATTTCCGATCTCGCGCGGCTCGATCCCGCGCTGCCGCTCGTCGCTTCCGGCTTCGCCGGGCACGACGCAGAGGGTGATTTTGTGCTGCAGGAGATGGGGAAATACAAAAACATCGACCTGTCCATGGTCAAGCGCAGCGGCGACACCTCGTTTACCGCTGTCATGTCGAACAACCAGACAAAAGAGCGCACATTTTTCCAGTACGCGGGCGGCAGCGCCTATTACGGTGAGGACGACATCGACTGGGACAGGCTGAACGTCGATATCTTCCACATCGGCTACATTCTGCTGCTGCCGCATCTGGACGAGCCGGACGCGGAATACGGCACAAAGATGGCGAGGCTTCTGCACCGGGCGCAGCAGGCGGGCATGAAGACGTCCATCGACGTTGTTTCCGAGGCGGGCGAGCGCTTCAAGCGGCTCGTGACCCCGGCGCTCAAATACACGGACTACTGCATCATCAACGAGCTTGAGACGCAGCAGACCACCGGCGTTCTCCTGCGCGGAGAGGACGGCACGCTGCACGTGGAAAACATGAAGGCTGCGCTGCAGAAGCTCCACGAGCTGGGCGTGGCAAAATGGGCCGTTATCCACTGCCCGGAACTCGGCTGCGGCATGGACGAGGCCGGAAATTACTGCGAATTTGAAAGTCTCAAGCTCCCCAAGGGCTATATCAAGGGTACGGTCGGCGCAGGCGACGCGTTCTGCGCGGGCGTTCTGTACGCGGCGGAGACAGATATGCCGCTGCGGGAGGCGCTGAAGCTCGGCGCGTGCAGCGCGGCGGCTTCCTTGAGCGAGGTCAGCGCGTCGGACGGCGTGAAAACAAAGGACGAGGTTTTGAAGCTCTATGAGCTTTACGGAAAATAAAGAAAGAGGTCAGAGTATGAAACAGGCAGTTATGTACGGCGGCGGCAACATTGGCCGCGGCTTCATCGGCGCAACGCTCAGTCAGTCCGGCTATAAGGTCACATTCATCGACGTGGCAGAGCCGGTCGTGAAGGCGCTGCAGGAAAAGGAGCAGTATCCCGTCCGCTATGTGTCCAGCGAAGGACATGAGGACGTCGTGATCGAGCACGTGACCGCGGTCAACGGCAACGATCAGGAAGCGGCCTCCGAGGCCATCGCAAACTGCGATATCATGGCGACGGCGGTCGGCGCGAGAATTCTCAAGTTCATCGTCGGCAACATCGTCGCGGGTCTCAGAAAGCGCTGGGCGCGGGACGACCGCCCGCTCAACATCATCATCTGCGAAAACCTGATGGACGCAAACAAGGTCATGGAAGGGATGCTGAAGAACCTGCTGACCGACGAGGAAAAGAAGCACTTTGATGAAAAGGTCGGTCTGGTCGAGGCCTCCATTGGCCGCATGGTGCCCGTGCAGACCGAGGAGATGAAGGACGGCGATCCGATGCGCGTCTGTGTCGAGCGCTACGGTTTCCTGCCGGTCGACAAGGCCGCGTTCAAGGGTGAAATTCCGGAGATCACGAACATGGTGCCGTTTGAGCCGTTTGATTTTTATATTAAGCGCAAGCTGTACGTCCACAACATGGGCCACGCGACCTGCGCGTATCTGGGCGGCTACGAGGGCCGGAAATATATTTATCAGTCCATCGACGATCCTGAAATTCTGACCATCGTGCAGAACGCCATGCTGGAAAGCGCGCTGGCGCTGCATAAAAAGTACGGCGTCGAGCTGGATGGCCTGATGCTGCACATCACCGATCTGCTGGGCCGCTTCCGCAATGCCGCCCTGAAGGACACCTGCAAGCGCGTCGGCGGCGACCCGACGCGGAAGCTCGGCGCAGCCGACCGGCTGATCGGTTCGAGCCTGCTGTGCCTCGAGCAGGGCGTGAAGCCCGCGGATATCGCCGTCGGCGCAGCCGGTGCGGTGTACCGCTATCTGAACGAGGCGGGCATTGAGCAGTCGAAGGAAGAAGCGGCAAAGGTTCTGAAGGACGTCTCCGGGCTGGAGGCCGATTCGGAGCTGGCCGGGATGATCCTCGATCTGTACGCATACTTCCTTGAGGGCGAACCCGTCGCGGCCCTCCGCCGCGCCGCGCAGGCCGCAAAGACCGCCAGCCTCGGCAAGATCATCTGATTGCCCCTCTCCCCCGCTGAAATCATGAAAAAAGCCTTCCCCTTTCATCATGCACACGGCATGAGAAGGGGAAGGCTTTTTGATTTGGATCCAGGCCGCTTCTTACGCCTCCGTAGAGAACGACGCGACCTCCTTGAGTTCCTTGTCGATCAGAACGACCGTTTTCTCGCTTGTGACGAAGGCAAGATTCTTTCCGACAGGGATCACGCGGGGCGAATAGGCCGAGGTGGAGCGCAGCGTATATGGCAGCTTGAACTCCTTTGTCACGATCAGCGGGTCGTTCAGCGATCTGAGCTCCGCGTTTCCATTCTCGTCACAGACGAAAATCTGATCGTTCCAGACCGCAGCTTCCGTCTTGCCGTTTTCGAGCGTATATGCGGTACCGCTGTTCAGCTTATAGATACACAGCTTCTCTTTCCCGTCTTCCTTCACAGTGTAAAACAGGTCGATTGTAAAATGAAGTTGGGCGGGAACATATAAAACTGGATGCAGATCCACAGCATCAGCGTCACGCCGAACAGCCCGCCGAGCGTGACGCCCGCACGCTTTTCAGCCAGCAGCAGTCCGGCTGCGGTCAGATTGGTCAGGCCGTTGACGATCAGCAGCGCCCAGCCGGAGAACGTCAGATCCCGGAACAGCACGTCCGCAAACGGCAGCACCTGAAAATACGGGAGCATCGCGTCCATGCCCAGCGCCCGGCCGCTCGGGTCGAGCAGCATCCCGGCCGCGCCTGCGACCGCGCCGACGCCGATAAACAGCGTCCAGAACAGCAGGATGCGCGGGCCGTCCGGTATCTTGAATGTATCTGCATATGCGTTTTGTCCATAGCGGCTTACAGCTCCGAGAGCATATAGAGCATCTTTGCGACCTCTGCACGCGTGACCTTGCCGGTGGGGTTCAGCTTGCCCTTTGAACCGCTGATGATCTTCTGCTGGGCCATCTGCGCAAGCGCGGTTTTCGCCCAGTCGGCGATCTTGCCGCTGTCAGAGAAGGCGGCGAGCGTGTTGAGGTCGGCCTCGGGGAAGTCCTTTGTGCGTGAGAGGATCGTCATGGCCTCCTGCCGGGAGATCGTTGCGCCGGGCTTGGCCAGAAGCTGGCCGTTTGTCTTCGAGCCTGTGAGATAGCCGAGCGAGTACGCCGCCTGCATCGCGGATTTTGCCCAATCGGCAATCGAGCTGCTGTCGGCAAACGGGAGCGAAACGGTCTGATACGCGCTCAGATCCGTGCCGAGATAGCGCATCATGGCAACGATGAACTCCTGCCGCGTCATGCTGGCGTCGGGGCGGTAATAGAGCTTGCCGTCCTTCGTGGAGCCCTGCAGCGTGCCCGCGTAATAGAGATCGGTGATATAGCTCTCGGCCCAGTGGCCCTTCGTGTCCGCGAACGGCTGTGAGGAGCCGACCGTGACCTTGAGCGAGAACGACGTTTCGCCGTAGGAGGCGGTAATCGTGCCGGTCAGATCCGTGCCGGTCTTCGCGGCGGTAAAGACGCCGCTCCCGTCGATCTCGCCGATCTCGCCCGTCACGGCCCATTCAAAGCTTTCATCGGCGGAATAGACCTGATTGCCGTAGTACCATGCCGTTGCCGTCAGGTCTGTCTTGCTGCCGCCCGCCACATGCAGCGCCGTCAGCGGCGTGTTCTTGCCTTCGTGCTTGATGGTGATGGAGGTCGGCGCGGCGGGGATCTCAAACGTCGCGCTTGCGCGCAGACTGCCCGCCGCTGCGGTGACGGTCGCCGCACCTCTCGCGCCGGGCTCGACCGTGACGGTGCTGCCGGAGGTCTGCGTGACGTTCGTGCCGCCGAAGGTCACGCTCGTCGGGACTGCCGCCGCCATATAGCTGCTGTCAGCGGCCTTGATCGTCATGGTGAGCTTCGCGCCGGGCAGCGCGTAGCCGCCGAAGGGATACAGATACAGCTTCGAGGCCGTGCCCGCGTCCTGCTTCTGACGAACGAGGAAGATGAAGTTCGCGCATTCGCGCAGCTTTCCGTCCGACGGCACATTCGCCGTCGCGCCGGAGGCATAGCCGGGATAGGTAACGCCTGCGGCGGTCGAGCCGCCGCCGTCAAGGTTCAGCGCTGTCCGGCAGCCGAGCGCAAGCATCCGCTCGGCCAGCTGCGCAAGCGTCAGACCGTCGGAATTGCCCGCCTCGTCGCAGGTATACAGAATGAGCGAGCCGTCGTTCGTGACGCCGATGGCCGTGCGGGCGGCCATTTTCTTCGCGGAATCGAGTGTAAAGTCCGTGCAGACCTGCCCGTTTTCAACCAGCATATCACCGCCGCCTGCGGCGGAGGTCACATTCTCCCAGCCGGAGGCGCAGGTGACCTGAAGCGTCATCTGCTGGCCCATGACCATACCTCTGAGCGCAGCGAGCGCGCTTTTATAGGCGGTATCGTTCGCAACAGCAAGCAGGAAGCCGTCTTCCGGGATGGAGCAGGACTTCGTATCCTCCACCATGCCGACGACCTCGACGGTCAGCGACTGGCCCAAACGCAGCTCCGCCGCGCGGGAGCCGACCGGACGGACGATGACATGATAGCCCTCAATGGTATTCTTGGTGCGGGTGTCGTAGTCCTGCGAGTACAGAAGCACGCCGTTCTGCTCTGTCATGGCCTTGTTATAGTTGAGCACCAGCGGCGCATCCGCGCCGTAGTCCAGCGTGACGGCGACGGTCGGGTCGCCGATGAGCGCGGAGCCATCGGCCAGAAAGCCCACCGCGTTGGCAGAGCCGCCGGAGCGCAGGATGCTGTTCGTGACGACGATGCCGTAGGGAATGCCGGTCGCCCGGTCAAAGAACGAACCGTTGATCCCCGCGACCATGCTGTAGCCCTGCTCCTCAAGCGTCTTGATGGTCTTGTTCATGGGGCTGGTGCCGTAGAGCGTCGAGCCGAAGGCGACGACGGGCCGCACCTGCGCCTCTTTTTTATAGGTAAAGATATTCTCATGCAGATTCGTCTGCTTGCCGGAATCGGAGGTGACAGCCTGGGTGCTGTATGTATAGACGGTTCCGTCTGCCACATTCAGAGAATTGCTCCCGACAGACTCTGCCGCAGCCAGAACCGGCACGGCCAGCAGCGCCAGCGTCAGCACCGACGCGGCGATCCGCTTCAGCTTGTTTTTCATGATCTGTGGCTCCTTTCGAGGGAAAATGAGAGTAAAAAGGGGATACGCATTATGTTAACATGAAGCGCGAAAAAAGTAAAGAGCGCGCGCGGAAGAAATATTTTCTGCGCTGCGCATGATCAGCTCCATAGTCACAGCCGTTCCCGGCGAAGGAGCGCAAACCCCTTGCGCCGCAGGCACTCTACCGCGGGTAGACCGGGCGTTCGGACTTGTAGAGCGAAAATGGCGATTTTTGAATAGCATTTTGCGGCGCGGCGCGGTATAATATGCAGCAGAAATCAAGAACCGGAGGTCACACATGGAAAAACGTTTTCAAATCGTCACCGACTCCTCCTGCGATCTGCCGCAGGCACTGGCGGACGAGCTCGATCTTGCCGTCCTGCCGCTGCACGTTCTGATCGGGGAACATACATACGCCAACTATCTCGACGGCCGTGAGATCGGCTTCAGGGAGTTTTACGACAAGCTCCGCGACGGCGAACGCGCCACCACGAGCGCCGTCAACGTCTCGGAGTTCACTGCCGTCATGGAGGAAAAGCTGAAGGCGGGCCTTGATATCCTCTTCATCGGCTTCTCCTCCGGTCTGAGCACGACGTACCAGTCCGGCGCGATCGCCTGCGGCGAGCTGCGGGAAAAATACCCGGAGCGGAAGCTCATCGCCATCGACTCGCTCTGCGCGTCTCTGGGCGAGGGCCTGCTTTTGTATCTGGCCGCGAAGAAGCAGCAGTCCGGCGCGTCCATGGACGAGGTCGCAGACTACGTCCGCGAGACGATCCCACATCTTTGCCACTGGTTCACAGTCAACGACCTGATGTTCTTAAAGCGCGGTGGACGCGTCGACGCGGCGACGGCCCTTGTCGGCACGGTTCTGCAGATCAAGCCCGTCATGCACACCGACGACGCCGGAACGCTCAAGAACGTCACCAAGGCCAGAGGCCGCAAGGCTGCGCTCAAGGCCCTTGCGCAGAAGCTGGCCGACACGGCCATCAACCCGGCAGAGCAGACCGTCTTCATCTGCCACGGCGACTGCATTGAGGACGCAGAGTACACTGCCGAACAGATCCGCGCCCTGACCCCGGTCAAGGATATCATCATCAACTATGTCGGCCCCGTCATCGGCGCCCACACCGGCCCCGGCGTCATTTCCGTCTTCTTCGTCGGCACCCACCGGTAACGATACAGACGCATTGCGGCTCCCCGGACACATCCGGGGAGCCGCGTTTTTCATATCAATGAAGCTTCTATGGATCAGTCCTTCAGCGCCTCTAATGCGCCGAGCAGGAAGCGCCAGGTGCGCTGGACGGAGGAGATGGACATTTTTTCGCGCGTGGTATGGATATCGGCCAGATCCGGGCCGAAGGATACGCAGTCAAGACCGGGGAGCTGGCCCGCGAATAGGCCGCATTCCAGCCCCGCGTGGATGGCTTCGATCTTCGGGGTCTTGCCGGTCTGCTGCGTGTAGACGGCGGCGAGCTTATCGCGCAGCGGGGATTCGCGCCGGTATTCCCACGCGGGATAGGCCCCCGTCACACGAAGCGAACCGCCCAGCAGCTGTGACAGCGCGTCGATGCGGGCAAGCAGCATCTGCTTCTGCGACGAAACCGAGCTTCTGACCGAGCTGACCGCCGTCAGAACGCTGTCCGTCACATGGAAAATGCCGAGATTGCAGGACGTCTGCACCAGCCCCGGGATGTCCATGCTCATGGCCGCGATGCCGTTCGGCACAAGCAGCAGGAAGCGGACAACACGCAGCGTCGCTTCCTCCGTCAGCGCCTGATCGCAGGCGGGGGCAGGCTCCAGCGCGACGGTCACACCGGGGTCAGCTGCGGCGTATTCCTTCCGGAAGTCCGCTTCGCAGGCCGCCGCGATCTCACGCGCGGCAGGCATATCCTCCTCCCGCAGGGCCAGAACGGCCTCGGCCGCATTCGGAATGGCGTTGTCCTTCAGACCGCCCGCGGCGGAAACGAGCCGGAAGGAAATCTTGCACTGCACCGCGTTCAGCACGCGGCCCAGCAGGAGATTCGCGTTTGCGCGGCCCTTGTCGATCTCCTGGCCGGAATGGCCGCCGATGAGGCCAGAGACGGTCAGCTGCGCGCAGGCCAGCGCGCAGGGGGCGCTCGTCAGGCCAATGGAGACGTTGGCGCTTGCGCCGCCGGCACAGCTGACGGTGAAGATGCCCTCGTCCTCGGAGTCGACGTTCAGCATACGGCGGGCGGAGAGCTGCGAAAAATCAAGGCCCTGCGCGCCCTCCATGCCGATCTCCTCGTCGACGGTAAACACGACCTCAAGCGCCGGGTGCGCAATTTCGCTGCTGTCCAGCACGGCCAGCGCCATGGCGACG
>ENA-ORRW01002446-ORRW01002446.1-human-gut-metagenome-genome-assembly--contig:-NODE-2446-length-15251-cov-4.002303_pt1 | contig 15251 bp, 14 predicted proteins | sample MGYA00242183_ERZ509150 | MGnify/ENA primary metagenome ERZ509150 (study PRJEB26280, sample SAMEA2338639) | human gut metagenome | biome: human gut; feature: human-associated habitat; material: faeces... | reverse complement strand
GCAATCTGGAATGAATTTTGGCTACGTTACTGTGAACGGAGTGAACAGTAACGATATTTATGAGGAAACAATCCCTCCGGTTACAGAAGAATGTGGAAATTAAAAAACTCAGATAAGATTTATGAATGGAAGATGCCAGACTATTTGGATACGATCTGATCTGAGATAATAGAAGAACTGAGACAAAAGAAAGGAACAATACGAATGAGATTATTGATCGTGCGACATGGAGATCCGGATTATTCCATTGATTCTCTTACAGAAAAAGGCTGGAAAGAAGCAGAATATCTGTCAGAAAGATTGTCAAAACTTGATGTAAAGGATTTCTATGTATCACCTCTTGGAAGGGCAAAGGATACTGCCTCTTTTACATTGAAGAAAATGAACCGTACAGCAGTTGAGTGTGACTGGCTGAGGGAATTTGATGTTCTGATCGATCGCCCGGATGTTACTGACAGGCAAAAGAGATTATGGGACTGGCTTCCACAGGACTGGACACAGGATGAGAGATTTTACCAGTATGATCACTGGTATGAAAACGAGAGACTTCAGCAGTCTGATGCCAAAGGATACTATGACTATGTAACAGGAAAGTTTGATAAGCTTCTTGCCGAACATGGTTATGTACGTGAAGGACATTATTACAGAGTGGAGAAACCAAATGAAGATACCCTGGTATTCTTCTGCCATTTTGGTCTGGAATGTGTGCTTCTTGCGCATCTGATCGGTGCTTCTCCAATGGTACTGTGGCATGGATTCTGCGCAGCACCAAGTTCAGTGACAACTGTCAATACAGAAGAACGAAGAGAAGGAATCGCAAGTTTTCGTATTAGTGCATTTGGTGATATTTCCCATTTATATGTGTATGATGAACCACCGGCATTTGCTGCAAGATTCTGTGAAATGTACAGTAATACGGATGAGCGCCACGATTAATTAAGCAGTATTTCGAAAACAATATACTGGATTAAGCAGGACATCTGCGGAGATTGCGAAAAGCAATAAGCGGTGGATGCGGATAGAATGATGGAACTGAAAGGAAATATAGAATATTGATATCAAAGACAATGAAAGCAATTCTGCATGCGCTGTCATATGGAAATATTGAGCTGGAATCTTCCAGAAGAATGGCAGATCTGAAGCAGCTGGATGCCATGCGGATTTTTGTAAAAAAGCTGAATGCCAGAGTTTATAATGGAGAACATGAGGTCCCGGTCAGACTGTATTTTCCGACAGAAGAGGCAATGCAGGCGGGGATCGTAGAGGGAAATACATTTCCGGTTCTCCTGTTTTTCCATGGTGGCGGATGGGTAACTGAGAGTGTGGAGAATTACGACCGTGTATGTGCCAGAATGGCACAGGCAACTGCACATATTGTAGTTTCTGTAGAATACAGACTGGCACCGGAGCATAAGTTTCCGGTTCCGCTGGAGGATTGTTATGCAGCAGCGAAAGCGCTTTATACTAATCAGCTGATCTTAAATACTGATCCGGAGAGGATTACGATCATCGGGGACAGTGCAGGAGGAAATCTGACAGCAGCAGTATGTCTGATGGCAAGAGACAAAGGCGAGTTTACACCACGCCGTCAGATACTGATCTATCCTGCACTTGGAAACTGTTATACAGAGGAATCTCCTTACAGATCCGTGCAGGAGAACGGTAGTGACTATCTTCTTACATCAGTAAAAATGGAAGATTATCTGAATCTTTATCAGAGTTCAGCAGAGGACAGACAGAATCCGTATTTTGCACCGATACTGGAGAAGGATCTGAGAAATTTGCCTGAAACATTAATTCTCACAGCAGAATATGATCCTTTGCGCGATGAGGGAGAAGTATATGGCAGAAAACTTCATGCTGCAGGAAATCATGTGGAAGTACACAGGATTTACGGAGCATTTCATGGATTTTTTGCGCTGGGAATCAAATTTCTGCATGTACAGGAGAGTTTTAAATATATTAACCGGTTTCTGAATAAGAGTTATGAGAAAATTCTACAGTAATCCCCGAGAAGATTGCTACAGGACAAAGAGGTAATCAGGAACCAAAAAGAAAGCAGGAAAATTATGGATACAGGATACTCAAAATGGAGAAAATTAGATAATGCAGCACTGGCTTTTCCACTTGTAACAGGAAAGAATGACACCAGAGTGTTTCGTTTCTATTGTCAGTTAAAGGAAGAAGTCAATGGGGAAATCCTTCAGGCAGCACTGGATCAGACAATGGAGAAATATCCATTGTTCCAGGCGGTTCTGAGAAAAGGGCTGTTCTGGTTTTATCTGGAGCACAGAGACATCAGGGCAGTGGTAAAGCCGGAGACGGAACCACCATGCAGCCGTTTATATATTCCGGATAAGAAATCCCTTTTATTTCAGGTGAGTTATGACAAAAACAGAATTAATTTTGAGGTGTTTCATGCATTGACAGATGGCACCGGAGCCATGCATTTCCTGCAGGAACTGGTTCAGGATTATCTGATCCTGGCACATCCACAGGCAGATCTTCCGCAGATTGAGCATTCAGAGGAAATTACACATGGAGATAAAGAAGAGGACAGCTTTTCTCAGTATTATTCTTCAGATATACCGAAAGATAAAGAGAAGAAAAAAGCCGCTGTTAAACTGAAAGGGGAGAAGCTGGTTCACTCAGATATGCATGTTACGGAGGTTGCTCTTTCTGTAAAAGATATCCACCGGAAAGCCCGCTCCTGTGGAGTTTCCATCACTGTTTTACTGACAGCAATGATGCTGTGTTCTATTCGGGAAGAGATTCCAAAGAATCAGCAGAAACGACCGGTAGCATTGATGATTCCGGTGAATCTGAGAAATTATTTTCCGTCTCAGTCTATGACAAATTTCTTTGGATGGATTGAGGTGGGATATATATTTTCTGATGAAACAACCTTTGAAGATGTACTTTTGTCTGTGAAGAAACAGTTCGAAGAAGAACTGGTAAAAGAAAAGATTGCCATGCATATGAGCGGATATGTGCGCATTGAGAAGAATCCTTTTGTACGTGCTGTTCCGTTGGAGATCAAGAAATATTTTCTGATGATCGGAGCCAATCTGGGAAGCAGGAGCATTACGGCAGTTTATTCTAATATCGGCATTATTCGTTTGCCGGAGGAGTACAAAGAATATATTCAGCATTTTGGGATTTTTGCAAGTACCAATTCTTTGCAGATGTGTTCCTGTTCTTATGGGGATGAGATGGTACTGGGATTTACTTCCAAGATACCGGATGACAGTATCCAGAGGAATTTCCAGCGGATGCTTGGCGAGGAGAATGTTTCCCACAGAGAATTAAAGAATGAATTTCCGGGATATGGGGAAAAGCACAGGCTTGAGAAAAAAGAAAATCAGAAGGTTATCCAGACTTTCAGCTTCCTGTGTCTGGCAATTGCGGTAATTTGCGGAATGATTAATTTTATGATGGCAGGTGTACTGAACTGGTTCTGGTTTGCAGGAGCAGGATGTGCCTGTGCATGGCTGGTTGTTATGGTAGCATATTATAAACGCAGGAATATTCTGAAGAATGAAATGTGGCAGCTTTTGCTCATATCAGTAATTGCGATCCTATGGGACCGGTTTACCGGATGGAAGGGCTGGTCTGTGGATTTTGTGATTCCTTTCGGGATATTGGCAGTGCAGTTTTCTGTTCCTGTGATCGCAAAAATAAACCGTCTGGAAAGGGAAGAATATCTGTTTTATCTTGTACAGGCCGGAATTGCAGGACTGATTCCGATGATATTGGTTTGGACTGGAATCGTGCAGTTTGCCGTACCTTCAGTAATCTGTGCCGGAATCAGTTTTCTGACATTGGCTGCACTGTTTATCTTCTGCAAGAAGGATACGATGCGGGAGTTTCATAAGAAACTGAGGATGTAGAAATATGGTCTTGACACACATGGGATAAAAGATTATACTTTATCCATGTAAAGAAAGGGGAGCTTGTGAGTGCAGGCTGAGAGGAAGTCATCAACTTCGACCCATATACCTGATTTGGATAATGCCAACGTAGGAACCTATAAGATATGATTTTAAAGGGAGATGACTGGCATCTCCTTTTTATTTATCTCACGCATTTGAAGGAATCCAGCTGTCCGGTAATCAATCTGTAATAAGTGAGAGAAAACCGGGGGCTTACAGGGAAATTTACATTATAACAGATGAATATTGGGAAAGATGAGAGTGAACAGAGTTCATGAAGGGGTGCACCACCGCGGGTGTATTCTTTTGTGGACTCTTTTTTATGTTGTAGAGGCCGGACCTTCTTTTCCCGGAAAGGAGAAAGTATGCTTATTACTGTTAATGGAAAAACAAAAGAATTGCAGAATACTCTTACAATAGGGCAATATCTGGAGGAAAACAGCTATGTGCCCAGCCAGATCGCAGTAGAATTAAATGAAAGAATTCTGTCAAAAGCCGAGTACAGCACTACTGTTTTACATGAAAATGACATACTGGAAATAGTCAGCTTCATGGGAGGTGGAAGATAAACAGGAATATCCTGATATCACATTATAATATACGAAAGAAGGACTTAAATTATGAGTACAACTAATGAAGACAAACTGATTCTGGGAGGTCATGAATTTACTTCCCGTTTTATTCTGGGATCCGGAAAATTTTCTCTGGATCTGGTGAAAGCATGTATTGAAAAGGCAGATGCGCAGATCATCACTCTGGCTCTGCGTCGTGCCAATGAAGGTGGACTGGCAAATATTCTGGACTATATTCCGAAAAATGTTACTCTTCTTCCCAATACTTCAGGTGCCAGAAATGCAGAAGAAGCAGTTCGTATTGCCAGACTTTCCAGAGAAATCGGATGCGGTGATTTCGTAAAGATCGAAGTGATCCATGATTCAAAATATCTGCTTCCGGATAACTATGAAACTGTTAAAGCTACAGAAATTCTTGCAAAAGAAGGATTTGTAGTAATGCCTTATATGTACCCGGATCTGAATGCAGCCAGAGATCTGGTAAATGCCGGAGCTGCCTGCATCATGCCGCTGGGTTCTCCGATCGGCTCTAATAAAGGTCTGTGCACTAAGGAATTTATCCAGATTTTGATTGACGAAATTGAGCTCCCGATCATTGTAGATGCAGGAATCGGACGTCCTTCTCAGGCGTGTGAAGCCATGGAGATGGGGGCATCTGCAGTTATGGCAAATACTGCGATTGCCACAGCAGGTGATGTGCAGATAATGGCTGAAGCATTTAAAAAAGCTATTGAAGCAGGACGAAGTGCATACCTTGCCGGACTGGGAAGAACCCTGGAAAAAGGTGCAAGCGCATCCTCTCCACTGACTGGTTTTCTTCATGAGTAATAAATAAAAAATCATTCTAAAATGAGATTTTTGATTATAGCAATCCTCGTAAATAATGCATTTAAGACAGTTCAGCAGCGTGCGAAAGACAAGGAAGATATCTGCAGGCGTGCTGACGCACGGCAAAGATATCTGACGCAGGATTTCACACTCTGATGGGCTGGATTAAGATGCATTATTTTAGAGGATTGCTATAACTGCGGAGTAGGTATTAATTTATAGGAAAACGAAAGTTGCCAAATGGTAATAAAGAGGAGAAAACATCAATGGAAACAACAGAAAAAAATATGGAACATGGGGAACACTTCAACGAAAGTATTGTCAATGAAGTGATTCTGGAAGATATGAAAAAGAACAGGATCGATCATATGAAATATCTTCCGGGAATGGAAGTACTGGAAGAATCAGACGTGATGGATCAGGTTATTTCTGCCATGAATGCTTACGATTATGATAAATATACAGAGGCAGATGTACGCAGGGCACTTGCTCATGATAACCGTACACCAGAGGATTTTCAGGCATTGCTGTCTCCGGCTGCGTTGCCTCTTCTGGAGGAAATCGCGCAGGCTGCGCAGAAAGAAACCAGGAAACATTTTGGGAACAGTGTGTATATGTTTACCCCTATTTATATTGCAAATTACTGTGAGAATTACTGTATTTACTGCGGATTTAACTGCCATAATAAGATCCGCAGAGCAAAGCTGAATGCAGAAGAGATTGATAAGGAAATGGCTGCTATCGCAAAGACAGGACTGCAGGAAATCCTGATTCTTACAGGAGAGAGCAGAGCAAAATCTGATGTAAAATATATCGGAGAAGCATGTAAGATTGCCCGGAAATATTTCAAAGTAATCGGACTTGAAGTTTATCCTATGAATTCAGATGAGTATGCACATCTCCATGAATGCGGAGCTGATTATGTAACGGTATTCCAGGAGACTTATAATTCAGATAAGTATGAAACTCTGCATCTTGCAGGGCACAAGCGTATATTTCCTTATCGTCTGAACGCACAGGAACGTGCTTTAAAGGGTGGTATGCGAGGAGTAGGATTTGCTGCACTTCTGGGACTGGATGATTTCCGTAAGGATGCTTTTGCCACCGGATATCATGCATATCTTTTGCAGAGAAAATATCCTCATGCAGAGATTGCATTTTCCTGTCCGAGACTTCGGCCGATCATCAACAATGACCGTATTAATCCTATGGATGTACATGAACCACAGCTGCTTCAGGTGGTCTGCGCCTATCGTCTGTTCATGCCATTTGCAAGCATTACGGTATCTACCAGAGAGTGTGAGCGTGTCCGCGATAACCTGGTTGGAATTGCTGCGACAAAGATTTCAGCAGGAGTCAGCACAGGAATCGGAAGTCATGTGGAGGATATCGAAGATAAAGGAGATGACCAGTTTGAGATTTCAGACGGAAGGTCTGTAGATGAAGTCTATAAGGCACTTTTGGATCATGATCTTCAGCCGGTTATGAATGATTATGTGTACCTCTAAAATGCAGAAAAATCCTTATGAAAATGTAATTGCAGTGACCAACCGCTCCCTGTGTCAGCGTCCCTTTGCAGAACAGATCGAGCGTGTATGCAGCCTTCATCCGAAGGCGGTTATTCTGAGGGAAAAGGATCTGCCGGAGGAAGAATATTCTCGTCTGACAGAGCAGATACTGGAAATCTGTAAGAGATATCAGGTTCCCTGCATATTACATACCTATGTAAACGTAGCAGAAAAACTGCATCATCCATACATTCATCTGCCAATATTTCTGTTGGAAAAATATGAGGGAAAGCTTGGAGGTTTCCGGCAGATCGGAAGTTCGGTCCACTCCGTAGAAGATGCATTGAAAGCAGAAAGTCTGGGAGCTGATTATCTTACGGCAGGACATATTTATACAACTGACTGTAAAAAAGGACTTCCACCCAGAGGACTGGAATTTCTGGAGAATGTCTGTAAAGCAGTAAAGATTCCTGTATATGCCATAGGAGGGATACATCCGGGAACAGGACAGTTAAATGAGATTATGGAACATGGTTCAGCCGGTGGATGTATTATGTCAGATATGATGAAGATATAGTAAATAAAAAGCCGTATTTCAACAATCAAACATGTTGAAATACGGCTTTTATAAAAGCATCATTCATCAAAAATAGTAACAATTTCACCATCCAGAATACGGTTTGTATTCTTTACGGCACAGAAGTTTCCGCACATACTGCAGGTGTCTTCTTTCTCAGGTTTGGCCTCTGCGCGGTAGCGTCTTGCTTTCTCAGGATCCATGCTGAGTTTGAACATTTCTTCCCAGTCAAGACGTTTTCTCGCTTCGCTCATCTTATAATCCCATTCTGCGGCACCGGGAACTCCTTTGGCAATATCAGCAGCATGAGCAGCAATTTTGGCAGCGATAATTCCCTCTTTTACATCAGCTGCATTTGGCAGACGAAGATGTTCTGCAGGTGTTACATAGCAGAGGAAAGCAGCACCTGAATAAGCAGCAATCGCACCGCCGATTGCGGAAGTAATGTGGTCATATCCGGGAGCAACATCTGTTACAAGCGGTCCAAGTACATAGAAAGGAGCGCCATGGCAAAGAGTTTTCTGGATCTCCATATTAGCTGCGATCTGGTTCAGCGGCATGTGGCCAGGTCCCTCGATCATAACCTGAACATCCTTTTCCCATGCACGTTTGGTAAGCTCACCGAGAGTGATCAGCTCTTCAATCTGTGCAGTATCAGTTGCATCTGCAATACATCCGGGACGACATGCATCTCCCAGACTTAAAGTGATATCATACTCTCTGCAGATATCAAGAATTTCATCAAAATGTTCATAGAACGGGTTCTCTTTTCCTGTCATTTCCATCCATGCGAACATAATAGAACCACCTCTGGAAACAATGTTCATGAGACGTTTATTCTGTTTGAAACGTGCTGCGGTTGCACGATTCATACCGCAGTGGATAGTCATAAAATCCACGCCGTCTTCTGCGTGCATACGTACGATATCAATCCACTCTTCAGAAGTAATCTTGCCAAGTGCTTTGTGATAATATACTACTGCGTCGTAGATCGGAACAGTACCGATCATTGCCGGACATTCGGATGTAAGTTTGCGGCGGAAGCTTCTGGTATCTCCGTAGGAGCTGAGATCCATGATGGCTTCTGCACCCATTTCTACTGCTGAATGTACCTTTTCATATTCCATATCAACGTCTTTCCAGTCTCTGGAAACACCTAAATTTACATTGATCTTGGTGGTCAGCTTTGCACCGACACCGCTCGGACTGATGCTCTTGTGATTTTTGTTGCAGGGAATAATTACCTGTCCTTTTGCAATCAGTTCTCTTAATTCTTCCACGTCAAAGTGTTCTTTTTCTGCTACGATTTCCATCTGTGGTGTGATGATTCCCTGACGTGCCGCGTCCATCTGCGTTGTATACTGTGTCATTTTTTTCCTCCTTGCCCTGCACTGTGGGCTCTTAATTGCTGCACATAGTAATAGATAAACAGCAATATTAAATGAACTGCGCCTCCTGCATACAGCAGGGACTTGCACCTGCGCATATTCGTAAGTTTTTAAGTAAACTACTGGTGTGACAGAGAGTGGTGCCCCCGGTCTGTCGTGGCAATATTTTATTGCCTTTCAGGCGTATGAAATCATTTGCCTGACTATTTGTCCGCAATTAAAACAAGGGGGAGATAATATGATATGTCCGTTCAGAGTAAAAGGAAAACTGCAATACGCCAACAAGCATATTGCAGTGTGGAAGAACTATAACTTTCCCTACGTTGGCATTATCCAAATCAGGTAATGGGTTAAAGCGATACAGCTTACTCTCAGCCTGTTTACACAAGCACCCCTTGTCTCAATTACAACCAGTGTATCACTTAGATATGGGAAAGTCAATATAAAATTTTGGCTACGTCATTGATAACGTAGCCGGATTTATGCAATTGCTATGGATAACTATGGTCAGACTAAGGACATATTATAGGCTTTGGAATCAGAATGCCATACTTTGTTTTTCACTTTTTTATTGGCAATTACCTTAATGCCGTACTTGGTATTCCTTTTCATTCCGGTGAGTGTAAAGAAATTGGAAGTTGTTGTTTTTACTTTTTTGAAAGAACTGCTTCCCGGATATTTTATGTAAATACTGTAATTGTCTGCACCGGCAGTTCTGTTCCATTTTACGCTCATGGAGCTGTTGGTATTGCCTGCTTTCTGAAGAGTGATGACATTGGAAATATATCTGTCCGTAGAGGTTGAACTTACATACCGTTTATTTCCCAGAACCAGATAAGGGTAAATCTTCACCTGATAAAATGTATTGCCGGATATTGGAATGGTAAAGGAATATCTGGTATTAAAATATTTAGTTATAAGTTTGTGGGCTGCAGAACTCTGGTATACAACCTTATAACCTGTAATGGAGTTTGAAGGGTTTACAGTCTGCATATTGAAGGTATATCTGCCGGTTGATGCATAGGAAGATTTAATCTTTACCTTTGAATAAAGCGTGGTACATCCCACAGTACGGGAAGAAATCGCAATGCCGGATGAATTCAGTGCTGTGATTTTAATAACGTAAGCAGTTCCTGCTTTTAGCTTATTGATCTTAGCTTTGTTGTGGGTATTGCCAATATAGCCGAGAAAACGATAGGAAGAGGAACTTAAAGGGCTGATATTGACAGCATATTTGGAAGCATTGGTAACAGGGTTCCACTGAATAGTTACAGAATTCTCGGAAGCTGCTGTCTGTCTGATCCCTGGCTGGGCGGTAAGAGAAGCGCAGGCATTCTGTGCATCGGATGATTCAATGGCAGGGGCATCAGAATCGTCACTTTGAGTCAGTTCCACAGATTGTTCAGCGGGTACCAGCTGTGCTGTGGCTGCGAATACAGAGGAAGCGGACGATAATGTGAGAACAGCACTGAGTGCAATACTCACAAAGAATTTTTTAAAACTTCTTGCTTTCATAGTAAAACCTCCTTTTGAAGTGCAAAACGAGAGAAAAAAATCGTTTTGCAGATAGTACACCGAAGTGTGTCTGAGCAGATTTAAATAATAAAAAAGCTCCGTTAATGTTTGATTTATTGTAACATAACGGAGCTGAATTTCTGTAATTTGTCGTTGCGGGTAGTGGTTACTCATCCCATCCGTCATACATACGGATATTGACCTGAATATTTCTTACAATATCTCCCTCCAGCAGATCCAGATCGGATTCATCGGAAATTGCAGGGAGATCCATTTCATCTTCCATTACTTCTGCATAAATCCAGTTATAAGCAGCCTCGTTTGCATTATCGATCGCATCGTCGAGAGTGTCGCCTTCAGCTTCACAACAGGCAAGATCCGGAAAAAATGCTTTATATCTGCCTTCTTCATTTTTGCGGAAAACCGCAGGATATATAAATTTCATTGGTAAGAACCCCTTTCTGCTTTACGTTTATACTTAGAATAGTATATAATACATTCATATATTCATCAAGAAAAAAAAGAGTTATTAGTAACGTTACTGAGAACGGAGTGAACAGTAACGAACGGAGTGAACAGTAACATTGGTAACAGAAGGATAAGGGGTTATATAGTATGCTGACAATAGAAATGGATAATTTTGACCTGGGGCAGATCTGCAGATCCGGGCAGTGCTTTCGGATGGATCAGATCGGTGATGACCGTTACCGGGTGATTGCGGGAGATAAATATCTGGAACTGACTCAGGAGAGAGGAATTGTCAATTTCTTTTGTCCGGAAGAAGATTTCATTTTCTTCTGGATCCGGTATTTTGATCTGGATTGTGATTACAGTGAATATATAAACATGATCAATCCAAGGGATAAATATCTGACAGCAGCAGGAGAGATGGGAAGCGGAATCCGCATTCTGCAGCAGGATCTGTGGGAGATGATTATTTCATTCCTGATCTCTCAACAGAATAATATTACAAGAATAAAGAAGTGTATTGAAAATATCAGCCGGGAATTTGGAGTAAGAAAAACAAGCAGCACAGGTGCAGAATATTATGCGTTTCCGACTGCAGAGGCACTGGCTTTGGCAACGGAAGAACAGCTTCGGGAGTGTAATCTGGGATACAGAGCAAAATATGTGCTGGACACAGCCAGAAAAGTCTGTTTCGGAGATATTTCACTTAACAGTCTGTATGATATGACTTATAAAGCTGCACGAAAAGAACTTCTGGGACTGTACGGAGTTGGTGAGAAAGTAGCCGACTGTATCTGTCTTTTCGGACTGCATCAGCTGGATGCATTTCCTGTAGATACTCACATCCGCCAGGCGTTGGATGCCCATTATAAACGGGGATTTCCAAACAGACGATATAAGGGCTGCCGGGGCGTGATGCAGCAGTATATATTTTATTATGAACTGATGAAGTAACAATTCAGCAGATAACGATGGAATAGTTATTTGATGAAGGTCAGAAAACAAAGAGGAGGAATGTTATTATGGAAATCGGAGCAATGTTAGACGAATTAAGAGAAAAAGCATTGAAAGACCGTAACATCTGGCAGGAACTGATGGACACCAGAAAGGCAGAACAGCCGCTTGCCGCTTTCTGCGCAAAGTGCCGGGAACTGGGATATCAGATTTATGAGATGGATCTGATCACAGCCGGAGAAGAATTTTATGCTACCATGCGAAGAAGTACTAATGGTGGAGGCGAAAATTCTCCGAAGCTTGCAGGGGAAGACGATTTCTATGAACTTTTCTTCGCAAGTCTTGAGGAGCACATTTAGGCAAATAGCGAAGTGGATGATTTTATCTGCTTGGCGTTTGGAACAGCTATAAAAGTTATAAATATAAATTAAGAAAGTCCTCATCTGCTGAATTATAGCAGTCCTCGTAAATGCATTATTTTAGAGGAGTGCTATAGTTAAAGAAACACAGAGATGGGGATTTTCTTTGGGATAATGTGTATAATGGTATGGATTATTTTGGTTATATGTGTATAAAGTAATTATTCCTGGCTGTCTACACCATTTTTTTCACAGATATCATTCAGACAACACCTGTCACAGTAAGGTTTAGTGCGTGCTGTACAGACATCGCGGCCATGATTGACCAGGCGGTGACAGAGATCATTGCCTTCTTCGGGCGGAATGATCTTCCATAAAGCCATTTCTACTTTCTTAGGTTCTTTCATATTATCGACCAGACCGATGCGGTTGGAGAGACGGATGCAATGGGTATCTGTCACGATCGCCGGTTTGCCGAATACATCTCCCATAATCAGATTGGCACTCTTTCTTCCAACTCCGGGAAGCTTCAGCAGAGCATCAAAATCCCCGGGAACATTGTCATGATACTGTTCGTGGAGGATTTTCATGCAGGCACTGATATCTCTTGCTTTACTCTTACCCAGACCACAGGGACGTACGATTGCTTCGATATCTGCAACATCTGCATTTGCAAGAGCTTCTACAGTAGGAAACTTTGCATACAGATCCTGTACAACTACATTTACTCTTGCATCTGTACACTGTGCAGCCAGACGCACACTTACCAGTAATTTCCATGCATTATCATAATCCAGAGTGCAGTCTGCATCAGGATATTCCTTTTTTAACCGTTCAATGACCTCGAGAGCCAGTTCCTGTTTTGTCATAAGTGTTCTATCTCCATTCTGCTGATATTTTATATTTGTTTTTCCTCAGGTGTATTTGAAAAATCATTCTCACAAATTATGACACACATCTTGCGAAAAACATTTTTCAAACACGTTCTTTTATTTCAGATGAGTTACTGTTTACTCTGTTCTCAGTAACGCAGCCAAAATTCATTCCAGATTGCCTGCGGCAATGGGATTTTGGCTTGTATGTCTCGGGATTTTGGCATATTTATGCTAAAACACCTCGCGGAATAGTGATATGTGAACAGTAACCAGTAATCATACGACACTATAATAACACAAACAACACCCTCTTGCATTTCCAATTTCCCTATATTAAAATAAAACCAACCATTGTAAACAAGAGGGAAAAGAATGAAGGTACGAATGTATAATGTAGGTTTCGGAGACTGCTTCTGTCTCCGGGACAGAAAGAAGAGTCTGCTGGTAGATTTCGGAACAAATAACAGCAGGATAGAGGGGCGCCCCAGAAGAGAAATATTTGATGTGATCATCTCAGATCTGTCTACGATCAAGAGTAAAAATCTGCTTCTGACACATTTTCATATGGATCATCTGTCAGGGCTTCTTTATATGATGAAGAAAAAAGATATTTCTGTTGACTTTGGGAAAATTTATCTTCCCGATGTTTTTTCAAAAAAAGAAATGAGCAGAACACTGGTGCTGCTGCTTCTGGCAGATTTGTTAAAAGAATCCGGACTGCCAAGCCGTCAGGTCAGCCTGTTTGCACTGGTGGATGCACTTCTGGAGAACAAACAGAACGTGGAACTGTTAAGCAGGGGAAAACTGTTTGAAAACAAATATCAGGCACTCTGGCCGGATACAGATGTAATCCGGAAGGAGACGGACGAAGTCTATAACAGAATCTGTGAAGACGGGAAATTTAAAGAAGTAATGGATGTTCTGCTTGAATTTGCAGAGAAACTGAGACTGATCGTATGGTCTATGACTGCTGAAGGCAATAAACCGGCGGAAACTGTGGAAAAAGAAACAGATTTAACAGCATCTGAGCTGACAGAACAGCCGGAGGTCCGTCAGAAAATTATCCGGGCATATGTGTATGAACGTGAATTTCGCAGAATCAAAGCACTTCCTGATTTTAAGAAACTGCTGGCATGGCTGAATGAGAATCAGATAAATCTGCGGCAGTTCAAGCATAAGATCAGTATTGTGTTCCAGAATGCCAGAGACGGAGAATTAAATCTTTTGTTTACCGGGGATGCACAGCCTGAGCATCTGAAAATGATCGCAGAGAACTATGATGGAAAATTGCCATTATACGAACATTACTGGTGTATCAAGGTGCCCCATCATGGAACACAGGGACATTATTTTGATTTCTCTCAGTATGAACCTGAAAATATGCTGATCTCTAATGGAATCCATTTTGCCAACAGCAAGAAAGAGTCAAAAGAACTCCGTACTTCACCGCTCTATGGAGGCTTGTTTTATATCCCGGATACTCATATGTACTGTTCAAACTATGACTGCTGCGACAGTTACGAGAACGGATGTTCCTGTAAGGAGGCGGATGTTATCTCTCCTGCTTATTACAAGGATATATAAAGCGGTATATTTTGCTCGGATTCGGTTGCCGTAGTTATAGTCTGATTTGAATTAATACAGTGGGAGATTTTTATGATTTTATGATCTGATAAACATAAAACAGCAGACATCTGTATATTCCATCGAATATACAATGCCTGCTGTTTGTTTTTTACAGAATTTATATGATCACAAATTTTATTGGATTATTTTGCCGGTGTCAGGTGCCAGATATCGTTGTTGTACTGTTCGATAGTTCTGTCAGAAGAGAAGAATCCGGCTTTTGCAATATTAACCAGCATCTTCTTTGCCCATGTTTTTCTGTCTGCGTAATCAGCCAGTGCCTGATCTTTTTTCTCAACATAATCGTTGAAGTCAAGCAGTGTCATAAACCAGTCTTTGCTTACCAGTTCGTGGTGCAGTCTTTCGAGATTTTCTTTGTGGCCAAGTGCCAGCATCTTTTCACTTACAATGAAGTCAACACATTCCTTGATGCGTTTGTCATTTTCATAAATATCTCTGGAGCAGTAGTCAGCTTTCTCGTAATGTTCGATAACTTTCTCGCTGGATTCACCGAAGATATAGATGTTATCTTCACCAACCAGTTCGCTGATCTCAACATTAGCGCCATCCATAGTTCCCAGAGTAACGGCACCGTTCAGCATGAACTTCATGTTACCTGTACCACTTGCTTCTTTGGAAGCAAGGGAGA
>ENA-ORRW01002438-ORRW01002438.1-human-gut-metagenome-genome-assembly--contig:-NODE-2438-length-15301-cov-2.391644_pt1 | contig 15301 bp, 7 predicted proteins | sample MGYA00242183_ERZ509150 | MGnify/ENA primary metagenome ERZ509150 (study PRJEB26280, sample SAMEA2338639) | human gut metagenome | biome: human gut; feature: human-associated habitat; material: faeces... | reverse complement strand
AACTCAAAACTGGAACTCCAATATCTCGGTGAATCGATTCAACTTGCGTACCAACGTAGACATGAACGTCACCTCCTCTACATTATTGACATTCAACATCGGCGGATACCTTCAACAGAGAAACGCACCGAAAGATGGTATCGACGATATTTTCGGCGCTGCATTCAAAGCTACGCCGTACATGGTTCCGCTGATTTATGAAAACGGGGCCCTTCCCAAACCTCGTGAAAATGAAAACCCGTGGGCCAAACTGACACAATCGGGTTTCAAACGTGAGGCAGAAAGTAAACTGGAAACCTTGTTCGCCGTGGAACAAGACTTAAAATGTATCTTACCCGGTTTGAAAATAAAAGGTATATTCTCTTACGACTACTATTCACGAAACGGAGTAAACCGGGGCAAAGCTCCCCGTTACTATTCGCCGGCCACGCAACGCGACCCGGTGACCGGAGAGTTAATACTGACGGTTCTGAGCGAAGGAGGCGAATTCTTGGGCTACGAAAGATGGGAAGACTATGGCAATTATAGCACCTACTTAGAAGGAAATATCACCTACGACCAACGATTCGGAAATCACTCGGTAAGCGCATTGTTGTTGTACAACCAACGCAACTACGACGACGGTGACCAAGTGCCCTATCGTACACAAGGTTTCGCAGGTCGTGCGGCATATACATACGCCGACCGCTATATCGCAGAGTTCAACTTCGGTTATAACGGTTCCGAGAACTTTGCAAAAGGCAACCGTTTCGGTTTCTTCCCGTCTATCGCTGCGGGCTGGATTGTTTCGGAGGAAGAATTCATGCGTCCGGTACAAAACTACATCAATAAATTAAAACTGAGAGCTTCTTACGGTTTGGCCGGAAACGACCGCTTTTATAACGACGACGGTTCTCAAAAACGTTTTGCCTACATCACTACTATCGGTTCGACCGACGGCTACAAATGGGGTAACTCCAATGCTTTCTACGAAAAAGGAGGTTTGCGCGAAGGTGATCCCGGTGTTGAGTCCCTGACTTGGGAAACCGTGAAAAAGGCCAACGTCGGAATCGAACTGGGCTTGTTCAAAATGGCCGAATTGCAAGTAGACTTCTTCCATGAAAGAAGAGAAGACATCTTCATGCAACGAAAGAACATACCGTCATCGGCCGGCTTCCCCTCCGCTCCGTGGGCGAACTACGGTATCGTGACAAACAAAGGCTTCGATATTTCATTGGATTTGAACAAACAAATCAACAAAGACTGGTTTATTTCGGCTCGGGCAAGTGTTACCTACGCCAAGAACAAAATCATAGAACAAGACGAAGATTTAGGTGTACTCGGCACTTACCGTTCGAGCACCGGCAAACCGGTAGGCCAGATTTTCGGTTTGGTTAACGACGGCTTATATACCGAAGCCGATTTCGAAGACGTAACGACCGGTAAGTTGAAACCGGGACTGCCGGTTCCAAAATTTTCGGATAGAGTTTATCCCGGAGATATAAAGTATTTGGATCTCAACGGTGACAATGAAATCACAGAAACCGATAAAACCGCCATCGGAGGTACGGTCAATCCCGAACTCGTATATGGTTTCGGTATTAACCTGAGCTATAAAAATATCGATTTCGGAGCTTTCTTCCAGGGAAACGGCCGCACCTATCGTATCATCGGAGAAAACCAAAAGAACTTCTTACCCGGTTCTACCATCGGAGCCGAAGGTAACATATTCACCAATGCATCGGATGCATGGACAGTCGACAACCCCAGTCAGGACGTATTCTATCCGAGACTCCACATGGGTTACAACGCCAACAACGCCCAAGTATCGGATTGGTGGTTGAAAGATATGAGTATGTTGCGGTTGAAAAATGTAGAATTGGGATATTCATTCTCAAAAAATCTTATCAAAAAAGCTGCAATGGAGTATGCCCGTATATTCGTTCGCGGAACAAATCTTTTGCAGTTCTCCAAGTTCGACCTGTGGGACCCCGAACTGAATACCAGCAACGGTTTGAAATACCCCATCATGGCCACTTATTCTATCGGACTACAAGTAAGATTCTAAACCTATTAATATAAAAATTATGAAACATACAATCGTTAGATATACATTAGCTATCATCGGTCTGTTTTCGGTCACTTCCTGTACCGATTATCTGGACAATGCTCCCGACGATATTTTAACATTGGATATGGTATTCAACAGTAAGAACCGTACCGAGGAATGGTTGGCCGGTATCTATGACGGAATCCCCGACCCCTACACGCCCATGATGCGTAATTACGATGCCTATGCCGATGATTTCTCGCCTTCGCAAGACTGGCGGGCATTCTCCGACTGGGATTGTATCGACAAAATCTTAGGCAACTGGACTCCCCAAAGCGAGTGGAAGGGGAATTTTTGGAGCGACTTTCCGGTGAGAATACGCGAGGCTTACATTTTCTTAGACAACGTCAAGGCTCTGCCCGAGCAAGAGGTCTATCAAGCCGATGTGGACAACATGAAGGCCGAGGCACGTTTCTTAATTGCCTACTACTATTATCTGTTGGTGAATACCTACGGAGCCATACCGTTCCAAACTTCACTGGTCGACATGAACGACCCCATCGACAAGATATTGATAGGGCAAACACCTTACGACCAAATAATCGATTGGCTCGATAAAGAGTTCAAAGCCGTATCGGAACTGTTACCACCCTCTTATACCGAAGAACGTAAATACGGACGAGCAACCTCGGTGATGGCGTTGGCTATCCGTGCCCGTATGCTTCTTTTCGCTGCAAGTCCGTTGGTAAACGGGAACGATGATCCCGATTATGCCGCTTATACGAACAATAAAGGTGAAGCAATCTTCAACTCTACCTACGACCCCAAGAAATGGGAACGTGCGGTAAACGCTTGCAAAGATCTTTTGACCGAGGCCGAAGGCAACGGTTATGCCTTGTACAAAGAGTATAACGGAGATGGTTCGATCGACCCTTTCATGTCCTATTCCAATATGTGTTACAAAGAATTCAATCAAGGTAACAAGGAAATTCTGTTCGCCCGTCCCGATGTAAGTTACGACCTTTACTCTCAACACTCGGTTCCCCGCGGATCCCGTGGACAAGGCGGTTTGGGAGTTACTCAGGAATTGGTCGATGCGTTCTTCATGAGCAACGGTCTGCCCGCTATCACAGGGTATGAGCCCAACGGCGAGCCTATCATCAACAAAGCCTCGGGATACAATGAAAGCGGATTCTCTACCCAGCCCGATGTCAGAAAGACCAAATGGATCGAAGGAGACAAAGATGCCAAAGAATCCAACGCCGAAAATACAATCGCTCCGGCCGGAACATTCAACATGTATGTCAATCGCGAGCCTCGTTTCTATGTATCGGTGCTTTACAACGGTGCTTGGTATCGTCAATCGAGCCGTTATGTGGATTTCTATTACGCAGGAGAAGACGGCCGGCCCGCGTCCGGTTCTTTATGGGATGCTCCGCAAACAGGTTATCTGTTGAGAAAACGCGTACACCCCGAAACGAATATCCTCAACTACTCCATTCCCTATCGTCCCGGTATTATCTGCCGGTTGGCAGAAGCCTATCTGAACTATGCCGAAGCTCTCAACGAATGGGCTCCCGAGCAAACCGACGAGATACTGAAATACGTGAACCTCGTAAGAGAGCGCGCAGGTATCCCCCAATATGGAACAGGGAAAGACAGCAACGGATTAGACAAAATCCCCGCACCGGCCGATCAGACCGCTATGCGTGAAGCGATTCGTCGCGAACGTCGGGTTGAGTTCAACTGCGAATATGCGATCCGTTTCGATGATATCCGCCGTTGGAAACAAATCGATATTCTGCGCGGTGACTTCTACGGCATGAACAAGTTCGGGACAGAAAAAAGCTGCGACAAGAACAACGAGAATGCCTACTTCAAACGTCGCGTCGAAATCACACGCGCTTTCAGCGAAAAGAACTATTGGTTCCCCATTCATCAAAATCAATTGGACAAGAACCCCAACCTCAGACAATTACCCAAATGGTAAATTCAATTTTGAAATCTAAAAGTATAAATGTATGAAAACGATATATCATATATTATTCTCGCTTCTGTTCGTACTGGCTTTTGTCGGCTGCGACGATGACGACGATAAAGTCATAGAGCGGAATCAATTGAAATTGACAGCCTCCGCCCAGTCGGTGACCCTTACTCCGGATGCGACAGATGACGAGATTATTTCGTTCTCTTGGAACGAAGCGACCAGTTTAGGGGCAGACTACACTTTCTCCTATCTGTTTCAAATAGATATAGCAGACAACAACTTTCAGTCGGCAACCGATGTCCGCACATTCGGACCCAATGAATCGATCAGCTACTCATCGGCCGAACTGTACGACCTTATTGTAGAAAAATGGGGAAAGACAGCCGGAGAAGCAGTCTATGTGGAGGCTCGGGTAGCCGCCAAAGTGGAAGGTCCCAAATTCAAATATCCCGAAATAGCGACCACGAAAGTGCAAATAACCACTTATAAGCCTACATCGCAACCGTTCTATATTACGGGTACGGCTACGACCGGCGGCACGGATCTGAATGCCGCGGGCATGAATACCATCGTCGGTTATGTGTATGATATGCTCTACGGCAGCAGCGGCGGCTATGCCGCTGAGAAAATAACCGAACTATCCAACGGTCGTCTGTATAATTGGAGAGGCCAGTTGAAACAAGGCGGATTCAAATTCATCACCACGCTGGGGCAAGCCTTGCCTTCTTACAACAAAGGAGCGGACAACAGCTCTGTCGTAAAACGTACGAGCGAAACGGAAGCAGACGACCTCTTCCAGATAAACGAGGCTGGATTGTATTACATCTACCTATCGCTTAAAGATATGACTATCTCATACAAGAAACTTCTATATGAAAACTTATATCTTGTAGGTAATGCGACTGCTGCCGGTTGGGATATAGAAAAGATTATCGCCATGACTCCCGATAACTTGAATCCTAACATCTTTACTTACCAGGGGGCTTTGCAAGAGGGAGAATTAAAAATCCTCGCCCAAAGGAAGTTCGACGGAACCACGTTCAAACCACTTGTCGAAAACGGGTCTATCGAAAGTACCGATGTACAAGTGACCCCGGGAGAACAGCCCGACTACAAGTGGAAAATAACCGCCGAGCAAGCAGGTCTTTACAAGATCACGCTCGATACGGAAAAAATGGAAATCAAATTTGAAAAGCAGTAATCATGATCGCGCTACTATTCGGAAAATTCCGAATAGTAGCGTCGACCAATGAGTCTCGTCAAATTCGTTAAAACATCACACAACTCATCATGAAAAAAAATTTATTAGCACTCGCTTTCCTTGTCGGACTACTGACTTGCTGTAAAAGCGAAGATGCTCCCATCAAACCCGTGAAACCCACTGATCCGGGAAGTATCAATAAGGAGTACATGTCGCGAGCCGAAACGACTTTTGCCAATATTTTCAAATATTATTGGAGCGACAAAGTGCGAATGATGTTCGGCTCATATCCCAATACATTGGGAACTCCCCAAGAACCTTCCAGCCCCGACTACGACAGTCACGCTTACTTATGGGGATTGGGTAGCGTCGTTTCGGCCTTCAACGCTATCGTACAAAATACCGATAACGTAGATTTCCGAATGACCTACGAAAGCCGGTTGAAAGAGACACTGCTCAAATACTACAATACGACAAAAGAACCCATGTGTTTCGGCTGTTTTGTCAACCCTCACGATCAACGTCTATACGACGACGCTATTTGGGTGGGTATAGATTTAGCGGATCTTTACAGTAAAACCAAAGATAGCTGGTATCTCGACTATGCAAAAAGCGTATGGAATTTCGTACTTTCCGGGAAAGACGATGAACTCGGAGGCGGAGTTTATTGGGACGAAAATGCCAAAGACTCCAAAAACACTTGTTCCAACGCTCCGGCCGTGGTTCTCGCTTTGAAACTCTATCAAATCACCAACGATGCAGCGTACTTGGAGAACGGTAAAGATATTTACAAATGGACAAAATCGAAATTACAAGACCCCTCCGACTACCTCTACTGGGATTGCATCAAAACGAGCGGTAAAATCGAAACCAGCAAGTTCTCTTACAACTCGGGACAAATGTTGCAAGCAGCCGTGTTGCTCTACAATGCGACAGGCGAGGAACAATATCTCACCGATGCCAAATTGCTCGCAGAGGCTTGCTATAATTATTTCTTCGAAAACTTCATATCCAACTCGTCGGGAGAGCAATTCCGCATTCTCAAAGACGGAAGTCGCTGGTTCAATGCGATCATGGTCCGCGGATTCCTCGAACTGAACAAAGTCGAGAGTAATGGAACTTATATGATCGCCATACGCAAATCGGTCGACCACGCATGGAAATACACCCGGGATGCCGAGACCGGACTTTTCTTCAAACAATTCAGCGGGAACGACATAACGGACAACCCGGGAGATATTCTTGCACAAGGTGCTATGGTTGAATTATTCGCAAAATTAGCAGTTAACTAATAATTAAAATTTTTATCCATGAAATTAAACGGAATTATAGTCGCTTTATGCTCGGTCGGAATCCTCAATGCACATGCCGAAAACGTAGCTATCGCCAAATCTTCTCTCGTGGGAGACGGGATAGTAGAATTCGTTCCGCAAGGATTCGACCAAACGAAAACCCCCTCTTTAATTCTTAAAGAAGAACCCACGGCAAAAGGGTCTGTACCCTCCGATTGGGAATTATATCCACAATTCACCGTCATGGACGGAAAGGCCAATGCCTCATTGGGCCTGACCGGTGAAATAAGTCTGTATGGCGGTGGCGAGGTTACCGGTCCTCTATTGAGAAACGGCCAATACATAAAACTCTGGAACACCGATACGGGAGCCTACGGCGTCGATGGCGGCAAACGGCTGTATCAATCACATCCGTGGGTATTGGGCGTGAGAAGGGACGGTAGCGCTTTCGGTATTTTGTTCGACAGCAGCTGGAAATCGGAACTGCATACCAATTCCGACAAAATCGAATTTAACACAGAGGGAGCTCTATTCCGCATTTACATCATCGACAGAGAATCCCCCAAAGATGTCCTCAAAGGCCTTGCCGAACTGACCGGGACCATCACGATGCCCGCCCGTTGGACTTTGGGATACCATCAATGTCGTTTCTCCTACGGCAGCGAGCAGAAAGTACGGGAAATCGCAGACAACTTCCGTAGCAGGAATATCCCTTGCGATGCTATCTGGATGGACATCGACTACATGGACGGATACCGTATTTTCACATTCAACGAAACGACTTTCCCCGACCCCAAAGCCTTGAATGAGGAACTTCATCAAAAAGGATTCAAAGCCGTATATATGATCGATCCCGGAGCCAAAGTGGACAAAAACTACCACGTTTACCAATCGGGAACAGAAAACGATGTGTGGGTAAAACGCCCCAACGGTGAAATTTACGAAGGTAAAGTATGGCCGGGATATTGCGCATTCCCCGACTTTACCATGCCCAAAGCCCGTGAATGGTGGTCCAATTTGTATAAAGATTTCTTGGCATTGGGAATCGACGGCGTATGGAACGACATGAATGAGCCGGCCGTTACCGACGACGATATTCCCGAAGAAAACCGCATTGGAACCATGCCTTACGATACTCCTCACCGAGGAGGCGGCAATTTACCCGCCGGCCCTCACCTGCTCTACCACAACGCCTACGGTCGTCTTATGGTCGAAGCCTCGTATGAAGGGATTATGAAAGTCAACCCCGAAAAACGCCCCTTCCTTCTTACGCGTGCCGGTTTACTGGGTTATCAACGATATGCAGCAACTTGGACAGGTGACAACTGGGCTGGCTGGGATCACTTGAAACTTTCCGTACCTATGTCCATTACATTAGGCCTTTCAGGTCAAGCATTCAACGGTCCCGATATCGGAGGATTCTTAAATAATACGGATGCCGATTTATGGGCTCATTGGTTGGGATTCGGAGTATTTTTACCTTTTGCCAGAGGTCATGCTTGTGCAGGAACCAACGACAAAGAACCGTGGGCTTTCGGCGAGGCCATAGAAAACACCTCTCGTATTGCCCTCGAACGTCGTTACCGATTGCTTCCCTATTTCTACACGTTGTTCTACGAAGCTCACAAGACAGGTGTTCCGGTTATGGAACCTGTATTTTTCGCCGACCCCAAAGACCTGAGATTGCGCAGCGAGCAACAGGCTTTCCTATTGGGAGACAATGTCCTTGTTATTCCCGCTTTCGCCGAGAATCCCGTATTGCCTTACGGAATTTGGGAAAATATGACACTGATCGATGGAGAATACAGCGATAAGTACCAAGCCAAATTGAAAATCAAAGGCGGAAGCATCGTTCCGGTCGGAAAGGTTATACAAAGCACCACCGAAAATTCGTTCGAACCTCTTACTCTTTTTGTATGCCTCGATGAGAACGGAAAAGCTCACGGTCAACTCTATTGGGATGCCGGAGACGGCTGGAATTTCCAATGCGGAGATTATAGCTTGATGACATTCTCTGCCGAGAAGAAAAACAATCAAGTAAAAGTCTCTCTCGCTTCCAAAGAGGGTAAACGTAAAATAGAGAAAGAAATCAAAGCTCTGAATGTAGAATTAATGATGAACGGGAAAGTATATAAAGGTTCCGGTTCGTTGAAAAAAGGTGTAACAATAAATCTTTAAAAAATGAAGAGAGTGCATCGGTCGATGCACTCTCTCTTTACTAAAACTTTTTTATCATGAAAAACAGATATTCCATCTGGCGACTAATGTCGTTAGGAGCTGCTTTAATGACGGCTCCGTGGCTACAAGCCCAAGACGTGCTTGTAACGCTCGAAGCAGAAAAGGGAATAATCACACTGCCTGCAAAAGTAAAACCTGTCGACGGTAGTACCGTAGAAGGAATCTCGGGCGGTAAATATGTAGGTGATAACGACCCCGGTAGCTCCATAGTTTTTAACGATGTTGAAGTGCCCGAAGCCGGGACTTATGAATTCAAAACTTATTACATGAGTATGCAGAATAGGTCTATTGCCGTTAAAGTCAATAACTATTCCGAATACATATCGACGGTCTCCAATACGACACCGGGTTGGGACGTACCTCCCACAAACGAAATGAGTACCTATATCTACATGGATAAAGGGAAAAATACGATAAAAATTACTCCTATGGGAAGCGGTGGCCCTAATATGGATAAATTCGAAATCATTACAACCGATGTAGAGCTTCCGAAACCGGGAGAGTTTCCTATCGTTCTCGAAGCCGAAACCGCTCAATTATTCGGAAACCTGAAAGTAAAACCTACCGACGGTTCTTCCGTTGTCGGTCTATCGGGAGGCAAATATATCGGAGACTTCGACTTAGCCGCTAACTCCTATTTACGGTTCAACAACGTCGAGATACCCGAAGCCGGGACTTACGAATTGAAAGTCTATTCGATGGGGTCGAGCCGAGCTCTCACCATCAAGGTCAACCACTATCAAAAAAGTATCATTCGTACGAAAGACTCCCCCAACTGGGACAATGCCCCTACCTCAATGGTATCTACCTTGATATATCTCGATAAGGGAACAAACACCCTGACTTTCGGACTACACGAGGACAATGGCCCCAATATCGATAAATTCGAGATATGTACAACGACCGAAGAAATAGACAAACCAGAAGTCGAGAAAATCGCTTACTCGTATGATTTTACCGACGAGGCCGAAATTTCTTCTACACAAGAAAATTCTACGCTGAGCTTGTTGACCGATAATGATGAATACACTTATTATGTTCCCGAGACATCGAATGTAGAAATCGTAGCCAAATGCCAGCAACCGGTACTCTTGACGGGATTCTTACTCTCAGCAGGTATCGACAGTGAAATCGACGTTGACACTTGGAAATTATATGCTTCGGCCAATGGCTCTACATGGAAAGAAATTTCTTACGATAAAGTAACCGATCTCGACGGAGCCCACCTATATGAAATAACCCGATATCCGGGAACCGCAGCAGCAGACGCCGCACAATATTACAAATTAGCGGCAACCCACGAAAATCTCGAAATTGCAGAATGGCAATTGTTCGGTCTGCCCTATGTCGCTTCGGGAGACAAAAATTTTCCGACCGACCTGACTGAAAATATCGATGTCCGCTCCAATGTATCGGCATATCCTATCGGAGAATCGGGTGATAATTTCTCCGAAGAATTTTACAATCTGTTCGACCGGAACATGAGCACCAAATATTATGCACATGAGGCAACGAGTTTTTATGTAGAAATAGATTTGGAAAAGCCCTATACGATCGAATCTTATGCCCTTACAAACGCTCATGATTATCCCGACCGGGATCCTCGCAAATGGATTTTAAATGCTTATAACGAAGAATTGGGCTGGGTAGAACTCGACCGTCAGACAGACACATACTTCCCCACCCGGTATTCTACTTTGAAATATAACGTAAACTCGTCCACGGGATTCACCAAAGTCATGCTCGACGTAGAAGCTAATAATGGAGCAAAAGACATTCAACTCCTTAAATTCCAAATCTTCGGTAAAGAATTTAACGGAGCCGGCATCAACGCCGCCCAGGACAAAACACTTTCCATCATTGCGGATCAAGGGAAAATCATTATTTCTCAAACAGAGGGCAAACCGGTAAACTACACGGTATATAACCTGTCGGGAACAGTGATCGAACAAGGTACGACTGATGTTTCATACCGAGAAATCGTACTGAATGCCGGAGCATACATTGTATCGGCTAATGACGGAAGTAAAAATAAAATAGAAAAACTAATTGTTAAATAAACATTGAACCATGAAATCCAGAAGATATAAACTACCCTTGATAGCCTTATCGCTATCATTAGCATTACCGGCTTTCTCCCAATCGTGGTTTACTCCCGAAGTAGAAAAAAGAGCCGAGGATATTTTAAAAAATATGACAGTAAAAGAACGCCTGACCTATATCGGTGGTATAGATTGGATGTACACCCGCGCTATTCCCCGATTAAATGTTCCGGCTATAAAAATGTCCGACGGACCGCAGGGCGTAGGTACATGGGGAGCTTCCACGGCTTATCCTTGCGATCTTTTACTGGCAGCCACATGGAATCCGGATATGGCCTATGCGTTCGGCGCAGCTTTGGCACAAGACTGCAAGGCTCGTGGTGTAAATATTCTATTAGGTCCTGCCGTAAACATCGCAAGAGCTCCTTTCTGTGGTCGGAACTTCGAATATATGGGAGAAGACCCTTTCTTGACGGCAACGACTTCTACCGGATATATCAAGGGATTACAAGAAAACGGAGTGATGGGAGTAATCAAACACTTCACGGCCAACTTCCAAGAATATGACCGTAATTATGTGAGTTCCAACATTGACGAGCGAACCTTACATGAAATCTATTTCCCGGCATTTAAATCGGCCGTCCAGAATGCAGAAGTCGGTGCTGTCATGAGCAGTTATAACTTGCTCAACGGCGTATGGACAACCGAGAATCCCTGGTTGCTCAAAGAAGTGCTACGGGAACAATGGGGATTCAACGGGCTCGTGATGTCCGACTGGGGCTCCACTCATAACTGTGTTCCGGCGGTTAAAAATGGACTCGATTTGGAAATGGCAGGAAATGAAATCGAAAACGAGGAAGCTCTGCGCCATTATCTCGAAACCGGAGAAATAAATATGAGCGAAATCGATTTGAAAGTCAAACATATCTTACAAACGATGATCGGATTCGGATTCTTCGACAAAGAACAATTAGATCCGAGCATTCCCCTCGACAACCCCGAAACGGCAAAAGCCGCATTGGAAATTTCGAGAGAAGGAATCGTGTTGTTGAAAAACGAATCGAACATTCTGCCGTTGAACGCCAATACGATTAAAAACATTGCCGTAATCGGTAATAACGCTACAATTTATGCGGCCGGTGGCGGAAGCGGACTGGTAAGACCTTTCCATTATGTGTCTTACTTCGACGGATTGAAAAAGCTGGCAAATGAAAAAGGCATCAACGTTACACTTGTCGATCTCTATGATCACATGGAAGATGTTCTGTATACAGCTGCCGGCTCGAACGAACATGGTCTCAAAGCCGAATTTTACAACAACGAGAATCTATCAGGAACTCCTGTAACTACCCGCATAGACAGTCGTATCAACTTTGAATGGACCTCGGGACCCGATGCTGCCAATGTCGAGAAAAACTATTTCTCGGTCAAATGGACCGGTGAAATTCGTCCCGAAGAAACATCGAACTATACTTTCATCGTGAAAGGAGATGACGGTTTCCGTTTAATTCTCGATGGAAAAACGGTCATCGATGAATTCAAATCGGGTTCCACTCGTGAAAAACGTTATACCATGAAAATGGAAGCAGGGAAAGCCTACAAAATTCAACTGGATTATTTTCAGGGAGGAGGCGGAGCCTGTATCGATTTGGCATGGCTCAAAGACGGAGATGAAAACCGGTTCCAAAACGAATTGGACAAAGCCGACATAATCGTCGCATTCATCGGTCACAATTCAAGTAGCGAAGCCGAAGCCGGAGAACGGTCCTTCGGATTGCCCCAAGATGTAAAGGACCTCGTCCTAGCCGCCCAAAAGAGCTCCAAACCGATGATCGGAGTCGTCAATGCCGGCGGAAACGTAGAAATGCAAGACTGGGAACCTAAAATGAAAGGTCTCCTTTGGGGTTGGTACGGCGGACAAGAAGCCGGAACCGCGATGGCCGAAGTGTTATTCGGAGAGTACAACCCTTCGGGAAAACTCCCTGTAACATTTGAAAAAAGATGGGAAGATAATCCCTGTTACAACAGCTATTACGATAATGGGACCAAACAAGTGAATTTTACCGAAGGTATTATGATGGGATATCGTGGATACGACAAAGCCGGTACAGAGGTCCAATATCCGTTCGGTTTCGGATTGTCCTATACGACATTCAATCTTTCCGATATGCAAATCACGGAATCTTCCGACGACAAATATTTAGTCGAAGTTTCTTGCAAAATAAAGAATACCGGAAAGGTTGCCGGTGCAGAAGTCATTCAACTGTATGTAGGCAAGAACGGCAGCAGCCCTGTCGAACGCCCGATAAGGGAACTCAAAGGCTACCAAAAAGTATATCTTGAACCCGAAGAAGAAAAATTCGTGACTTTGTACCTTTCTAAAGATGCGTTTTCTTATTACGATGTCAATCGGAAAAATTTCGTTGTCGATAACGGGGAATACAACATCGAACTTGGATTTTCATCTCGCGATATAAAATTGAAAGACCAAACTCAAATCAATGTTGTTTCGGCTATTGACGAAGCCCGCCAAGATACCGAAAAAGGTAACTTAATTCCCTCGGTGGTTAAACAAGGTGAAATTATCAGAATTGCACAAGGCTGTGCTTCCGAATTAAACATTTTCGACCTTACGGGTCAAATGTTACTCAAACAAATTGATAAATGTACAATCGATACCTCTTATCTAAAAAAGGGAGCCTATCTTGCTTTGTATAAAATAGATGAAAAATTTCATACGGGTAAATTCATCGTTGAATAGCTTTTAAAACTTCCAGACAACAAAGAGGCCCGGAAATTTAATTTCCGGGCCTCTTCATTTTAATTCGTTCGTTATTCAACCGCCCAAAGCAGTTTCTCAAACTGGCATTTATCTGGGCAATAATTTTACTTTCAATTTCTTGTATGCACGATCGGCCTTCGCTCGCGCCTCCTCCACCGTATCGGCTGTCGCCAAAATCACACCTAATCGACGGTGTCCGACAACTTCCGGCTTCCCAAAAATTCGCATTTGTACTCCTTCTTCCGAAAGAACCTCATCGAGGTTACCAAATACAACTTTATCCGTATCTCCTTCTACAACGATAGCACGAGATGCCGATGGGCCATAGAAACGAACTCCGGGAACAGGTAACCCTAAAACAGCACGGGCATGCAAGGCGAATTGTGACATGTCTTGCGAAATCATAGTCACCATTCCCGTATCGTGCGGGCGAGGAGAGACTTCGCTGAAAAGGACATCGTCCCCTTTAATAAAAAGTTCTACTCCAAAAATACCATATCCACCCAAAGCATCCGTAACTTTCCGGGCTATATCCTGAGCTTTTTGCAATGCTTTCTCCGACATAACCTGTGGTTGCCAAGATTCCCGGTAATCACCATCTACTTGTACGTGGCCTACCGGTTTTAGAAAAGTCGTCCCGGCAGAATGACGAACAGTAAGTTGAGTAATTTCATAATCGAACTGCACGAATCCTTCCACAATAACCCGACCGGCTCCGGCTCGTCCCCCTTCCTGAGCGTAGTGCCACGACTTATCGATATCATCGGCCGTACGCACGACACTCTGTCCGTGTCCCGAAGAACTCATGATAGGTTTCACCACACATGGCATGCCTATTTCTTTCACGGCCTCCTCGAACTCTTCTCGTGTAGAGGCAAATTTATAAGGCGACGTAGGCAATCCCAGTTGCTCTGCGGCCAAACGACGTATGCCCTCCCGGTTCATAGTCAGGTAGGCGGCCGTCGCAGTAGGTGTAACCGAATACCCCTCTTTTTCGAGAGCCACCAACGTATCTGTCGCGATAGCTTCTACTTCGGGAATGATGTAATCTGGACGTTCCGTTTCTATCACTTCTCTCAACTTTTTGCCATCGAGCATAGACAAAACATGACTGCGATGAGCGACCTGCATAGCCGGGGCATTGGCATACTTATCCAAAGCAACCACCTCCACACCATAACGTTGCAGTTCTATTGCTACTTCTTTACCCAATTCTCCACTTCCGCAAAGCAAAGCTTTCTTACCGACAGGAGTTAGTACCGTTCCAATTTCTACCATATATACTTGATTTTGTATGTGTTATTCATTTATACAAATGTCTTATGCTAACCGAAAAAATGCAGGCTGTCCTCAACTATATACCGAGACATAACCTTTCTTTACATCTTATGCAAAGATACAGGAAAAATGAATGGAGTACAAATGAATAAACAGACTTCCTACCAACAAAAAACGGGCTTTCGTTTTCGAAGTCCGTTTCAATTCTTTGGAACACCTTTAATCTTCGACATGGGAACCGTCGCAAAAGGGCTGATTCGACGATTTTCCACAACGGCAGATAAACGCCCGTTGTTTAATAACCATACTCCCATCGGAGAACATAATTCTTACATGCCCACCAATACGCAATGGACCGCATTCGATAACCTTTACGACCACCTCGGGTTTTATCGGCACAATAGATCCTTTCATAGCTGTTTCTTTTTTAGTTTTATATTCACTTAAACAGC
>ENA-ORRW01002426-ORRW01002426.1-human-gut-metagenome-genome-assembly--contig:-NODE-2426-length-15347-cov-2.923097_pt1 | contig 15347 bp, 12 predicted proteins | sample MGYA00242183_ERZ509150 | MGnify/ENA primary metagenome ERZ509150 (study PRJEB26280, sample SAMEA2338639) | human gut metagenome | biome: human gut; feature: human-associated habitat; material: faeces... | reverse complement strand
GAGCCGCTATCTGTCCGGCCGGGAGGTGAACTTCTCCCAGAACGGCCCGCTCCGGGACGCTCTGCGGCGCGGCGGCGCGGCGGTCGTGCGGCTCGACCTGGAGGGCTGGCACTATGTGCTGCTGACCCGTATCGAGGGCGGGGACGTTTATCTGTTCGACCCGTATTACCATGAGGGGCCGTTCGACAACGCTGCGCTGCGCGTCACCGACGAGCATCCCTGCTCCTATAACCGTATCGTTCCCGTTCACTATTTCGAGCGGGAGGAGATCAGCGTCTATTCGCTCGGGCCCTTCGATACCCGGGAGGCCATCCTGCTGTTCAATACGGACACCGAGCTGACCGAGGACAAGACGGTCGAGTATTTCATCTGAGATTGCCGCGAAGCTGTGTTTTTTCGTCACTCTCTTGCCAAGACCGCCCTGTGTGCGTATAATGAAAGTGCATAACGGAATTCAGACAAGGGAGTGAGTGATATGGAACGGGATTTCCTCAAGCAGAGCATTCGTAGAGAACTGGATTACTATCGGGACGGCCTGTTCAATGAGGACGGGGACGAAGAGTGGGTGCGCGCATGGTCTGCGCCGGATGATGATGACTCGATGGCGGAAAACGGCTTTCTGAATGTCGCGATGGCGCATCTCACAGGCGACGAGTGCGACGAGATCGTGCTGCTCGGCACGGAATACGGCTATCATCAGCCAGATTACGACAGCTATATCGACATCGGCGCCGCTTTTGTCAACGATATGAGCACCGGCTTTCTTCAGACCGAGGGAAGCGAGGAGGACTGGGAACAGCTGATCGACAGTATCGCGGATATTCTGGGGAAAAGCCTGTCGCGAGACTGACGCTTCGGTGACGGGCAGGACAGGAGCCGCACAGAGGGCGTGAACAGAAAAAGTAAAATTTGCTCATTTGTAAAAGTAAATTCCAGTTTGTAAGACTAAATTCCATAGGGACACCTTGATTTGGAAATTAGTCTGATAAATCTATGCAAAATCCCTTTACAAACCGTGAATACCTGTTAAAATATAAGATATGAAGCATGGGTTTCAGCAAAAAGGCGTAAAACTCCCAGAGGTGAAAATTACCGTTTATTTTTTGTAAAGGTAAATTCCACCCCTGAGAGCTTGGAATGAATCTGAAATATTAGGGTTGTTTTATTAGTGTGTGTTACTTCCTCAATAATTTCGGGGACAAGACAATATCGTTGGGCTGGAGCTCATGTACATTGAGTTTATTCAAAATAGACTCACCATAGATAAAGCTGAACAGTTGGTATGCAGACCGATTGTTCAGCTTATCTCTTTTATATGAGTTAATGTGAGAAAGCATAAGGTCAATATCCTCTTGCTGGAGATTATCAAAAGAAGTGCCTTTTGGCAGAATACGTCGAATCAATTCGTGGGAAACTTCAATTCCTCCCTTCTGATATGGTGCACTGGGATTGCAATAGAAGATACGGCTGCGAGAATGGCCGTCAGCGTCTTTTTCGATGGCAGTCGGGTTGCTGAATTCACTGCCGCGATCTGTCAGTATAACGGGAAATAGCCTATAATAATCGTCATGTCCTAAGCGGCTATAAAGATCTTCAAAAACGTCAGTAACCGACCTGGCCGTGTTATAGTCTCGTAGAAATGCCAACAATAGATTGCAGTTCTGAAAGAATATAGTCAACAGGACTTTTCCACCTTTACGACCAATTACAGAATCCATCTGGACAACTGGAGTGTCTGGATGTTCCTCCATAAACCGTATAAAGTCGTCGTAAGTACGGCCATCATAGCAGTGCCTGTCCACTTTGGGAGCAGGCGTTTTCTGTCTTGGACGCATTCTTACAATGCGAGGACAATCCAATTTGGTTGCTGAAAAAGCTCCGGCGTTTAGCAAGTTATACAGTGTTTTCTCGCTGACCATCAAGATGTCCTTATTGTTTTTCCAGATATGGTGAATGGATTGACCGTTTTTGATGAGGGGTGAAACGATTTCGTTGATACGTTCTAATTCCTCAGGAGTAACTGAAAATCCTTGCCGGCTTTCTCCAAGTGTTTGCTGGTATACTTTATCGGCGTAATTGGGATGGTATTCGAATTTGCGTAATGTACATTTGGAACGTTCTTTACACGCGGTACAGATATACGGCGGCTTCAAAAGTTTAGGACATACTTCTTCAACAAAATCAGGGCAGTTCTTATGGCAGTCCTTGCAAAGAGAACATTTCTTGCCGCGATAAATGCAGGTTACGCATACAAATTTCTTGGTACAGTTACGCCGGTGAATACATGGATTAAACCCGCAACCAAATGAACCAGTTTCTATGCTGACTCGGTGCAACCGAATTTCTTTTGAAATGGTGCCAGGGTCTTTGCCGAGCTCAGCGCTGATTTGGTGGAAGGATACTCCTTGAGCAATCCTCGCGCAAATAATGCTTCGCTCCTGTAATGTTAAATGTGAATGTTTTGCCATAGGCGAATACTCCTATCTTGAGTGCCCGTCTATTTCAGATTCATCAATACACTTGCATCAGCTCCTTTGTTGCGAGAGTCACCGAATATTTATGGCGTTGCAAACAAATTTCGGTATTTTCTCTTAATAGAACTATAGTATCATCTTGTAGCTATTTTATCAATATTTTTTGATTTTTTATAAAACATGTGCTATTATAATTATATAAAGTCTCTCTACGCCGCTCACTGTGGCATGTATCTTTTTCTGCTTATGCAGACTGTATTTTGTTAATGATATTATCATATGCGAATATATTACTAAGAAAAGAGACAAAAACATAATGATAATTTCAGGTTTGTCCCTGATATAATTTCGGGACAAACCGCAAGGTCTGCCCCGTTTTTATATATAATTTTTTGAAAGCGAGGTAGCTAAAATGAAAAAATGCACAAGCGAAGGAGAGGTCTTGAATAAAATGGATTTATCTCTGTTTGTAGTTAATACTACAACAAAGGAACGAGTCCCAGTTGTTCTTTCTCCTATGACAAAAGAAGATGTATTGGTAACCACTCAGGAACCACATTGGCAGACAGAGTGGGATACTGAATATATTCAAGATGAGGAAAAGGAGAAGTTTTCGCTTAAAACATGCGATGGGGAACTGGTTGGACTCGTTGCATATGAGATTCGTGCTAAATATGTTGTAGTCAGAATTGTATATATGGAAAGTCATCCGGAAAGCAATCCTACGTTAGTCAGCCATAAAAAGTATGATGGAATTGGAAAGGCGTTAATTGCGGCAGGTATTGCACTTTCTGTAAACAACGGTTGTTATGGTTGCGTTACTCTTGAAGCAAAAACGACAGAGTTAGCAATGCATTATTACAATGCATATCATGCAATCCCGTTAACGTCGGTTGGTGGACCTCAACGTTTCATGTTTGATGGCGATGTGTCGTTAGCTATTATCTCTGATTATCTGACCGATTCTGGAAAGGAGAATTTATAATGGCAGCAATCAATTATAAAGGCGAACCCGTTCGTTCGGACGCGAAATGGTATTTTGATCGATGCAGCGGTGAAGCAGATATTTTTGACGGCATCTTTTTTGAGATGTGTAAAAGGTTCAATGTTCGCTGGAGTGCAGCAACCCCGAAAGAAAAACTCTTTATTGAAGGGATTACTCGATTTGAGTATGAAAAGGATTATGCTAAGCGAATGGGATTGCCTACAGATAAAATTAAGCCTGTATTCAATCTGAGTGTATAAGAACCCAATAACGATATTATATATTGTCTAACCTCAAGAGGTGCCATTGGGATAAGTGGCACCTCTTTTATTATATAATGTTTTATTTGTAAGGTTAATTTCCATAGTCCTGTTTGTAAGGTTAATTTCCACACCCAACAGGAATTTACTTTTACAAATAACTAAAGTAAAATTTTTTTAAAATACCTATTGACAATCTGCACCCTGCATGATATTATATATAAGAACTCTGAAGTGAAGCTTCGCTGACAGAGTGAGAAATGAATATCGCGGGGTAGAGCAGTTGGTAGCTCGTCGGGCTCATAACCCGGAGGCCGCAGGTTCAAGTCCTGTCCCCGCAACCATGTTTAACCGCTGATTTCGTAAGAAATCAGCGGTTTTTTTTATTTTTTAGAGGTTTGGAGGGATACGGACAGGCGCTCTGGCCCCAATTGTACCCCAACGGGGTGTCAAATAAGGAAGATAATTTTTGTGCAGTTTATAGAAAATCAAAGAATATTTTATAAGAAAGTCTGGGAAATTTCTGGATTCAATGATGCTGTAGAAGAATATATGGATGATTTGAAAGGTTCTATTTCGAGCAAGTTCATAGATGTTCAAGAGGATGTTGAACGCGAAGTCAATGGAGCATTAGAGGATTTTGGAAAGCAATTGAAGAAAGCAATCGACGAGAAACTGACACAACTGAAACAGTATGTATAAATCCCGGTAAATGTAAGGAGTTGATAGACGATGCTTTGTCCTAAATGCGGCATATCCAACAATAAGAAGCTGTTGATTGCATAAGCTCAAGTCAAAACCACCAGCTAAGCTGGCTGTCAGCATGTCCAGACACCCGGTCATTGTGCCCCATTTTTCCCCGTTTCAGCATCCCTCACCACTCATTTTTCCCGTTTACAAACGAAAAAGCCCAGCTTTCGCTGGACTTTTTCGACAGACTGGGGCATCCCAAAGGGTGCCCTTTTTTCATTTCTGCAGGCCATGTACAGCCCACTCTGCTTCTGCCCTGTTCGTATCTAGGATACTCAACTGGCACTTCGATTTGCAGGATGCATGGATCTGGGCGCTTTACTCCCCATCCACAGGCTTGCCAACCATGTATCCCCAGCCATGAGGAGGACAGACAGAATATGTCCAGTACCCGATGACCACACCGTCAAAGGGAGCAATGACCCGATCCACTTCCTCTCCGAACAGGTTCGTAATGATGGAAAGCGTGTCGCCCTTACGCACAGAATCCATTGCCTTCTTCACAGGCACATGAATCCCGCCGTTGCGGTTATAGATATAATCAATGTCATAGTGGTGTACGCCCTCATTGGCGGGCACGCTGCCCTCCAGAATCCCCAGCAGGGTCATCACATTGCGAATTCCGGTCTCCAACATCTGCTTGTGCTCATCCCGCTGATACATGCGGGTGCACTGTCCGCCGATCTCGGGTGTAATGCAGGGAATGCCCATCTGATAGGTATACTCATCCTCAATTCCGCTGTTCTCCGCGTAGCGGGTGTTCTTCCACAAGACCTTAAAGCCAAAGCACTGGGCCATTTCACGGGACTTATACGCCACAGGAGACTCCTCTCCGCAGTACAGCACAACAGGCTCCAGATACTCGCTGTTGCCGCCGCCGTGGATGCAGATCACCGCGTCAGCCTTCTTGATGATGTTCTCACAGTACCAGCTGCACACATAAGCCGTCATGGGGCCGGTTCCGCCCGGATAGATGCGATTCAGATCCTGGGGCACAAAGTCCAGGGTATTATAGCGCTTCATTTCGGCAAAGGCCTCTGCATTCAGGGCAGGGATTCCAATGAAGCTTCCCTTCATCTTGGATACATCCAGCCCCTCAAAGGTCTTGATAATTCCCTCAGTACCCTCATACTCGTCGCCGTGGTTGCAGGCATCCACCACCAACGTGGGACCGTCCTGGGCGCCCACCGCCAGCATAATGGGAATATTCACCCATGAACCGTTGGCCCGCTGGGCCAAATGAATAAAACCATATTCCTTGGTGCCCTTCTTTTGGAGTGCCTGGGTAAGATCAAACGATTCGTCATACTCTTTGATATTGGTCTGCATAATCCATATCCCCTTTCTCTATCATACCACACTGTCCGCGTCGCTGTTCAGTGCTTGGACAATGCTTGTGCACTCAGATACAAAGCGGTTCACCTGCCGGCGGAAGGCTGTCCGCCAATACAAAAATTCCTGAGGTGGCAGGTCGTTGCGGTGCTTGCCCCTGACCAGCTGCAGACCGGGCAGCAGGCCCACTGCAAATGTGTTGTCAAAGTGATATTCATCACAGGCACTGCACAGCAGTCTCGTCAGCCGGCCTCCTGCCTCCTTCGCCTGTCTGTCACTGGAAAAGCAGATACGCCCGGCACAGGCCTTGTCCAGCTCCTCCAGTGCCCGTTCTACAGGAGCGAAATCAAAGTCATCGCCGCAATGGGTCCGGATGTCTGCCACAGTATCTCTCATTTGCGCCAGACACCCTGCCGCGTCAAAGGGAAGATGCGCTTCATCGGCAAACTCTTTTACCAGCTCCACCAGCACCCGTGTATCCCTCATCAGAAGCTGGGGGTCCACCTTATCCATGGTATCCTCCACGGAATGCCACCACCAGCCTCCGCCGCTGCCTGCACAGTGCCAGCGGCCACGGTTGGGCGGCGCCTGATAAAAGTCAAAGGACACCTGGATGGGAATGCGCGGCCCGAAAAATGACAGGTCTGATCCCCGCCCCAGCGGGCGGATCACCACCTCAGCCTGCCCGGTGCACCGACGCAGGATATCCCCAAGGGTATCCCCTGCCACACCGGACGTGGAAAACCCGATCTCCTGCGCTCCCATACAGCCGGGAGAGTCCATGTTGACCAGCGCCACACAACGGGCATCCAGGTTCTCAAACTGCTCATCGCAGTACCAAGTGCTCCCGGCATACCGTCCGTTGGAGTGGGCCGGCCACCACGCGATTTTGACACCCCGCCGCAGCTGCTTCTGGGACAGTACCCGTGCCAGTTCCAACACAGCGGCATTCCCGGTGGCATTATCCGTCACACCATAATCCCAGGAGTCATAGTGGCTGCCCACCAGCACATACTCCGGCGTTTCACCGGCCAGCTCGGCTACAGGGATCTGAAGACGCACACATCCACACTGCAGTACGCTGCGCACCGTCGCGGTACGGCTGCAGGCTCCAGGCGTCAGCAAGGGCAGTATGGATTCTCTGTCACAGCTTCTCAGGCCCACCACCGGAAAATCAGGATAGGTTTTTCCGTTTTCAGGCTCCGCGGTGCCCCACACAGGGCTGACCGTCTCGTAGTGAAGCACAGGCTCCTCGCTGGTCCACAGATGGATCAGGCCCTTTACACCGTATCCCCGCAGCTTTTGAACATAGTCCTCATAAAAATTGTCCCCAATCACGATGCAGCCCCGCGCCCCCGCGTACCAATCCTGCTCCTGTCTGGGCTTCAGCTGGTCGTGGGCATGGACATCATAAAACAAGGGGGCGGTCACTCCGTCCGGACAATGGGCGGAGAAGGAACGGGGAAGGGCTTCAAAGGTCTGATCCATCCCCTCTACAGTAACTGACGCTTCTATAGGAGTGGAGACATATCCGTCACACTCATACACGCGGCATGGAATGCCCCATTCCTGCAGCTTCTTGATCAGATAGCCGCAGGCACGGTGCTCATCTTCCGAACCGCCGATGCGCTTCAGCCCGGAAAACACATCCAGTGTCTCCATCAGGCATTCCCGTGAGAGTTCTTCCATTCCTCAATTCTCCTTTTGGTGTGCAAGGAAACACTGGTACACATCCTGCCAGGCAGCCTCATCCGTCACAAGGCGGAAGGCAGCCAGTGCACAGCACACAGCACCGTCATAGATGCCCTGATGAGCCCGCGCCTCTTTCCCGGTCTTTACCCATGCGTCCGTGTGAGGAGGATCATCTGTCTCGATGGTCTTTACCCGCAGGCAGCAGCTGGGCAGCCGGTGGGTCACCGCGCCGAAATCGGTAGAACCGCAGTCCTTCCGGGGCGGAGCAATTCCGTCACACGCAAATTTTTCTGCACACTCCATCAGCAGCGCACCCATGGCATCATTGATGGTGGTGTTGTAAATATGCGCCACAGGGGTAATTTGTACCTGTGTCTGGGTAGCCATGGCAGCAGCCTGGGCAATCTCCCGGGTCCACTGCTCCACGCTCTCCAGATACGCCATGGAGGAGTGGCGGATCTCTACCTTAACCTTGGCAAAATCGGGCACGGAGTTGACTGCCGTCCCCCCAGCCAGCACAATATTGCTCACCCGGCTGGAATCCTTGAGGTGATTGCGCATGAGCCCAAGCCCTGTCTGCAGCATAGTCACCGCATCCACTGCGCTGCGCCCAGCATAAGGCGCAATACCCGCGTGGGCGGTTTTGCCGTGAAATTCCACATCCATCTCGATCAGAGCCAGAGAGGGCGTCTCCAGCTGGGTCAATGTGCTGCCGTGCACCATGAAGGCCACATCAATATGGTCAAACCCGCCGTGGGCGGCCATCTCGTTTTTGCCTCCGTCCAGCGACTCCTCGCTGGGCGTCCCGATCACATGGATCTCAAAGGGCTGGTCCGAAGACTCCAGCACTCCCCGCAGGGCCATTGCCGCGCCGATCATGGCAGGGGTCTGCATATGGTGGGCGCAGCCATGTCCCTGGCCCCGCAGCGCATCATATTCCCCTAAAAATCCTACTGCGCGCCCTCCGGCAGCTCGCCCTCCCTTGTGGCGGTACACGGCACAAAAAGCCGTATCCAGCCCGGCGTAGGGAATGGTTACTTCAAAATCGTGGGCTCGCAGCCACTTTGTCAGCGCAGCTGAGGAGCGGTACTCCTCATAGCCCGGCTCGGCGTAATCAAAAATTTCGTCGCTCAGCGCGCACAGCTGCGGCATCAGCTCTGAAACGATATTCGCAATTTGCTTCTGAATTTCTTCCATGGCATGTCCCATCCTATATCTTTGAAATTTATAATATCCTGCCGTCGCGCCATGCAGTTGCGGCGGCCAGCTCTAAACGGATCAGTAACCGATCACCACAGCCAAAGCCAGGAAGGCCATAGAAACCAGGCTGAGCAAAATCACCAGCTTAATGACGTACTTCAGCCACACGGAATAGGGAATCTTGGACGCAGCCAAAAATCCCAGCATGGTGGACGAAGTGGGGTAGATGGCATTGGTCAGGCCGTCACCCAGCTGGAAGGCCAGCACAGTGCTCTGGCGGGTCAGGCCCACCAGATCGCCCACAGGCGCCATGATCGGCATGGTGGCTGCCGCCTGGCCCGTACCAGAGTTGATGGGCAGGTTGATGATGTTCTGCACCAGGAACATACCGATGATCTTTACCGAGCTGGGCAGTGCCACAATCGCATTGGCCAAGGCATTGATAATGGTATCAATGATCATGCCGTCCACCATAACGGTATTGATCGTACCGGCCACTCCCACAATCATCGCACCGAAGGTGATATTGGCCATGCCCTGCACATACAGATCGCAGATCTTGTTGCCGCTGAACCCGGCCAGAATACCGCATACCACACCCAGCACCAAAAACAAAGTAGCCATTTCGGTGATAAACCATCCCAAGTAGGCCACGCCGTAAATCAAAACGGCAAACGCGATGACAACGGCCAGAAGGATCAGCTTGTGCCGTCCGGTCACTTCAATCGCAGATACATCCACATCCTCCAGGTTGGAATCCTCGTTCCCCATCAGGTTCTTGGAGGGATTCTTCTTTACCTTCTCCGCGTAATGAATAATATACAGGCTGGTCACAACAATAAACGCCACCAGGATAATCCAGCGATACCAGGCTCCGGAGAACATGGGAGTCACACCCGCGATGGACTGAGCCACACCCACATTAAAGGGATTATAGATGCCCGCCGTAAAGCCCACGATGGAGCCCATGGCGATCATGGCTGTACCTGTGATGGTATCATAGCCCACTGCCTTGGCCACTGCAATCCCAATAGGCACAAACACCAGAACCTCCACAGACATTCCCATGGTGAAGCCGCCTACGGCAAAGACCGTAATGAAGATGGGGATGAGCAGCTTTTCTTTTCCCGCAAACATCTTGCCCAGCTTGGCACAAAAGGCGGTGATCATCCCTGTCTGCATAATCAGCTCAAAGGCGCCGCCGATGATGAAAATAAAGAAGATGATCTCGTTTACGCTGGAGCTGCCCAGAGTTCTCACAAAAGCCATGGGGATTTCCAGCGGTGAAACCGGTGACGATTCCACCTGAGTGTATGTACCCGGTACAATCAGCATACGGCCGCTGGCATCCTCCTGGCGCTCAAACTGGCCGGCAGGAATGACGTAGGTCAGCAGGCAGACAACCAACACGATCAGAAACAGAATAATGTACGTGTGGGGCATCTGGATGCCTTTTTTCTTTTTCGACGTTTCAATGGACATTCTTCTCTGCACTCCTCACAATCAAGTGTCTAATAATTATACATTTATTTTTTCCTTTATGCAAGGGCAAACCGAGATTTATCGAGGAATCTGAATTTATCGTAAAAAACTCCCTTGAGCCGCCAGCGGCTCAAGGGAGTCTATGGATGTTTTGACCACTGTATCCACAAAAACTGATTAAAGTTCCAGCCCATTCCACGCTTCTGTCAGCCGACACAGCCGTTACAGAAGCGTGTGTGCTGCTGAAGTTTCCACTGGGCAGGCTGACACGGGCATAGCGGCCATCCCAAATTCAGTGTAAACTCCTCAGCTTGGAAGCGCGCAAAGTTTATCTGCAGCCACAGCAGATTCATCCCGCTGCCGCCTTCTCCTATACGATGTTCCCCCTCACAGACTGAGGGTACAGATGTAACGGATGGGTCGAATATGTCCTGCAACCGTGCGGTCTATGCGCCGATAATTCATAGTTCGTATGGGCACCATCTTCTTAATAGTGAGCATAACCTCCTGCATTTTTCGCTCCCGATCCAGTTCTGCCGCACCGTGTGCATTGGTAGATGACGAATCCTATATTCCGAGCAATGATGTTGTTGTACTGGTTGCACCGGATATGCTGTCTGAAAGCGGAATACAGGAATTGAATGTCATTCCATCGGGAACCTGTCAGATGCAGAATAGCAGTGGATTTGCGAAAGAGTATCCTAAATATGCAATCATTGATGACGAGTGGATCGCGCAAGTACAGGCAGATACGCAGGCGGTAGAAAACATCAAAGCACAGATGCAGGAAGCCAAAAATCAAATCGACCAGCTGCTTCAAAACCAGCCCCAATAATACCCCAACTCACACTCATTATTTTGTGTGAGTGTGGGAGGATAGAAATCCTAAATAAGAAATAGCATCATAAATGCTGCTAAAATGGCGAAAATAAGAACTTATTTTACGCAAAAATCCACCACCGATTTCTCATAACCCGGAGGCCGCAGGTTCAAGTCCTGTCCCCGCAACCATGTTTAACCGCTGATTTCGTAAGAAATCAGCGGTTTTTTTGTATTTTTTAGAGCACTTAGAAAACCTCCGGGAAAGCGACCTCAAAAGCAGAAAGTCGTATGGAAGGGTAGTGGTATCAAAAAAATGCTCGACGTGAAGGTGCTTTTTTTGATACCTGAAACGAAAATTTTGACCGCGTCAAGTAATGTTCGCAAAAAGGGCTCCTGAAAAAATGAAGTTAGGCAGCAACGAGCAGAGTTGCCGCAATGGATTCCTGGCTTAGATAAGCTCTGGAGACAGACCAGTCCTCAACGTATTCCATGCAATTCAAAATTAGCGCACAAGGGCCGTAAAGACACGAATCCCCTGCTGAGAATATTTCTCGGCAGGGGATTTTCGTACATCGCCTATTTGAGCAATCTCCGCTATCATAGAATCACAAAACAAAGCGGAGGTTGTTACAATGGAAAAATTCATAACGGACGAACACACAGGACTTACGAACTGGTCGGAGATTATTATCTGGCTGTCGGTGATGAAGGACCGGAGCTGGAACCAATCGGCATCTACGGTCAGCGCCATCGGCGCTATCTATCGCTGCAACGGATCTCAGAGGTTCCGTGTTCATTCGTCGGCATTACATTTGCATTTTTGTTTGTCGAAAGCCGTGTTTTCTCGTCTTTTACTCCATGCGGAGCGGCCGGAGCGCCTCGTTTACCTGCTCGATATTGCGGACAACGCGGTCTTTCTGGCGGATGGCAAGGCTGACATACAGCGAATCAATCAGCGAGAACTGTGCAACACGCGGCGAAACAAAGAGCTGTTCAGGCGAATAAAGCTCAAGACAGAGGTCGCTCGATGCTTTGAGCGGGGTGTCTGGGAAGCCGGTGATGCCGATGGTCTGCGCGCCGTGCTCTTTCGCCGTACGGACGGCGGAAACGATCTCACGTGTCTTGCCAGTGTGCGAGATCGCGATCACGGCGGTATTCGGCATACACAGGCTTGCTTGAATCTGCATCAGATGCGAGTCGGTCAGCGACACCGCACGGAAACCGATGCGCATCAGACGGATGTAGAAGTCCTCTGCGATGGTGCCGGATGCGCCGACACCGAGAATGAGGATGTTTTCGGCGCGACTGAGCACATCGACCGCCTGCTCGATCTTCTGGAAGTCGAGCAGCTGGAGCGCACGCTCGAGCGTGTCGATATTGCGGCCAAACACACTCTCGGAAATGGTCTGAATACTATCGGTTTCAGACAAATCTTCGAATATTGTTCGAACCGATTTGGGCGAATACTTCGCGAGCAGCAGCTTCATCTCGCTGAACCCGGCGCAGCCGAGGATCTTGCAAAATCGAATAATACTCGATTCTGCGATGCCCAGCTCGGCGGCCATCTGCTGAATGCTGATCGAGGTAATATGTACCGGATCGGCTATGATATGGTCGGCAATCCGCTTTCCAACCTTGGAAAAAGTCGCATATTGCGACTGAATTGCAGCATAAACGTTTTTATCCATACGCTCACCTTTTATCTGTGTCATATTATGTTTTCATTGTAACATAATTCTTCCGGTTTGTGAAGAATGTACAAAAATGAACATTATTCTTTTTACAACATGAATTATTGAATTTTATTCCGCACGGTGCTATACTTGATTACGGTCAATGGATTGGAGTTCCATTGAAAGGGTAAAAGCTGAAGCAAGAGATTACGTCCGGACAACTTCTCAAACTGCGGTTCACCGAAAAAGCACGTTCAGTGCTCGATAACGGGCCGTGCAGCTCCAACTGGCAGAAAAGAAAAATAAAAAAGGACTGAGCAAAAACCATGGGCAAATCCAGCAACCCGACTTTCGCGGGTGATAAGGAATTTGAGAAGATCCATCTCAAAGAAAAGTTTTCCTACGGCCTCGGCGACGTTGCCTGCAACGTTGTCTACGCCCTGACAACCTCGCTGCTGATTTACTTCTACACCAACGTAGTCGGCATCTCCGCAGCAATGATCGGTACCATCATGCTGTTCTCGCGTTTCTTCGATGGTATTTCCGACGTACTGATCGGTCACCTGGTTGACCGCACGCATTCCAAGCACGGCAAGTCCCGTGCATGGATCCTCTGGATGATGATTCCGTACGGCATCGCAGCGATCCTGCTGTTCACCGTTCCGCCTGCTACGCCGATCGTAAAGGGCATTTACGTTTTCATTACTTATAACTTCTGCACCACCGTTGTTTACACCGCACTGAACCTCCCGTATGCAACGCTGGCAACGCTGATGACCCGCGACACCGACCAGCGCGCCGTTGTCAACCTGTTCCGTACCGGCATGTCCGCCCTCGGCAACATGGTCATCACCGCAGTAACCTTCCCGCTGGTTACCCGTCTGGGTGACACCCAGCAGGCATGGATCGAGGTTTCCATCCTCTACGCCATCGTTTCCATCATCATGCTGTTCATCTGCTTCAAGAACTGCCATGAGCGCGTCAAGGAAGAGACCAAGACCAAGGACGGCAAGAACGTTCCGCTCTGGATGGGCATCAAGCTCTGCGTCACCAACAAGTACTTCATCATGTTCTTCATGCTCGCTGTGTTCCTGTCCTTCTATGAGGCAGTTACCGGCACCTGCAACGCATACTACGCACAGTACATTCTCGGCAACCGCGACCTGCTCGGCGCACTCGCATCGTTCGAGTCCATTCCGCAGATCGTTACCGTTCTTGTTCTGTCTCCGTTCATCGCCAAGTTCGGCAAGCGCAACGTAGCGCTGATCGGTGCGATCGTTGCCGTTATCGGCACGGTCTCCCTGTTCATCAACCCGAGCGCCCTCAATCTTGCACTGTTTGCCTGCGTCATGCGCGGCATCGGCAAGGGCTGCTTCCGCGGCGTCAAGTACTCCATGCTCGCTGACGTTATCGAGTACGGCGCATGGAAGAGCGGCATCCGTGTACAGGGCCTGATGGTATCTGCTACCACCGCCGGCCAGAAGTTCGGCTCCGGCATGACCAGCGCAATCTTCGGCGCTCTGATGAGCCTCGTAGGTTTCGCCGGCACCGTGACTATCAACGCAGCACAGTCTCAGATGCTGATCGGTATCTACATCATCGGCAACATCATTGCCTGGGGCGGCATCGGCGTTCTGCTGATCTTCTACAAGCTCGATAAGATCTATCCGCGCATTATTACCGAGATGAAGCAGCGCGAGGCTGCTGAGGCAGAAAAGGCCGCTGCAAACGCATAACTCTGATACTCACTAATCATCTTTTTCTTCCCTTATATGGCAACAGCCGGCGGAGTCATGTATTCTGCCGGCTGCCCCCTTATTACGCATGACCCTATCCCGGCGCATAACAAACTTGAAAGGCGTGTAACAAACAAATGGAAACTATGTCCTATGAAAACCGTATCGCCCTCGGCAATCTGGTACCGACGCTCGGTCAGTTCAAGGTAATGGATAAAATTCCGCAGTACCAGCAGTGCGAGGGGCACAATCTGGTCGAGGCACCGGCTGAGGTGCCCGAGGTGCTGCGCCATGTCGTGTTCAACATCGAACGCGGTCAGACGCTGCACGAGACCATCGACTTCCTCAACATGTGTCCGGACTTCAAGAACATTGACATCATCTACGCGAACGAGCTCGATGACGGCGCGGTCCGCTCGGGCAACTGCAACGTGGCGTATGAGATCGCCAAGTCCATCGGTATGAACTATGCCTACGGTCTGGAGTTCATCGAGCTGGTCAACCCGGACGACAACAAGGGTTTCCACGGCAACGCCCTGTTCTCGCGCTGGCCGATCCGCTGGGCGAAGGTCGTTCACATGCCCGAGCAGTACAACTGGTACTATGACCGTCAGAAGCGCATCGGCGCGCGCGTTGCCATTGTCTGCTCGCTCGACATCGGCGGCCGGGAAGTCGGCGCAGTCAGCGTCCATCTGGAGAACCGCGCGGACAGCGAGGGCCGCGAAGCCCAGATGGCAGTCGTGTATGATGAGATCAAAAAGTCGTTCGCGCCGGACACGCCGGTCATGATCGGCGGCGACCTGAACACTAATACGTTTGACGGCAACGACATCCCGGGCTTCACCAAGCTGTTCAACGATCCGGAGCGCCTTGCCAAGCACATGGCGGCGGTCGAAAAGTACGAGCGCGTCCTGCCGCAGGCAGAGGAGAACGGCTTTTCC
>ENA-ORRW01002412-ORRW01002412.1-human-gut-metagenome-genome-assembly--contig:-NODE-2412-length-15385-cov-3.617678_pt1 | contig 15385 bp, 14 predicted proteins | sample MGYA00242183_ERZ509150 | MGnify/ENA primary metagenome ERZ509150 (study PRJEB26280, sample SAMEA2338639) | human gut metagenome | biome: human gut; feature: human-associated habitat; material: faeces... | reverse complement strand
GCAGCCGGCGTGTAGGTGCCGAAATAACTGATAATGTCTGCCATAATTAAGATCCTCCAATCTTTTTTTATAAACATAAATAATTTATAAAAAAAGTATAAATTGCCGTGGAGGAAAAGTCAACTTTAGTAAGTATGTAACAGACTTTCGTAAGTTTCGTAGTCCCGCCGGCCTTAAAGCGTATAATTCCGGCGGCCCAGGCTGTACTGAATGGACGGCCTGCCTCCGGTCTTATAGTCAATGGAGCTGACGATCTCTCCGATATCCACCAGATAATTCATATACCGGCGGATGGTGATCCGGGACAGATGGATCTGCTTCGCGATCTGTTCGCTGGTAAAGAGACCCTCTGGATGCTCCGCAAGGAACCGGCGGATCATGTTCAGAGTCGCTTCATTGAGTCCCTTGGAAAGCTGGGGGACAGAATCTGCCGCAGGATCGGGCCCGGCAAAGAGCTGGTCGATGGCATTCTGGCTCAGGCTGGGCCCTGGCACCCCGCAGATATTCCTGCTGGGCGGCGAACCGCTCCAGGGCCGTCCGGAACCTGGCGTATTCAAAGGGCTTTACCAGATAATCCAGAACGCCCCTGCTTAAAAGCGAGCGGACGATATCGGTGTCATTGGCGGAGGTGACCATGATGATTGCAGGAGTTTTTCCCATGGCATGGAGCCGGTCGATGAATACATCCCCGTTCATAAGGGGAGTATAATAATCCAGGATGATCAGGTCCGTTGTATGGTCCTTCAGGTATTCCAGAGCCTCAGTGCCGCTTTTAAAGACGCGGTCTGTCTGGAACGAGGGGGTGGCTTCCACATACTGCCGGTTGATGGAGGCCACCATCGGGTCGTCTTCAATGATCATGACGTGATACATCATTGGTATTCCTTTCTTGTAAAAGTGAGAGTGAAGCAGGTACCTTCGCCCTCCTCGGTGTCGATGGAGATCTCTCCGCCGCAGCGGTCCACGATCTGACGGACCAGGTGGAGACCTGTGCCCCGGCCTTCTCCTTTAGTAGAAAAACCGTTGTCAAAGATCCGCTCCAGGACCGGCGCCGGGATCCCGCGGCCCGTATCCGCACAGGTGATGACTGTGCCTTCGGTGCTGGCGTAGATCCCCAGGGTGATCTCGCGGATCTCCTTTTTGGAGCCATGGAGCTCCTCGATGGCATTTTCCAGGAGATTTCCCACGAGGGTCACACAGTCGCCCACGTCCATGACCAGATCCTTTCCCATGCAGCGGCTGTCGGGAGACACGGTGAGCAGGATCCCCAGCTCTGCGGCGTGCATCATCTTGCCTACCACAAGGGCACAGATCTGATGGACACGGAGGCAGTCGGCGGTCTGACGGATAGCCTGGCTGGATACCAGGCTGCTGTTTGTAATGAAGGTGATGGCCTGCTGGGTCTGGCCGGTCTGGAGATAGCCAAGGATCACATGGAGCTTATTCAGAAATTCATGATTGAAGGCCCGCAGGGTGTCCAGCATGGACCTGGCGCCGGACAGCTCGTCTGACAGGGTCTCCACCTCATAGCGGTCATTGAGGATCGTAAGGACGCCCTGGATCTTCGGGAGATTCCCAATGGGGATCTCACTGCAGATCAGGGGATGCCCGGAAAGAGAGCAGCCCTGTCCCATGACCGGACTTCCTGTTTTCAGGATCTCCTGGGCTCTGGTGGCCGGGAACAGCCGGCCGATGGGCTGGCCCAGCGGCTCCTCCCCTGGAGGGAACAGGGCCCTTGCGGGCTGATTGGCAAAGACCACCGTACCGGTGAGATCAGAGGCGAGGATCCCCTCCTCCATGGCATTGAGCACCGTATCCTGGCGCAGGTAAAGCCTCAGGAGTTCCTGGGGGTGATACCCCATAAGGGAGGAGCGCAGGAGCCGCACCGTGCCGTGGGAGAGCAGAAAACTGACTACCAGCATGACGACCAGCACAGCCGCGTAAACGGAAAAGATCTGCCGGGACTGCTCGGCGATATAGGTGGAAAACGCTGAGGCCATGACAAAGCCGGATATGGCGCCGTCGTTGCCCACGACCGCGTGAAAGGCCCGGCGCTGGGTTCCGTGGGTACCGATCCCAGTGGTGATATAAGGACCGCTGCCGGAAAGCACCGCCTGCTCCTCGCCGTTTATGAGGCTTTCTCCGGATTCCCGGCGGGTCGTATGGTAAAACCGCAGGAGGTTCCTGTCGTAGATGGCGATGACATTCAGATCGGGAAAGTTTTCATGGAGCCCGTCCAGAGCTGCTGCGGTTTCCCTGTCCGGATAGCCGGAATCCAGCATGTGGATCACCTGGTCCATGGAGGCGGCGTAGGCGGCCACCCCGCTGATCAGGGAATCGATCTCCGCCTTCCGTCTGTTTACGTTATAAAACAGGCTGATCCCCAGGGAGAGCACCAGAAGACAGGCGGAAACAGAGAAAAAGCTGAGAAATAATTGTTTTTCTAAAGACAATTTTTTGAACTTCGGAAGCATGGATCATGCCTTTCTTATTTGAAAAAAGAGGATATTTTTCTATGTATCACCAGTATAAGGAAAAAAGCAGCAAGTTGCAAGAAAAAACAAGAAGTTATTTCGAAAAAAAAGTCTTGCAATTTCCCGAAGAGTCATATATAATACATGCTAAATTGATTAATATTTAACAATCGAGGCTGAAATAACAGCGATCATTTTAGGAGGAATGAAAATATGGCAGTTAAAGTAGCAATTAATGGCTTTGGCCGTATCGGTCGTCTTGCTTTCAGACAGATGTTCGGCGCAGAGGGATTTGAGATCGTTGCCATCAACGACTTAACTTCTCCGGAAATGCTGGCACACTTATTAAAATACGACTCCACCCAGGGCAGATACGCACTGGCAGATACGGTTTCCTTCGGCGAGGATTCCATCACCGTTGACGGAAAAGAGATCAAGATCTACGCAAAGGCCAACGCAGCAGAGCTTCCGTGGGGCGAGCTGGGCGTAGACGTAGTGTTAGAGTGCACAGGCTTCTACACCTCCAAAGCAAAAGCACAGGCTCATATCGATGCAGGCGCTAAGCACGTGATCATCTCCGCTCCGGCAGGAAACGATCTCCCGACCATCGTTTACAACGTAAACCACGACCAGTTAAGCAAGGATGATCACATCATCTCCGCTGCTTCCTGTACGACCAACTGCCTGGCACCCATGGCAAAGGCATTAAACGATGCTTACCCGATCCAGTCCGGTATCATGTGCACCATCCACGCCTACACCGGCGATCAGATGACTCTGGACGGACCGCAGAGAAAGGGCGACAAGAGAAGAAGCCGTGCGGCTGCCATCAATATCGTTCCCAACAGCACAGGCGCTGCAAAGGCCATCGGTCTTGTTATTCCGGAATTAAACGGCAAGCTCATCGGTTCCGCACAGCGTGTTCCGACCCCGACCGGATCCACAACGATCTTAACAGCCGTTGTTAAGGGACAGCCCACAAAGGAATCCATCAATGAGGCTATGAAGGCTGCTGCCAACGAGTCCTTCGGCTACAATACAGACGAGATCGTTTCCAGCGATATCATCGGCATGAAGTACGGCTCCCTGTTCGATGCGACCCAGACCATGGTCCTTCCCATCGACGAGAATACTTCTGAGGTTCAGGTGGTTTCCTGGTACGATAACGAAAATTCCTACACAAGCCAGATGGTACGTACCATCAAGCACTTCGGTAAATTACTGAACGCTTAATTCTGGCTGGTTTTGACTCACTTAGGGTCCGGTCTGGAATGGACCGGACCCATTTTTTATGATATAATGGAATCATCGGAAAAATAAGGAGGAATGGAACATGGCTTTAAATAAGAAGACCATCGACGACATCAACGTAAAAGGCAGAAGAGTCCTGGTGCGCTGCGACTTCAACGTACCGTTAAAAGATGGTGCGATCACCGATGAGACAAGGATCGTGGCAGCTCTTCCCACCATTAAAAAATTAATGAACGACGGCGGAAGGGTGATCCTCTGCTCCCATCTGGGCAAGGTAAAGAACGGCCCCAACGAGGGCGAGTCCCTGGCTCCTGTGGCAAAGAGCCTTTCTGAAAAGTTAGGAAAAGAGGTCGTATTCGTAAACGACTACCATGTAACCGGAGAAGCTGCTGCAAAGGCAGTAGAGGCCATGAAGGACGGCGACGTGATCTTACTCCAGAATACCCGTTTCCGCGGCGCTGAGGAGACAAAAAACGGCGAGGGATTCAGCCGTGAGCTGGCAGACCTGGCAGACGATTATGTATGCGATGCCTTCGGTTCTTCCCACCGCGCCCATGCGTCTGTGGCCGGCGTTACAAAATTCATCACAGAAAAGGGCGGCTCCAATGCAGTGGGCTATCTGATGCAGAAGGAGATCGAATTCCTTGGAAACGCCGTTGAGAATCCGGTGCGTCCCTTCGTTGCCATCTTAGGCGGCGCAAAGGTTGCCGACAAGTTAAACGTAATTTCCAATTTACTGGAAAAATGCGATACACTGATCATCGGCGGCGGCATGGCCTACACCTTCTTAAAGGCCCAGGGCAAAGAGATCGGAAATTCCCTGGTGGATGATTCAAAGCTGGACTACTGTAAGGAAATGATGGAAAAGGCAGAGAAGCTGGGCAAGAAGCTGCTCCTTCCAGTGGATACCACTGTGGTTTCCGCATTCCCCAGTCCCATTGACGCACCGGTTGACGTGGAATACGTTTCCACAGATGCCATTCCCGCAGATAAAGAGGGCGTGGACATCGGACCGGAGACATGCAGGATCTACAGCGATGCTGTAAAGAATGCGAAGACCGTAGTATGGAACGGACCCATGGGCGTATTCGAGAACCCGACCCTGGCAGCCGGGACCATTGCTGTGGCCAGAGCCCTGGCTGAGACAGACGCCACCACCATCATCGGCGGCGGCGATTCTGCAGCGGCTGTGAACCAGCTTGGCTTCGGGGACAAGATGACCCACATCTCCACCGGCGGCGGCGCATCCTTGGAGTTCCTGGAAGGAAAGGCACTTCCTGGAGTCGTAGCAGCCGACGATAAGTAGGCCGGGAAAAAAACGGATTTTACGATGGGGACCACCCGTGAAAGACACCTGACGCATCGGAGCCTGAGACGGCCGATGCGCGTATAGGAAGGGTATGGATCAAGGAGGATAAATAAAATGGCAAGAAGAAAGATCATCGCCGGAAACTGGAAAATGAACATGACTCCCACAGAGGCAGCGGCCCTGGTGGAGACCTTAAAGCCCCTGGTAAAAACAGAAGAGGCTGACGTGGTGTTCTGCGTTCCGGCCATCGATATCATTCCGGTGGTAAAGGCCTGCGAAGGCACCAATATCGCCGTTGGAGCAGAAAATATGTACTTTGAGGAAAAGGGGGCATTCACTGGAGAGATCTCTCCCAGTATGCTTACCGATGCCGGTGTGAAATATGTGATCATTGGCCACTCTGAGAGAAGGGAATACTTCGCAGAGACCGACGAGACGGTTAATAAGAAGGTGTTAAAGGCCTTTGAGCACGGCTTGACTCCCATCATCTGCTGCGGTGAGACTCTGACCCAGAGGGAACAGGGCATCACCCTGGACTTGATCCGCAAGCAGGTGAAGATCGCATTCCAGAATGTGACTGCAGATCAGGCAAAGACGGCAGTGATCGCTTATGAGCCCATCTGGGCCATTGGAACCGGAAAGACTGCCACCACAGAGCAGGCAGAAGAGGTTTGCGCAGCGATCCGTGCCTGCATCGGCGAGGTTTATGATGAGGCGACGGCAGAGGCGATCCGTATCCAGTACGGCGGTTCTGTGAATGCAGGAAATGCAGCTGAGCTGTTTGCACAGAAGGATATCGACGGAGGCCTTGTGGGCGGCGCTTCCTTAAAGGCAGATTTTGGAAAGATCGTAAATTATAAATAGCCCGGAAACTAAAATACCAGGACCTGGGAGCAGAATTCGGCCATAAAATCAATGGATTCCTTCCTCCCGCCCTGGAACCAGCGGACCACAATGGTGGAGAACGCGCCTTCCCATGCCAGATACCGGTACAGGGAGGCCGGCTCCCCATCGTGGTCTTTTTTTACGAGAGAATAGGAAGAGGTGAAGGCGGAGGTATTGAGCATATGCGCCTCCAGGAGAAGTCCGAACAGCATGGCGTGGTCCCATATGTCCTGGAAAAAGCAGCGGTACCAGAGGACTGGATCCTTCTGGAAGGTGGGATCGGAGAAGGAGGCAGACAGACTGTCGATAAAAGAGCGGCATACCTCGTTCAGGATCTCTTCCTTGGATTCATAATTGCGGTAAAAGGCTGTCCGGGAAACACCGGAACGGCGGACCAGCTCGGTGATGGTGATCTTTTCAAAGGGCTTCTGGCTCATGAGCTGGATCAGGGCGGTCTGGAGGCATTCCTTGGTGACCTTATTGGCTTCCTTATTAGATAGGTTTTTCATACGGTCTCCTTTTCTGGCTCTGGGGACGAGGTTACAAAAAACGTATATTTTGTACAGGCATGAAAAAGAAACATTGACGGCCCCCAGCTATGATGTTACAGTTGTTACAGTAAGTTGGACGACACAAATGTATCATAGTGTATTATAATTGTCAATGAAAGGGAAGGAAAATAGAAATTTATGAAGCCAGTGGGGATTATAACAGACAGCTGCAGCGGAATCAGTCAGAAGGAGGCGTCGGAGCGGGGGATATTTGTTCTGCCCATGCCGTTTTATATTGAAGGCCATTGCCTGTATGAGGGCGTAGACCTGGACAGGGATGAGTTTCTGGAAAAATTAAAGGAAGGAGCAGACGTCTCCACCTCCCAGCCGTCTCCGGCGGAGGTGACGGCTTTATGGGACCGGGTTCTGTCTGAGTATGAAAAGGTGTTGTATATGCCCATCAGCAGCGGACTCAGCGGCTCCTGCGAGACGGCATATGCCCTGACCCGGGACGAGAAGTATGAGAGGAGAGTCCTGGTGGTGGACCACGGCCAGGTGGCGACGCCTCTGCACCGTATGGTCCTGGACGCGCTGGAGCTGGTGGAAAAGGGGTATACGGCTGAAGAGATCCGGGAGCTTTTGGAGCGGGCATCGGACCAGATGATGATCTATATCGGCGTCCAGACGCTGGAGTATCTGAAAAAAGGAGGACGGATCACTCCGGCAGCAGCAGCCTTAGGCGCTGTGTTCAACATTAAGCCGGTCCTTAAGCTGGCCACGGGGAAGCTGGATTCCTTTAAAAAGTGCCACGGCTTTTTAAAAGCCAGAAAAATCATGATCGAAGCCATGAAGCGTGAGATCGAAACCAGGTTCCAGGAGGCATATGAGGCCGGGGCTGTCCATATCCTGGCGGCTTCCAGTGCATCAGAGGCAGAAACAGAAAGCTGGGTAAAGGAGATCGAGGCTGCATTTCCAGGAAAGCAGGTGATGTGCGATCCCCTGTCCCTGGGTGTCAGCTGCCACATCGGACCGGGGGGCTGGGGATCGGCTGTGCCGTGAAGCCAGATTACGGAACGGTCCGCAGGAAAGAGGGATGAGTATGCGTGCAGAGCAGAAAACAGATGTAAAAAACAGCGTGGGCCGCATGGCCTTCGTGATCCTTTCGGTACTGATCCAGGCAGGCTGGATCCTTTTGATCGTCCTGCGGCTGAACCGGTATTCCTGGCTCATCGCACTGATCTCCACCATCGCTGCCCTGGTGGTGGTGCTGCGGATCTATGCTTCCAGGGAAAATTCCGCCTATAAGATCCTATGGATCATGCTGATCCTGGCGGCTCCTGTCATGGGACTGTGTCTGTATCTGCTTTTAGGCCATTCCATGGTCCTGCGGTTCATGACAAAGCGCCATGGGGAGATCAAGGGAAAGCTGGCGGATCTGATCGCCCAGGATCCAAAGGTCCTGGAGGAGATGGATGGCCAGGACCGGGCTGTGGCCAACCAGTCCCGGTATATCAGCAATTTTGGAAAATATCCAGTATACCGGAATACGGACGTGGAGTTTTACGGCGATGCCTCCGACGGGCTGGAGGCCCAGAAAAAGGCCCTTTCAGAGGCAGAGACCTTTATCTTCATGGAATACCATGCCATTGAGGACAGCACCTCCTTTGCGGGGATCCGGGAGATCCTGGCCCGTAAGGTAAAGGAAGGGGTGGAGGTACGTCTCCTGTACGACGACGTGGGAAGCGTGGGCTTCATCAGCCCCGAATTCATTAAACGGATGGAGGCCGACGGGATCCAGTGCCGGGTATTTAACCCCATGGTGCCCATGCTTCATGTGTTCATGAACAACCGGGATCACCGGAAGATCACAGTGGTGGACGGACAGGTGGGCTTCACCGGAGGCTATAATCTGGCGGATGAGTATTTCAATCTGACAAGCCCCTACGGCCACTGGAAGGATACGGGCGTCCGGCTGGAGGGCGACGCCGTAAAGAATCTGACGGTTCTGTTCCTGGAAATGTGGAATTCCGTGAAGGTGACAGATACGGATTTTGCCAGGTATCTGCCGGATCCCGGTTATACGGCAAAGGGCCGCGGCTTTGTACAGCCCTACGGCGACAATCCCCTGGACGGCGAGCCTGTGGGTGAGAACGTATACATGAACGTGATAAAGAATGCCAAGGATTATGTATACTTTACGACGCCCTATCTGATCGTCAGCGACGAGCTGGGCCGGGAGCTGAGGCTGGCTGCCAAGCGCGGCGTGGACGTGCGGCTCATTACACCGGGGATCCCGGATAAAAAGGCGGTGTTCCAGGTGACCCGGTCCTACTATGCGGGACTGGTGCGGGACGGCGTCCGGATCTATGAATATACGCCGGGCTTCATCCACGCCAAGCAGTGCGTCTGCGACGGGGAGACAGCGGTGGTGGGGACCATCAACCTGGATTACAGGAGTCTGTACCTGCATTTTGAAAACGGCGTATTCCTCTATGACTGCGAGGCCATAAAGGATATCCGGGCCGATTTCGACGGGCTTTTCCCCGTCTGCCAGGAGGTAACGGAGGAATACAGGAGCGGCCGCTCGGCGGTCTTAAGGATCGGCCAGTGTATCCTGCGGCTGGCGGCTCCGTTGCTATAAAACAGGAACAGTCCGGCTGTTCTCTGACGGAAAATCGGAGAGCAGCCGGGTTGTTTTTTAAAAAACCCATGCTAGAATAATAGCTATCAGAAAAAAAGGGGAATAAAAAGAATGGCTTCACTGAAGAAATTATTTGCACCCGTGGATATGACAGCGGGGAAACCATGGAAAAACATTGCGCTTTTTACGATCCCGATGATCATCGGAAACATCGCGCAGCAGCTTTATAACACCGTAGACAGCATCGTCGTGGGAAAATTTGTGGGAGACAACGCCCTGGCGGCTGTGGGCAGCGCCAGTCCCATTTTTAACCTGCTGCTGGTGCTTTTCATCGGGATCTCGGTGGGGACCAGCGTCATGGTCTCCCAGTATTTCGGAGCCAGGGACAGGGAGCAGCTTTCCAGGACCATCGGCTGCTGTGTGACTCTGACGGCGGCCGCTTCGGTATTCATTATGATCGTGGGCTCCCTTGTGGTCCGGCCGCTGCTGGAGCTTTTACATACGCCGGCCAGCATCATCGACTGGTGCGCGTCCTATCTGACCGTCTTGTTCTACGGGATCGCCGGTGTGGCCTATTATAATATCCTGGGAGGCGTCCTCCGGGGACTGGGGGATTCCGTTTCCGCACTGGTATACCTGCTGGTGGCTACGGTCATCAACATCGTCCTGGACGTGTGGTTCGTCGCAGGCCTGGGCCTGGGAGTTTTCGGCGTTGCCCTGGCTACGGCCATTGCCCAGGCGGTATCCGCCGTTCTCTGCTTTTTAAAGCTTGCAAGGATGAGCGAGCTTTTTGATATGAAGCCCCGGTATCTGAAGGCACATAAGGACAATGCCCTCAACATCATCCGTCTGGGACTTCCGTCAGGCTTGACCCAGGCCATCTTCTCCCTGGCCATGATCATGGTCCAGTCGCTGACCAACAGCTTTGGGGAGATGCTCATCGCAGCCAACGTGATTATCATGCGTGTAGACGGCTTCGCCATGATGCCCAACTTCTCCTTCGGCACCACCATGACCACCTATGCGGGCCAGAACGTGGGAGCGAAGCAGTACGACCGGGTGGAGCAGGGAGCAAAACAGGGGACCCTCATGGCTATGGGCGTTTCGGCCTCCATTACGGCCTTGATCCTTATATTTGGAAGGTATCTGATGGGGATCTTTACTTCGACCACAGAGCTGGTGGATCTGAGCTTCTATATGATGCGGATTCTGGCTGTTGGCTATATCGCCATGGCGGTGACCCAGAGCCTTTCCGGCGTCATGAGAGGAGCCGGAGACACCATGACGCCCATGTGGATCTCCCTGTTCACCACAGTTGTGATCCGTGTCCCGGTGGCCTATGGGATCTCCTGGCTCACCAGAACGCCGGAGCTTCCCAATGGGCGCAGCGAGTGCGTGTTTATCTCCCTGCTCCTTTCTTGGGTCCTGGGAGCCGTCATGACGGCTGTCTGCTATAAGAGGGGACGCTGGAAAAAGAAAGCGATCCAGTAAAAATGGAGCGAATATACTATATAATATGGAAGGAGACCGTTGACTATGGAATACCGCAGATTTGAAAACACAGTGATCGTCCGCATGGACAGAAACGAGGACCTGTTTGCCGAGCTTAAGAAGGTGGCTCTTAAGGAGAACATAAAACTAGCCAGCATCAGCGCCCTGGGCACCTTCAGCCACATGAATGTGGGAGTTTATGACCTGGACCAGAGAAAATTTGTGGGCAACGACTTTGACGGTATGTTCGAGATCGTTTCCCTCACCGGTACCATCAATACCATGGACGGGGAGTATTACTGCCATCTGCATACGGCGGCCGGAGATAAAAACGGAAACGTGTACGGCGGTCATTTAAGCGCCGGAACCGTGGGAGCCACCCTGGAAATGGTCATCACAGTCATCGATGGGACCGTGGACCGGGTCAAGGATCCGGATACGGGGTTAAACATCTTTAAATTCTAAAAGGAATAGAGGCTGGATAGGATCCGGCGGGGCGGAATAAGGAAAAACGCTCCGCCGGATTCTTGACAATACCAGGGGTTCACGCTATAATACACTGGATGTTAGTATAAAGGGGCAGTTTGCCCTGAATATAAAGGAAGGTATGACGTCATGGCAGATAAGAAACACATTTTGACTTATGCAGGACTGAAAAAATATGAAGATGAGCTTCAGGATCTTAAAGTAAACCGCCGTCGTGAGATCGCCCAGAAGATCAAAGAGGCCAGAGAGCAGGGCGACTTATCCGAGAACGCCGAGTACGATGCAGCCAAGGATGAGCAGAGGGACATCGAGGCCAGGATCGACGAGCTGGAGAAGCTGTTAAAGAATGCAGAAGTCGTTGTTGAGGATGAAGTAAACCTTGACAAGATCAGCATCGGCTGTGTTGTCAAAGTATATGACGTGGAGTTTGAGGAAGAGATGGAGTTTAAGTTAGTTGGTTCCACTGAGGCCAACAGCCTTCAGAACAAGATCTCCAACGAATCTCCTGTGGGCCATGCGCTGATCGGCAGAAAAGTCGGCGACGTGGTGGATGTGGAGACCCAGGCAGGAATGCTCCAGTATAAGGTATTAGATATCAAGAGAGTGGATTAATTACTAAAAGGAGAGAAGAGTAGTGGCAGAGCAGGGAAACCAGAAGAAGGGAAACGGCCAGGAGCAGGATCTGAACCAGCTTCTCAAGGTGCGCCGTGAAAAGTTAGCAGAGCTTCAGGCAAACGGAAAGGACCCGTTCCAGATCACAAAATATGATGTGACTGTGCACAGCACAGATGTAAAAGAGCAGTACGCAGAGTATGAGGGGAAGGAGGTTTCCATCGCAGGACGTATGATGAGCAAGCGTGTGATGGGAAAAGCCTCCTTCTGCAACGTCCAGGATCTGAAGGGAAACATCCAGTGCTATGTATGCCGGGATGACCTGGGCGAGGACACATATAAGGATTTCAAGAAAATGGATATCGGCGATATCGTAGGGATCAAGGGCTTTGTATTTACTACAAAAATGGGCGAGATTTCGATCCATGCCCATTCCGTGACCCTGCTTTCCAAGAGTCTCCAGATCCTTCCGGAGAAATTCCATGGACTGACCAATACGGATATCCGTTACCGCCAGAGATATGTGGACCTGATCATGAACGAGGATGTAAAGGATACCTTCATCAAGCGTTCCAAGATCCTGGCCGCCATCCGTAAATACCTGGCTGACGAGGGCTTTATGGAGGTGGAGACTCCCATGCTGGTATCCAATGCCGGAGGAGCTGCCGCAAGACCCTTTGAGACTCATTTCAATGCCCTGGACGAGGATCTGAAGCTCCGTATTTCCCTGGAGCTTTACTTAAAGAGACTGATCGTGGGCGGCATGGAGCGCGTGTATGAGATCGGCCGTGTATTCCGCAACGAGGGCCTGGATACAAGACACAACCCGGAGTTCACCTTAATGGAGCTTTACCAGGCATATACCGACTACCACGGCATGATGGACCTGACTGAGAACCTGTACCGCTTTGTGGCCCAGGAGGTCCTGGGGACCACAAAGATCGTTTATAACGGCATTGAAATGGATCTGGGACAGCCCTTTGCCCGTATGACCATGGTGGAAGCCGTTAAGAAATATTCCGGCGTAGACTTTGACGAGATCCATACCCTGGCAGAGGCCAAGGCTGCGGCCAAGGAGCACAACATCCAGGTGGAGGCCCGCCACAAAAAAGGCGATATCTTAAACCTGTTCTTCGAGGAGTTTGTAGAGGAGCACCTGGTACAGCCCACCTTTATCATGGACCACCCGGTGGAGATCTCTCCCCTTACAAAGAAGAAGCCGGAAAATCCAGAGTATACAGAACGCTTCGAGTTCTTTATGAACGGCTGGGAAATGGCCAACGCGTATTCCGAGCTCAATGATCCCATCGACCAGAGAGAGCGCTTTAAGGCCCAGGAGGAGCTGCTGGCCCAGGGAGACGAGGAAGCCAACCATACAGACGAGGACTTCTTAAATGCCCTGGAGATCGGTATGCCTCCCACAGGCGGAATCGGCTTCGGCATCGACCGTATGTGCATGCTGCTGACTGACTCTGCTGCGATCCGCGATGTCCTGCTGTTCCCGACTATGAAGAGTCTGGACGCCGGAAAGAAGGAAGAGAAGAAGGCTGCTTCCTTAGACGCTGCCATGAACCAGGCTGCCGAAGTCCTTGCACAGCAGCTTGAGGCCATGCCGGCAGCAAAGGCAGAGCCGGTGGACTTCTCCAAGGTAAAGATCGAGCCGTTATTCGAGGATCTGGTGGATTTCGATACCTTTGCAAAATCCGATTTCCGCGTGGTGAAGATCGAGGAGTGCGAGGCGGTTCCCAAGTCCAAGAAGCTTCTTAAGTTCATCTTAAACGACGGAACCGACCGGAAGCGCACCATCTTAAGCGGCATCCACGACTACTACGAGCCGGAGGAGCTGGTTGGAAAGACATGTGTGGCCATCACCAACCTGCCTGCGAGAAAGATGATGGGCATTCCCTCCGAGGGCATGCTGATCTCCGCTGTGTACGAGTACGACGGACGGGAAGGACTGAACCTGCTGATGCTGGACGATGCGATCCCGGCAGGAGCAAAGCTGTACTAAGATGATGTAAAGATGTACCGTTTTGCAAAATAAACAGGACGTACTTCATTTGATAAAAAACTGAAAAAAACAGCGATTTACATCAAACTTACATCAATTGATGCAGAAATCGGTGCAAGCAAGAAAAAATCGCATAATTAGTACGATGAATGGGCAATTCCAATCGGGATTGCCCATTTTTAAAACAAACAGAAATACAACTCGGAATTTATGGAGGAGTATATGGACTGGTTAAATGTATTCGGACTGATAATGATTGCAGTCACTATGTAAACGCACCATAGCAAGTACCTGTTCATAAGCTTTATTTTCTGCAATAATAGTTGACCGCTTCGGAGAAGATGTGACAACCCTTGCGTATGATATGACTTCTTCCAGAGTACAGAACGAAGTACCAGCCAGTCCTGCCTTTTTCAGTTGGGTGTCTGGCTTTAATGGCAAGGTACAGATGCTTGCACCGGAAAGTGTAAAAGAACAGTACAGACAGATGATTGCACAAGCCGATGAGGGTATGCAGGAAAGCGAATAATGCAGATTTGAATTATAAGACTATGAAGCGAGGTAGTGGATATGGAAAAAGACCCGTTTAAGGAATATTTGAGGGAGTCTGAACCGGATAAAGCTTATAAGGGGTATGCTTGGAGTACGGCAATCGGACTTCAGGCAGTGGACGGACTCAAACCATCTAAATATTTGATTGATACTGCCATTCAGAACATTGAAGGTAAAATCACGATGAAGGAAGCACAGAGTCTTATTGACAGCTATTATGAAGAAAGACCAGTGCATTTGTCCGATGATGAGCGTACCGAAGAAGCAGATAAGGTTTCATCCCGTATCGCAGAAATTCTTTCTGAAACAGCGTTTTCATTTTCGCCAAACGAATATATCTCTATCCATCGTAAACTCTTTCAGGGTATTTATAAACACGCCGGAAAGATTAGAGATTACAACATCACAAAGAAAGAATGGGTGCTTGATGGAGCAACCGTTATGTACGGTAGTGCGTCCGAACTGAGAGCTACACTTGAATACGATTTTTCGCAGGAGAAAGATTTTAGCTACAAAGGACTTTCAATGGACGAGATTATCCATCATCTTGCGGTATTTGTTTCAAGGTTATGGCAAATCCATATCTTCGGGGAAGGTAATACGAGAACAACGGCAGTGTTCTTCATCAAATACTTAAAGGCGCTTGGGTTCTCTGCAACCAATGATATTTTTGCAGAAAATGCGTGGTATTTCAGAAATGCACTTGTCCGTGCAAACTATACGAACTTGCGAAAAGGTATTCACGAAACAACAGAGTATCTGGAAGCGTTTCTCAGAAATCTACTTTTGAACGAGAAAAATGAGCTTCATAATCGAAATCTTCATATAAGTGGACTTTTGAACGAAGAAAAAGTGGACATTCAAGATACAAAAGTGGATAATGAAAGTGTACTTTCCGAAAAAGGTAGTGATTTCTCGGTAAAAACGACGATTCATATCCATAGACTTTTTGAAAAGTTTGGTTTCGATGAGGTGTTTGGAAGAAGTGCAGTTATGGAACTTCTTGGGCTGAAAGGTTCAGGTGCTTCAAAACTTCTTTCCAATTTAGTGCAGGCAGATATTATTGAGCCAGTATCCGGTCACGGAAAAGGAAGATATAAATTTAAGATGTAATTTGGGCATTGTAGGGGGCTGTCGGTTAATACCGATTTTTTCCCCGGATAACAAAAGAATGAGACAGTC
>ENA-ORRW01002369-ORRW01002369.1-human-gut-metagenome-genome-assembly--contig:-NODE-2369-length-15627-cov-3.495569_pt1 | contig 15627 bp, 8 predicted proteins | sample MGYA00242183_ERZ509150 | MGnify/ENA primary metagenome ERZ509150 (study PRJEB26280, sample SAMEA2338639) | human gut metagenome | biome: human gut; feature: human-associated habitat; material: faeces... | reverse complement strand
GCCGACCCTCTGCTTGTAAGGCAGATGCTCTGAACCAGCTGAGCTAAACGCCCTTACACTTCCGTTTCAAAAGCGATGCAAAGGTACGGCATTTTTTGAAATCTGCAAACATTTATCGAATTATTTTTCAAACTTTTTATATACAACTCCGTGAAGTTACTGATTATCAGCCCACAAACTATAATTATTTTTTTCAGTCCCTACGTCGGATTACACGCGCCGGATTCCCGACTGCGATACTATCATCAGGAATATCTTTCGTCACGACACTTCCCGCTCCTATCACACAACGATCACCAATCGTCACACCGGGACATATAATAGCTCCGCCACCAATCCAGCAGTCCTCACCAACCGCCACCGGATAAGCGTATTCCTTGGAGCCTCTTCTTTCCAAATAATCCATCGGATGATGCGGTGTGTAAATCTGCACACAAGGCCCGATAAGCGTATGAGCACCAATCGTGATATATCCGCCGTCCAGAAATGTGCAGTTAGCATTGACAAACACATGCTCGCCTAACTTGATTCCGTCCCCATGATCGCAATAGAAAGGCGGACAAATAACCGAAGTTTCAGGAATCCTCGGCACCAGTTCTTCCAGTAATTTCCTGTACCCTTCATCATACGTACTCATTCCCCGCATGCGAGCCAACAATTTCTTGGCATGCTCAAAACGCACCTGCAACTCCGGCGAAGACATATCTGCCAACAGGCCGTTACGCATCTTTTCAACTTCCGTCATACTCTTTATCCTCCCTGACCATTAATAAATACAAACCGCCTCTCATCCGAAAGAGCCTCATCAAACTCGAAGCCTTCCCACGAAAATTCTTTCAAATCTTCCGGATTCTCTATTCTATTTTTCAAGATAAAACGCGTCATTTCACCACGAGACATCTTGGTATATATTACCACCGTAGCCAGTTTCCCGTTCTTCCACACATGAAATTCAGGAGTCACGACATGCACTTCTTTCTCCACCCGTTTCCAGTCAAACAAACTTTTCATTTCGTCACTGGCCAGATTGCATAAAATACCTCCCACCTGTTTGATGTCTTGTATAAACGTATCCGTCAGGCGCGACCGCCAGTAAGAAAACATCGTCTGATTACCCAACTCCGGCAATACCACATCTCCTTCGAGACGATAGGGGCGAATCACATCCAGCGGACGCAACAAACCGTAACAAAAAGATGTCAGCCGCAAATGTTCCTGTGCATATTCGAGTTCTGAGGCAGAGAAGTCTTTCGGATTCAACCGCTTGAACACAATTCCCGTATAAGAGAACAAAGCCGACAATTCCGGAGTTTCTTCCGCATGGAAAGCCTGATAACGCTTATAATTCTCTACTGCTATTTTAGCATTCACACGCAACAAACGTTCCAGATCGCCGACAGCAAACTGCGACATCTGCAAAGCTATCTCAGAGGCTTCCTTTTGAAAACGGGGAACCGTAGTCAAAGGAACCTTCACCTTTGAAACATCACTCATTGTCTTGGCACAAGATAAAAGCACAAGCATATTTCAACTACTAATTACAAGTTACTAATTACGAAGTAGCAAAGATAAAAAATAAAACAAGAAAACCCGCTATTAACAGGCTGTCAATAGCGGGCACTTATTAAGAATTATAATAGTTCTTATTTGTATTCCTGCCAGCTCTTAATCTGAATATCGCTCAGCTTCAATTCACAGAACGCTTCGATAAAGGCACTTGCCAGACGGGCATTCGTAATCAACGGAATGTTATGATCGATCGCACCGCGACGGATACGATAACCATTCGTCAACTCACGTTTGCTGTGATTCTTCGGAATGTTAACGATCAAGTCGAACTTGTGATCGGCAATCATCTTCATTACATTGTTTTCCGCACCCGGTTTTTCATCCGGCCAATAAACCGGAGTCGTATCTACACCGTGAGCATTCAAGAAGGCAGCAGTACCGGCGGTAGCATAAATCTGATATCCTTTGGCAAACAACATACGGCTTGCATCCAGCAAATCAACTTTAGACTTCATTGCTCCTGAAGAGAACATTACCGCCTTTTCAGGAATCTTAAAGCCGGTAGCAATCATTGAGTTCAGCAGTGCTTCGGAGAAATCATCACCGATACATCCCACTTCACCCGTAGAAGACATATCTACGCCTAATACAGGATCGGCCTTATGCAGACGTGAGAAGGAGAACTGCGATGCTTTCACACCGATCCAGTCAATATCAAATGCCGATTTATCAGGACGCGAGTATGGAGCGTCAAGCATGATGCGGGTAGCCGTTTCGATAAAGTTACGTTTCAGTACTTTAGATACGAACGGGAAACTACGAGAAGCACGCAAGTTACATTCAATTACTTTCACCTCATTATTACGAGCCAGGAACTGGATGTTGAACGGACCGGAGATATTGAGTTCCTTAGCAATCTGACGGCTGATCTTCTTGATGCGGCGGGCAGTTGCAAAGTATATCTTCTGTGCCGGGAACACCAGTGTAGCATCACCGGAGTGAACACCCGCAAATTCTACGTGTTCAGAGATGGCATATTCTACCACCTCACCGTTCTGTGCCACAGCGTCGAACTCAATTTCTTTTGTATTCTCGAGGAACTGTGAAACAACTACCGGATATTCTTTAGATACTTCGGCAGCCATTTTCAGGAAGTTTTCCAATTCTTCATCATCATAGCAAACATTCATTGCCGCACCCGAAAGAACGTAAGAAGGACGAACCAGCACCGGATAACCTACTTTTTCCACAAAGCCTTTCACATCTTCGAGACTGGTCAGCTCCTGCCAAGCCGGCTGGTCGATACCCAGTTGGTCAAGCATTGCAGAGAACTTGTTACGGTTTTCGGCACGGTCGATAGAGATCGGCGAAGTACCCAGTACAGGAACCGACTGACGATAAAGTTTCATAGCCAAGTTGTTCGGAATCTGTCCGCCTACCGACACAATCACACCGCGAGGTTGTTCCAGATCGATTACGTCGAGTACACGTTCGAACGAAAGCTCGTCGAAGTACAGACGGTCGCACATATCATAGTCAGTAGAAACCGTTTCAGGGTTGTAGTTAATCATGATAGACTTGTATCCCAGTTTGCGGGCAGTCTGAACCGCATTCACCGAACACCAGTCAAATTCAACAGAGCTACCGATACGGTAAGCACCCGAGCCCAGCACGACTACTGATTTTTCATTCTTATAATAGTTCACATCATAACCTTCCACTGCATACGTCATATACAGATAGTTAGTCAGTTCCGGATGTTCGGAAGCAATCGTATTGATGCGTTTTACTGCCGGAAGAATCCCCATAGCTTTACGATGAGCACGTACAGCCAAGTTTTCTTTCTCCATGTTTCCAGTCGGGTTCAGTACGAAACGTGCAATCTGGAAGTCAGAGAAGCCTAAGATTTTAGCTTCACGCATTACGTCAGCCGGAATATCTTCCACCTTATTATATGTAGACAATTTAGCTTTGTAGTCAACGATGTTCTTCAGTTTGCCGAGGAACCAAGGATCGATCTTTGTCAGTTCATGGATACGGTCAATCGTATATCCTTCTTCCAAAGCCTGTGCGATAGAGAACACACGCAAGTCAGTCGGGCGGGAAAGTTCTTTATCAAGGTCGTCAAAATGCAGTTCGTCATTTCCTACAAAGCCGTGCATGCCTTGTCCGATCATACGAAGACCTTTTTGGATGATTTCCTCGAAAGAGCGACCGATAGACATGATTTCACCTACCGACTTCATGCTTGAACCGATTTCGCGGGAAACACCGGCAAACTTCGTCAAGTCCCAACGAGGAATCTTACAGATATAGTAGTCGAGTTGCGGAGCAACATAGGCAGAATTCGGAGTACCCATTTCGCCGATCTGGTCGAGTGAATAACCCAACGCGATCTTAGCGGCAACGAATGCCAGCGGATAACCGGTAGCCTTGGAAGCCAATGCGGAAGAACGGCTCAGACGAGCGTTCACTTCGATCACACGGTAATCATCCGTATCTGAGTTGAACGCATACTGGATATTACATTCACCTACAATGCCCAAGTGACGGATACATTTTGTAGACAATTCCTGCAACAGTTTCAGTTCTTTATCGTCGAGAGAGCAAGTAGGAGCTACAACGATAGATTCACCGGTGTGGATACCCAGCGGGTCGAAGTTTTCCATGCTGGCAACTGTGAAACAGTGGTCGTTGGCGTCGCGGATAACTTCAAATTCGATTTCTTTCCAGCCTTTCAGGGATTCTTCCACCAGGATTTGTTTGGAGAACGCGAAAGAACTTTCGGCCAGTTTCAGGAATTCTTCTTCGTTGGCGCAGATACCGCTACCAAGCCCACCCAATGCATAAGCCGAACGTACCATTACCGGATAACCGATCTTACGTGCAGCAGCAATCGCGTCTTCCATGCTTTCTACCGCCTGGCTTACCGGAGTCTTCATATTGATCTCGTCCAGCTTCTTCACGAACAGGTCGCGGTCTTCTGTGTACATGATAGCCTCTACCGATGTACCGAGTACTTTCACTCCGTATTTATCAAGAATACCTTGTGTGTAAAGCTCAGCACCGCAGTTCAGTGCAGTCTGTCCGCCGAATGCCAGCAGGATACCGTCGGGGCGTTCTTTCTTGATAATTTCTTCTACAAAATAAGTAGTTACGGGAAGGAAATACACTTTATCTGCAATTCCTTCAGAAGTCTGAATGGTTGCGATGTTCGGGTTTACCAATACTGAGCTGATGCCTTCTTCTTTCAAAGCTTTCAGTGCTTGTGAGCCTGAGTAGTCAAATTCTCCGGCTTGTCCGATTTTGAGTGCTCCAGAACCCAAAACGAGAACTTTCTTGATTTCCTTTTCCATTTCTTTTGTTGTTATAATAAGTTGTTATTTCTAAGTTCGTCCATAAAAAAAATGCGTTACCCTCAAAAAAGGATTAACGCATTACCAAAGAACTAAAATATCGTTTTTGGAGAAAAGAGAAGAAGTCTGCCGTTTCCGGGTGCAAAACATCCGAATGTAGATAATACTTACTTCTGATTTCCTGTTGATTCATTGTTAATATCAAAATTTGTGCAAAGTAACGACATATTTTGCAAATGACAAAAAGAAACGTTCATTTTTTACTGAAATAGTTTACCGCGTCAATGAAACGGTTGTTTTTTCCGTTAGCTTTTTAATGAATACTTTTTTATCATAGTAAGCACAAATCATGAAGTAACTACATTTTGATGTATCTTTCAGTTTTTATCCTTATCTTTGTCGCCATTATATAATAAGGTAATAAAATATGGGAAAAGAAAAAATCATATTGACGGGCGACCGTCCTACCGGAAGACTTCATATCGGTCACTATGTAGGCTCGTTGAAACGCAGAGTTGACCTGCAAAACGCAGGTGATTATAGCAAGATGTTTATCTTCATTGCCGATTCGCAGGCATTGACAGACAATATAGACAATCCGGAGAAGGTGCGTCAGAATGTAATTGAAGTAGCCCTTGACTATCTGGCTTGTGGCATAGATCCGTCTAAAGCTACCATCTTCATACAGTCGCAAATTCCGGAATTATGCGAGCTTAGTTTCTATTATATGGACCTTGTAAGCGTATCTCGCCTGCAACGTAACCCGACTGTGAAATCGGAAATCCAGATGCGCAACTTTGAAGCAAGTATTCCTGTAGGTTTCTTCACTTATCCTATCAGCCAGGCAGCGGACATCACAGCATTCCGTGCAACAACTGTCCCTGTGGGTGAAGACCAGGAACCAATGCTTGAACAGGCTCGTGAAATCGTTCGCCGTTTCAACTATATATATGGTGAGACATTGGTAGAACCGGAAATCCTGTTGCCGGACAATGCAGCCTGCCTGCGTCTTCCGGGAACTGACGGTAAAGCTAAAATGAGTAAATCACTCGGAAACTGTATCTACCTTTCGGAAGAACCGGAAGAAATCCAGAAGAAGATCATGAGTATGTATACCGATCCGGGACATCTCCGTGTACAAGACCCGGGAAAGATTGAAGGTAACACCGTATTCACTTACCTTGACGCCTTCTGCCTCCCCGAACATTTCGAACGCTACTTACCGGATTATCCGAATCTGGCAGAATTGAAAGCACATTATCAACGCGGCGGACTGGGCGACGTAAAAGTGAAACGTTTCCTGAATTCTATTATGCAAGAAATACTCGAACCGATTCGTAATCGTCGTAAAGAGTTCAGCAAAGATATTCCGGCTATCTATGACATGCTTCAGCAAGGATGCGAAGTAGCCAGAGCTGCTGCTGCCGAGACTTTGGCAGATGTGAAAAAAGCAATGAAGATTAATTATTTCGATGACAAGGAGTTAATCGAGGAACAGGTAAAACGTTTCTCACAGGAATAAGGAAGTTTGCATAAAAACGTATCATATAAAGTAAAGGCTGCCTACTCTAAGAAAGAATGGCAGCCTTTATTATAATATATAATTTAAGATTTAGCTAACTTCATCTTCATCATTCTTGAATAATACATCCTTTAATTTCTGATAAAGGAATGAAAGTATCAGTAATATCAGTCCGAGAATGATGAATACAATGATCTTACCGATAGTAGGCATTGCCCACAAATCATCAAATACAAGTTTAAGCAGAACGATTCCAAAAGTCGAAAGGCTTATCATGCGCATGACTTTCTGATGCAAACGCATCCCTAGTCCCATCTGAACAAATCCGGCAATACTTAATGAAAGCGAAAGTCCGGCACTGAAATCATCCACTCCTACCTGCCAGAGGAAAGAGCGTACCATTGTCACCCAAAGAAGAGTGACCAGAATATTGAGATAAATAGTGAAACGACTCTTGATGCCGATTAATAGATAGTATTGGCGTGCCACATAGCATATATTCGCTATTACAAATGCTGCCGTGAACCATCGTAGTACAACAGGCACAAAAGCCATGTTCTCCCATTGATCTCCCCATATATTTATGATATATACAAGCGTATTTATCCCAATAGCTAACATATAGAAAGTCAGACATTGGGTGATCGGGAATCGTTTTCTAAAAGAATAACAAACACTCGAAATGGCAATGGCAGTAAACAAGAACATTGCTCCGCTCCTCGTAGCTCCCTCAAAATGCAGGTGAAACTCCATCATAAATGTATAATAAAGTATGGCTACAGAGACAAAAAGCATGAAAGGATTCCAGAAACCATATTCCAGTTGACGGGCTGTAGAGAAGAATGGTCTATAATACCCCATCAACAGAGCAAATGCTCCCATAGCCAGCCCTACAAACAAAGAGGTGGCAAATGAACTGTTCAGGAAAATAGTGCTGACAGCATGATGCTCATGCATTACTACATTATATATATCCATCAGGTAAGAAATAAAGGTGAGTCCCACCAGTATCTTTGCCGCATATTCATATACCCGGATTCTCGACTTGATATAAAGCCATAATAATAACACCATTTCTGACGCCCAAACTAATGTTATACAGTTTCCATCCAACTGAATCGGAACGGTAATAGAGACAAATGTCAACACAAGCCCCAGAGTGGTATACACCAGGAATTTATAGTCTTTCCGGCTCTTCCATAACCAAAGCACCAGTCCTAAATTAACAAGAGCAATGAACAGGCTCAACAAACCGCTTGCTTTGAAAGACCATCCCATATTCCGCAAGAACAAAGCTCCCGAAAGCAGATAAATAAAGTTATTCGTTATAATGACGAATACCAGCCCCCGACTCATTGTTCGCATATCTTCCCCACGAAGAATAGAGAACACCGGAAGTAGAAAGATAAAATAAAACAGAGTGGTAAACAAAAACAAGTGCCCCGAAATAACTGTAGAACTGGAGGTATAGCTAAATAAAAGAAAGATTCCCATTATCAGCCAGGTAAAGACAAATGAGATCATCGGAAGCTCACCCCACTTCTTATAAATGGAAAGTCCGAACATACCGAGATTCAGGATACTTACATAAGTGAACAGTACCAGATAACTTCCCTCTCCACTGCTTACGATGAAAGGTGCAAGAAATCCTCCGACAAGTGAAATGATGGCCAGTTCGCGCCGATTGTATACCACAGACAAAACAGACATAAATACAGTGACGCCTATCAGAATGATAAACGCCATAGTCTGCGAGAAGATATGATAATAATGGAATGCAATGGCAACCGTAAGATAGAATACAGCAAAAGCACCACCCGCAAGCAACGAGCTAAATGTACGATACTTCTTTTGCAACCGTTCGGCAACGACCAGCAATACAGCTCCCGTCAGAAAACCAAGTACGGTACGGAAAGTCTCATTGATCCAATTCTTATCAATAGCATACTTCACAAAGAAGCCTACACCGATGACGAATATTAGGATACCGATCTTTCCGAAGAGATTCTCACCGATGAACTTCTCATAGTTCACTTGTTTCTTTTGTTTCGGAACAGCCTCAACACAAACATCTTCCAGTTCTGTTTCAACCGTCTTTTCACGTGTTCCTTCCAGTGCCTCACGGATAACTGTTTCAACAAACGGCTTCTGTTTTTTCGGTACAGTTTCTTTTTGCTGTTTAGTCTCTAGTGTCGAAGTTTTTTCTATTATTTGAGGTGATGCAGAGATATCTTCGTTTTCCTTTTTCAATGCTTCTCCTTCAAGCTTTACCTTTTCAGTAACCCCTCTTTGCTGAACTTTGAGATAATCATCCATCCGTTTTTTTATCTCGTTCAGTTCTCTTTCTATCTTCCCAAAACGATTATCCAGCCTACTCAATAAAACAAAAAACATAATTAAAACGAGTAGTGCGTATACGGTATTTATATCGTCCATAATATTTTAGATTTGAGTTCCATATCACAAATATATAAAATATTGCTACACAGAGCGATTATTCCAGTAAGAATGATTCAAATCAAGAGTGAATTAACAGAGATTCAAGCCCTTTCACTTTGCTTTGTATGTAATTTCATTATAGCTAATCAGAATATCATTATAGCTAAAAGGAAGATGCTAATAGCAAAAACAAATATGCTAATAGATTATTTTTTTCATTGGGATGATTAAAAAAAACATTGCAGTGTTTGCCACAATTAATGCAATGATTTTAGAAAGCACTGTAATGACATTTTTTCGATATGTAATGTGATGAATACGGTAATGAGAAGCCCTCCCTTCACCCGCAAACAGTTTATTCATCGAGAGTTCAGAAGAAAGGTGAAGAGGATTGAAAAAATAGCTATTTGCAGGGGAAGTGTGGAGTACCTCTTATTCCCCCTCTAAAGCGTAGCTTTAGGTAGGCAAAAGCTATGCTTTACGTTCCCTAAAGCTATGCTTCTTCAAGGTAAAACAACCTACATTTATAATCAGTGTAAGCGCTTCCATATACCTCAAACTCATAATCAAAAGCCCAGGCAAGTATTAATGGTCCTAAAATAAGAAAAGAAAAGGCAGCTGAAAGCGAAAATACCTTATTTCAGGATTCGCTTTCAGCCGCCTTCTCTCTTTCAGCAGGCGATCACAAAGAATCGCCGAATACTGAAATTATATGATTACTGTGCTGATTCGACCAATACTACACGGTTCAGAATCGGTTGACCGAATTTGTCAACACCACCACCGGCTGCAACTTTCAATCTATCGGCAGAGATGCCATACTTCTTAACGAGCAGGTCTTTAACAACTTGTGCACGTTCCAAACTCAACTTCTGGTTGAAAGCCGGAGTACCTGTTGCAGAGTCTGCATATCCGTTGATTGTGTATGTAGCGTTCGGAGATTCTTTTATCTTGCTGGCAAGATATGACAAGTTCATTTCTTCCTGCGGAGACAATTTATCAGAACCGATCTTGAAGAATACAGTACGTGGAGCAATATTAGTATCTGTTATAACAACTTCTTCAGTATCTTCTACTTCAACCGGTTGTTGTGCATTTGCCAACTGCTGTTGTAATTGCATATTAGCTGCTGCCATTGCATTCATCTGGTTACGCATCTGGTTTAATTCAAGTTCAGAGATAATCTGTGGAACCGGACGTTGGAATCCGCGAGTCGGGAAATAATAAGTCACCCCGATGGTAGCACCTAAAATACCATCATAATCGGGTTTACCTCCATGTTCTCCGTCAAACTTGCCTTCCAGACCTGTTGCACTCAATTCCAGATTCAAGTCAACAGCATTCGACAAACGGAAGCGGTTGATAATACCTGCATTGAAAGTAGCGGAGTTAGTGTGAGGACGAGAATAAGCATGAGCCCAACCGGCACCAATATAAGGGATAATTTCATATACACGGTTCGGATTGTATCCACCGAAAAGTGCATTCAGGTTAATCATCAAATCACCATGCAAGTTCATGTAGTCCCATCTTTGTTTGTAAGAACCATCTTCTCTCGGACCGCCAACCACATAATTAGCATTTTCGCTGGTGGTAAATCCTTTGGCTTGTAATCCGCTGTACTGCAAACGCAATCCGAATCCCGGAGTTACCCATTTACCAACAGACACGTTAAATGTGGGAGCAACACGATCTCTGAACTTACCGATATGGTCATTGTTTCCATACAATACCTGGGCACCTCCTCCTACAGAGAAGAACCAGTTACTCCAGAAAGGATTAGTTATTACTTGATATTTATCTTGCACCTGAATCACTTCGTATTCAGTTACAGTCATTGTCTGCTGCGCAGAAGCGACAGACGCAACGCCGGCAAATGCCAGCAACATCAGAATCTTTTTCATATACCTAATAGTTAAGTGGTTATTTAAATCTTTTTCTTTGTTGAACTATTTAAATAACACGAACTGAACTAAAAGGTTTTAGGAAAAGATGAATTTATTTGTTTTATTTGAATAATCTTTCGATGTCCTCCTCCTTAATGGTTGTCAAAACGGTTTTCCCATCGGGTGTGTAATTCGGTGAGGGACAGGCAAAAAGGTTGTCTACAAGGCTTACCATTTCTTCATTACTCAACACCTGTCCGTAGACAATAGCCGCTGCCCGCGCCAATGTTAATGCCAGAATATTTTGGATTTCTTCCTTAACGTCATTCCCTTTTTCCATCGCTGTATGTAGCATATTACGCACCAGTTCGACCGGATTCAGTCCTTCAATACCCGAAGGGATGCCATTGATGGCATAGCTACCGCCTCCCAGATTGCTCAAATCGAAGCCGACTGCCGACAAATCATCCATAATGCTTTGAAGAACAGCAGCTTCTGAAGCCGGTAATTGTAATATTTCCGGGAAGAGAACGCCTTGAGATACTCCCTGTTTCTGTTGAATCTGTACCATATAGCGATCAAAAAGCACCCGTATATGTGCCCGGTGTTGATCGATTAGCATCAGACCCGATTTAACTGAAGTCAAAATAAACCGCCCTTTAAACTGCAAATGCTGATTTCCTTTTTCCATCACCGGTTCGTTGGCATACAAAGTAGAAGAAGCGGCGGATGTCACCGTCTCTATCTTTTCTTCCACGAAGGCCGGTTCGCCTCCAATAGAAGAATCCTCCCAATCCATTTCGGGTTCCGGCTGCGGATTATTCATCTTACTGGCTTTTGTCAGCCCTCCGTACAAATCCTCCCATTCTACTTTCGAACGACTATACGATCCGCCACCACCGCCACCGGCAGAGACTTTAAACGGATTATAATCTGTATTATAATGTACCTTCGGAGGTTCGGAAGATATCTTTTCCTCAAATGCCGGAATATCAGGCATATCCTCCGTATCAAAATCAATGGAAGGGATAGCACTGAACTTACCCAACGATTCCTTAACGGATGCTGAAAGTATCTGCCAGATGGCCTGCTCATTCTCAAACTTGATCTCGGTCTTTGTCGGGTGAATATTCACATCAATATTAGCCGGATCTACATCAAAATAGATAAAATAGGAAATCTGTTCACCGGCGGGAATCAACTGCTCATAAGCCTCCATGACTGCCTTATGAAAATAAGGATGGCGCATATAACGTCCGTTGACAAAGAAATACTGATGGGCTCCTTTCTTACGGGCAGTCTCCGGTTTGGCTACGTATCCGGAGATTTTCACCATGGTAGTGTTCACGTCTATATTCAGTAATTGCTGGTTGAGCTTCTTACCGAAAATAGCAAGAATACGCTGGCGTAACTGTGATACCGGAAGATTGAACAGTTCCGAATCATTACTATAAAGCGAAAAGGCAACTTCCGGATGCACCAAAGCGATACGCTCAAATTCGGCAAGGATGTTGCTCAATTCAGTGGAATTAGCCTTCAAAAATTTACGACGGGCAGGCACATTAAAGAACAGGTTCTTTACAGAGAAGTTACTTCCTTTAGAACAGGATATAGCCTCCTGGCTCTCCACTTGAGAACCCGCAATCACCAGTTTCGTTCCCAGTTCTTCCGATTCCGGACGCGTCTTCAGTTCTACCTGCGCCACTGCTGCGATGGATGCCAATGCTTCCCCACGAAATCCCATGGTACGCAAAGCAAACAAGTCCGCAGCTTCCCGTATCTTGGAAGTAGCATGCCGCTCAAAAGAGAGACGGGCATCCGTTTCGGACATTCCTTTTCCATCATCAATCACCTGAATACAGGTTTTACCCGCATCAGTCACTAACACATGTATATTTTGCGCATCTGCATCAATCGCATTCTCCACTAGCTCCTTGATAACAGATGCCGGACGTTGTATCACTTCACCGGCAGCAATCTGGTTAGCTACCGAATCAGGTAACAAATGAATGATATCGCTCATACTTCGTAAATTAACAATTAAAAACTCCAGCTTCCTGTTGCTAAATAATGCCACAGATAGAGAAGGAAGGCAATGATTATCAGTATGATTCCGAAAGAAACCGGTTTGCGGCCACTTGCTTTTCTTCTTTTCAAATGTGTAGTACCTTCGACGAATTTACCGCGAATATCTTCCGGATTAAATTCTTTCTCCGGCAGCATCCCCAAGTCACGTTTGGCGTTCTCCTCCATCTTAGCGAGCTTTTCTTTCCGCTCGTCTACATAAATGTATTGATGATTAAAGCCCCGGGGCTTTCTCATTGAGTTAAACATTCCCATACTACTTCATATTTATTAAGTTTCGCTTTTCTGTCTTTGGTCGCCGGTCGGTAGTCGGCTTCAATGTTTCTCCCGCACGCTTGCTGCGCCAGTTGAAAATATCGTCCTTATTTAGCGGACGGACATAGTCGAACCAGGCAAAAGTGGGAAGACGCAGTTTATCAGGCGGTATCTGGTCCATCGGATACATCGTTCCGTTGGATTTACCGATAAAAAGTCCTTTTTCCATTCTCTTATCCTTCATATAAAGATGCAGCATACTACCTTCCAGACAATTAAATCCGGTCATCGTACTGTCTTTCTCTTCAGGATAAAAAGCTGTCAGCACATTACCGATCACTTCAATATGGCGCATATCTCCATTAACGAAATAGGCTTTCATCTCCTTGCCGGACACTTGATTATAGTGAATAGAGTCTTTCATCTCCACTGTCAACGCCTGGTTGATAATGTGCGCCCAGTCAATCGTGCTGTCATTCATATAAATCTTGATCTGCTCACCAAGCAGTTGCTGTCCGTCATTCCAAAGAATAGGGTCAGTATACATGGTCATACAAGAATCTTTCGAATTATAGACCAGTGAGTCACATACTCCCTGAACATCTGTACGATACATACGTACTTTATGGTAAGCCTTCATCAACCGGTACAAAGAATCGGTATTCAGATTATAGGACACCATCTGCAAAGTATCCCCATGCATATAAAGACTGTCTCCCTGTGAATAATCGATAGCAACAGCACGTTTTGTTGCAAACGCAGAGTCCGTCAATTCATTATAGAAACAATAATCGCCCGTCAGCATATTCTTATTGATGGAGTCTGTCATCTTCACATTATCGAATGCTTCTCCGTAACCGATTACCCGGTCATAGAACAGACTGTCGCCTACAAGTTTCTTCCCCTGATTGGTCAGGACCGAACGGTCCAACAATTCCGCTTGTTCGGTCAATGTGTTATAGAATCCCCGTTCCGAATAGATATGATTATTATCACTGACAATATTGGAAGGTCCGAGAATCACTGCTATTTTGTTTTCGGTATTATACCTCAATGTATCGGAGGTCAACACAAACTTAGGGTTCACCAACTTCACATCATGGTTGAATACCGACTGTTTTGTTGCAGGGCTATATTCGCCCCAGTCAGAAGTCAGTACATTCTCTTCATCCATCAAAGTTCCCCCCTCGAAATAATATCCGAGATCGTAGAGACGGTCGTAGTTCAAGCTGTCCGTCAGCAGGGTCGTGTTCCGGTTAATCATCTTCACGTTTTCACGAAGTTGCGCAATTTGCGTCATTCCGTCATAATAAAGATAATCACCATAGATGAACAAGGTATCTCCCTGTTCCATACGCACATTGCTGAAGGCTTCTACGGAGTTGGTTTTCTCAAAAATCAGTGCACTGTCACAGTACATATACATACTGTCATGGCGCAACTTCACGTTACCAATCAACACCTGCACATCCGGACGTGCCAGCTTATCCGCCTGTCCTTCGTCAGCATGGAGCAAGTAAACTTTGGTCTTTTTATTCTCCGGTTGCTTCTTGTTGTCCGATTGTTTCTTATTACCCGTTTTGGTTTTGGGAGCCGTCTTAGACGTATCCGCAGTCGATTTTGTCGAAGTCCCTGCCGTGGGTTTCTGTCCCGTCGGCCTCACTTGTGCCACAAGACATACACCAAACAGGCATAGAAAGCCTATAAGGAGCCATCTATGCCTGTCTTGTTGTTTATTTTTCTTATTCTTTTTCAGCATATAAAGTCAAAGCAAGGTTATATCAGTCATTCTTGACCCAACCCGGATACTTGAAGTCACACTTCTGCCAGTTTTCGTTGATGCGTACATAAGTGTGTTTTTGCTTGTTCAGAATCCATTTCTGCAACACCTCTTCGCGACGCTTATCCATTACGATTTCTTTCAGATCCTGATAGTCTTCCGCGATGGTTGCTTTATGACCATTGATTTTAGTTTTCAATTTCACGATAGCGCATACTTCTTTTCCATCTTTCTCATTAATCATTGTAAAAGCTTTGGAAATCTCGCCAACATTCATCTTATCCACTACCTTAGCAACGTCTTGAGGAAGATCCTGCATCTGGAACTTAGAAGTAGTGATACCTGAATGTTCATTGATGTTCACCATGATACCGTGATTGTTGCGGGTATCCTTATCTTGTGAGATAACGGCAGCGGCATCATCAAATGTGAATTTGTTAGCACGAATATCATCTGCAATAGAATCCAGACGGGCACAAGCCTCGGTCAGTTCTTTTTCCGAGACTTTCGGACGCAACAGGATATGGCGGGTATTAACACGGTCACCACGCTTCTCAATCAACTGGATAATATGGAAACCAAATTCCGATTCTACAATTTTGGAAACTTTCTTCGGGTCCTGCAAGCTGAATGCCACATTCGCATAAGCGGGGTCCATCATACCACGTCCCATAAATCCACATTCACCACCTTTAATGGCAGAAGCCTTATCTTCAGAATACAAACGGGCCAATGTAGAGAAGTCGATTTCTCCTTTTGTCACACGATCCGTATAATCACGCAACGTCTTTTTTA
>ENA-ORRW01002364-ORRW01002364.1-human-gut-metagenome-genome-assembly--contig:-NODE-2364-length-15656-cov-12.866675_pt1 | contig 15656 bp, 12 predicted proteins | sample MGYA00242183_ERZ509150 | MGnify/ENA primary metagenome ERZ509150 (study PRJEB26280, sample SAMEA2338639) | human gut metagenome | biome: human gut; feature: human-associated habitat; material: faeces... | reverse complement strand
GTTGGCGGGCGCACAATGTTCGCCCCTACGGGTGAGATGCCAATAAATGCCCGACATGACACATAAAAACTGCAATATAAAAATCACCCGCATACCGCTCCACCACCTCGCATATAAAATCCATAATAAACCCAACCCCATTTCCAATTCCTAATTCCTCATTGCTTGCGCCCAACTCCGAACTCCTCCCTCCTAACTGAAACTGGGGTGTTCACTATGCTTCTTCCTCTCCTCATGACAACCATCGCCGGTCTGTCCACTGGTCTGGGCGGGCTGATTGCGGCGCTGTTCCGGCCAACGCCAAGGCTGATGGCGTTCTGCGGTGGCTTTGCCGGGGCGGTCATGCTGACCGTCAGTTTGGCGGACCTGGCTCCGGCGCTGCTGGATTTTTACGGGGCGCTGCTTTCACCCTTTGGCTGTGGGGCTGCGGCTGCGGCACTGCTGCTGGGTGGTATGCTGGCAGCCTGGCTGTTGGCCTGTGCTCTGCCGGACGAGGATACACTGGCCGACCGTTTTGGCTCCCGCACCCAGGGCTCTGCCATGCGGGCTGCGCTGGTAACGGGGGCAGCCCTGCTGTTGCATAACCTGCCGGAGGGCATCCTGACCCTGCTGACCAACGTCTCGGACCCGCAGCTGGGGGCGCGCACGGCACTGGCGATTGCCCTGCACAATATCCCGGAGGGATTGGCTGTTGCGGTGCCTTTTGCCTGCGCCACCGGCAGCCGGGCCAAGGGTGCCGTGGCTGCGCTGGTATCCGGCCTTGCGGAACCGGCGGGGGCCGTTTTGGCGGCACTGGTGCTGGCCCCACTGTTGACGCCGGGAATTTTGAACGGCATTGTGGCTGTGGTGGCGGGCATTATGCTGTGGGTGGCGGCTGCCCAGCTGCTGCCTGCGGCGTTTGAACCGGCGTGGCGCAAAATGGGGGTGACAGGCTTTTGCGCGGGGGTGCTGATGATGATTCTTGGCATTGCAGCGTTGGCTTGATTGTGGTATACTATAACCTGTATTTGTCTGGGGTGCAAATAGTGCCTGGAAACCATGCAGGGGAGGGAAAATATCCATGCCATACCGCCGCAGCTGCGCCGCGTGCGCACTGGCAGCCGCGCTGCTGCTTTCCGGCTGTTCTGCCGTAACCGGCAGCGATGTGGAATCCCTGCTGCGCGCGCCGCAGGCTTCCGGCGAGACGAGCGCCGTACAAAAGGCGCTCAACAGCGCCCTTGGTGTAACCGCGACCCTGAAATACCCTGCCAGCGGTGATTTTCTTTCCCCTCTTTTGTTTGGCGATTGGGATGGTGACGGCCAGGATGAAGCCGCCGTGCTGTACACGCTGGATGCCTCTGCGGGCAATGTGTACCTGGCTATTCTGGAACCGACCGAGGAAAACGGCTGGCGGGTGACGCAGACGGCAGAAGGGCTTTCCAGCGAGGTGGAAAGCGTGAACACCGCCCATCTGCGGGATGAAAATTCCTTGCAGATCCTTGTCGGCTATGCCAGCGCCCAGGGCGACCGTTATATGGTGGTGTATCTGTACACCGAGGATGGCCTGCAGATCATCATCAAGCAGGCATACACCGAAATGATCCTTGCCAACCTGACGGGCGGAGAGGGCACCCAGGATTTGGTATTGGCCCTGCCTGCTGAGCAGGAGGGCGGCGGCTTGAACCTGCAGCTGCTGACCAACACCGAGGATGGCTTCCGCTCCGCCCAGACCCTTGCGATTGGTGATTACAGCGGCTGTGCGGCCCTGCACGCGGGCATTGGTGCGGACGATGGCAACTATCTGGTGGTGGATGGCTGGACCGGTGCTTCCGGCACCAGCCTGGCAAGTTCGATTGTAGTGTATGACCCGGAAACCCGATTTTTGCAGACCTACCGCCCGGCGGGCGTGGCCAACCTGACTAAAGCGACCCTGCGGTATGACGCCGCACTGGTCAGCACCGATCTGGACGGCAACGGAACGATCGAGATTCCCACGATGATCGATGACGGCGGCAAAATTTCCACCGGAATGGACAAGCGGCTGCGCTTTATCCTGTGGCGGGATTTTGCCGCGGAGGATGAGACCGGCAGCCACTTTGGTGTGTATGACAGCGAGTACAGCTTCTTTCTGGCGCTGCCGGAATCCATGCACGGCTCGGTGCTGCTGCGCACCAACCGGGATGGCAGCGGCTGGATGGTGTGCAACCGCGAGGGTACCACAGTTTATTGTGAACTGCGCCTGACCGACCCCGCCAAAGAAACCCAAACCCCGGACATCGACGGGGAACAGACCGAAGCCGGGGAGTACCGCCGCATTGCCAACATTGGCAGCCAACAGCTGCAGGCCCGCGTGGTGACCCCGTATTATGGCCTGAGTATTGACGATATCATCCACGGAACAACCGTGTTCCGTTAAAAAAAACTAAGGCAACACCGCACAATTCCCGCCTGACGGCTTAAGCACCGCTTCAGCGGCTGCGGCACGGCATCTGCGTTGCCAAAATGCTCGATAATGTCGGGTTGCGGTACCCGCATCGTGCTTCGGTTCGCTGTTTCCGCCACTGGCGGCGCTCACCTTTGCAGCATCCAGTATTATCTGCGCTTTTGGCTTGGCATCTGCCGCACCTCGCTCGCCGTATCGGCACTTAGAATTATGCGGTATTGCCCTAAAAATATACGGTAAAACGCGCATGTCTATCTGCGGGCGGTGCGCCATAACAATCAGGCGGCGGGAAACAGAATCCCGACCGGGAAAGGAAAAACAATGAAACGTATTCTGGTCGTAGAAGACGAAGCCAGCATCCGCGAACTTGTGGCACTGAACCTGAAAATGACAGGCTGGGAAGTATTGGAAGCCCCCAGCGCGGAACGTGCGCTGGAGTTGATCCAGAAAAATCCCCCCTGCGATGTAGCGCTGCTGGATATCATGCTGCCGGGCATGGATGGGTTTTCGCTGTGCGAAACCATCCGCCACGGTGACCCGTACATCGGTATTATTATGGCGTCCGCCAAAGGGCAGGAGAGCGATAAGATCCGCGGCCTTTCCATCGGCGCGGATGATTATATCACCAAGCCGTTCTCGGTGTCGGAGCTGATGGCCCGCGTGGAAGCGCTGGCCCGCCGAGTGCGCCGCAGCGCCACTGCGGACGATGAACAGGCAGGCTCTGAGCCGGATCAGCTGGTCAGCGGCCCCTTTGTGCTGGATGAAAAAAGCCGCATGCTGTACAAATCCGGCAAGCCCATTGACCTGACCCAGGTGGAATTTCAGATCATAGAGCTGTTTTTCCGCAACCCCGGCACTGCCCTGGTGCGCGAAAAGATCCTGGAAGGCGTTTGGGGCAAGGGGTATTTCGGCGATGTCAAGATCGTGGATGTCAACATCCGCCGCCTGCGCATGAAAGTGGAAGATGAACCCAGCAGCCCCCAGCACATTTTGACCGTCTGGGGCTATGGCTACCGCTGGAACGCATAATTACTGCATTTTTATGGAAAGGGGGCTGCCGCCTGTGCAGAGCATTACCCGCCGCTGGCTGCGCGGCAGCCTGCTGATTACCATTTGCATCCTGGCTGCGGCGCTGGGGCTGTTTTTGTATTACAGCCACCAGAATTTGTACGGCGGGGTGCAGCGTGCCATGCAGGCGCGGTTTTCCACCGTGGAGGGACGTTTGCAGGCAACCGGCACCGCCGGCAGCAGCCAGGCAACGTCTGAAAGCCGCAGCCAGTCCCTGCGCCGCACGGTGGAACAGTTTGATGAAAAAGATAAGTTCGAGTTCATGCTGTTGGATTCCTCCGGCGTGGTGCTGGCAACCTCCAGCGGCACCATGAACAAGAATCTGCTGAGCGAGGGCAGGGATTTTTATCAGGCGGTCACCGGCTCCACCGGCAGCGGCATGGTCACTTTCCGCACAGCGGACGGCGAACACGTGATGGCTGTTACCAGCCTGGTGCCTTATGCGGCGGGCAATGTGACGGCCATGCGCCTTGTTACCAGCCTGACGCTGGTGGACCGCCAGTGGTACAGCACGCTGATGGTTTCGTTCGGCGTGGCGGCGGTGGTGCTGGGGTTTGCGGTGTTCAGCGGTCTGTTTTTTATCCGCACCATTGTGCGGCCGCTGGGCCAGGTGGAAGCCACCGCCAATCGCATTGCCCACGGCGATTTGACCACCCGCCTGCCGGATGCCCCGTATGACGATGAGATCGGCCGCCTGTGCAAAGCCATCAACCAGATGGCCGAGGACCTGACAAAAACGGAACGGATGAAAAACGAGTTCATCTCCTCTGTCAGCCACGAACTGCGCACTCCGCTGACCAGCATCAAAGGCTGGGTGGAAACCATCGCCAACATCCGTGACCCCGATGACGAAAACTACCGCAAGGGTATTACCATTATCCGCAGTGAGACCGACCGCCTGTATGATATGGTGGAGGAACTGCTGGATTTTTCCCGCCTGCAAAACGGCATCAAGCTGAACTGCGAGGTGCTGGATTTTGTGGCCGAAGCCACCGACGCTGCCCTGTTTGTGGAAGCCCGCATCCGGCAGGAGGGGCTGCACCTTGTGTATGACGAACCGCCGGAGCCGTATCCCGTTTGGGCTGACCCCGCCCGCCTGCGCCAGGTGTTTGTCAACGTATTTGATAACGCCATCAAATATTCGCCGCCGGAAGGAACCATTTTCTTTACCCTGACCCGCACCGCCACCACCGTAACGGCCAGCATCCGGGACCAGGGCCGCGGCATTGCGCCGGATGACCTGCAAAACGTAAAGATGAAATTCTTCAAAGCCAAAAACGCCGTGCGTGGTTCCGGCATCGGCCTGGCGGTGGTGGATGAGATCACCAAAGCACTGGGCGGTACGGCGGATATCACCTCAACGTTGGGGCAGGGTACCACCGTTACCATCACCCTGCCCATCTACCACGCTGGGCAGGAACATCTGCACGCGCCGATTTGACCGCAAAAATAAAGGAGAACCCATGCCGCAAGAACAACGTCCAACTGAAAAATTCCGTACCTCTGTGGGCGGCCAGGCCCTGATGGAGGGCATTATGATGCGCGGCCCTGAAAAAATCTGCTGCGCGGTACGCCGCCCGGACGGCACGATTGATCTGAGCTATTCCGATGTGACCACCCACTGGTACAATAAAGTTCCCCTGGTGCGCGGAGTGTGCAATATGGTGGAAAACCTGATGAACGGGTACAAATACCTGATGCACTCCGCCGATATTGCCATGACGGAAGAGGAAAAAGAGGAAGAAAAGCAGAACGAGAGCAAGCTGGACCGCTGGCTGGACGAACACGCCGGCCCCAAGGTACAAAGTGCGCTGATGACCCTTTCCGCCTGCGCAGGTGTAGTGCTGGCAATTTTTCTGTTTACCTTTCTGCCTACGTTCCTGACTGGGCTGGTGGCAAAAGTGATCCCCATGGGGCGCTGGCCGCGGGTCATCCTGGAAGCAGTGCTCAAGCTGGCAATCTTTTTGGGTTACATGTTCCTCTGCACCCGCATGAAGGAAATCCACCGTATGTTCCAGTACCACGGGGCTGAGCACAAAACGATTGCCTGCTATGAGGCAGGTGAGGAATTGACGGTTGCTAACATCCGCAGACATACGCGGTTCCACCCCCGCTGCGGCACCAGTTTTTTGATTCTGGTCATTCTGGTCAGCATTGTGCTGTATGCGGTGCTGCCGTGGAGCGGTACCATGCTGCGCGTGCTGTACAAGCTGGCCATGCTGCCGCTGCTGGTGGGCATCTGTTATGAGATTTTGAAGTGGGCAGGGCGTTCCAACTCGCTGCTGGCACGGGCTGTTTCGGTGCCGGGGCTTTGGCTGCAGCACCTGACGACCTTTGAGCCGGAAGATGACATGATTGAAGTGGCCATCGCCGCCGTTACCCCCGTACTGCCCAAAAAGCCGGAGGACGGCCAATGGTAACGCCGCTTGCCCCACAGCAGCTGGCGGGCATTCTGCCGCGCCAGGCTGTGCGCATGGTGCAGGATGCTCTGCAGGCCGCAGGCTGCCCCGATGCTGATTACGACGCCCGCGAACTGCTGCGCATTGCCGCTGGAAAAGATCCGCGCTTGCTGTTTGACCCGCTTACCCGGCCGCAGGCTGAGTGCCTGGCGGAACTGGCGGCTCAGCGCATGCAGCGGGTGCCGCTGCAATACCTGGCAGGGGAGTGGGACTTTCTGGGGTTGACCTTCAAAGTCGGCCCCGGTGTGCTCTGCCCCCGCGCAGACAGCGAGGTGGTGTGCGAAACTGCCATTGAGCTGTTGCAGCAGATGGGAAAACCTGAGCCCCGGGTGCTGGACCTGTGCGCCGGAACTGGCTGCCTGGGCATTGGCATCCGCCATTTTGTGCCAAGTGCCAGCGTGACCTGCGTGGAAAAAAGCCCGCAGGCGCTGCAATACCTGCAAGCCAACGTACATGGCACCGGTGTGCAGGCAAAGGCAGCGGATGTGCTGCAATACTGGCGAGAGCTTATGCCCCAAAGCGTGCAGCTGATCATCTCCAACCCGCCGTACCTGACCGGGGCAGAGATGCAGGCCCTGATGCCGGAGACCGCCCACGAGCCAGCTATGGCGCTGGACGGCGGAACGGATGGGTTGGATTTTTACCGCGCCATTGCCGCCCACTACTGTGATATTGTCTGCCCCGGTGGGTGGCTGGTGTTTGAGATTGGCTGTGCCCAGCGGGCGGATGTGATGGAGATATGCCGCCAAAACGGCTGGCAGCAAGTGCAGGCAAGGAAAGATTACGGCGGCAACGACCGTGTGGTGTACGCCCAACGGGTGAAATACATCTGATTTTCAACGTTTTGCAGCTGAAATGTGGAAAGTGCGAAGAAAATTTTGAAAAGATGACAACAAATGGTTGTAATTCGTGCCGCGATTGGTTATAATAATACCTGATAAACGCAGGACGACCATTTGGATAGCGGCGCACCTGCCGTACAAAATAAAAACAGCACCGCAGTTGCCTGTGGTGCGTATGGGATACAATGCACGATCGCTCAGATAAGGAGATATAAACTTATGGCAGCAAAAAAGGAAAGTTCATCCAAGCAGCTCCCCTCCGGCCCGGCAGGGGATAAAAAGGCAGCGCTGGAGACGGCACTGGCCCAGATCGAAAAGCAGTTTGGCAAAGGCGCCGTGATGAAGCTTGGGACCAACGTTGCCATGCAGGTGGATGCCATTTCCACCGGCAGCCTGGGGCTGGACCTGGCGCTGGGCATCGGCGGCCTGCCACGCGGACGCATCATTGAGGTATATGGGCCGGAATCTTCCGGTAAAACCACCCTGGCCCTGCATGTTCTGGCTGAAGCCCAGAAGCTGGGCGGCGAGGTTGCCTTTATCGACGTTGAGCACGCCCTGGATCCCACCTATGCCCGCGCCCTTGGCGTTGACATTGACAGCCTGCTGGTCAGCCAGCCGGATACCGGCGAGCAGGCCATGGAAATCTGCGAAGCTCTGGTACGCTCCGGCGCGATTGACGCTATTGTTGTGGACTCTGTTGCTGCCATGGTGCCCAAAGCCGAAATTGAAGGCGAAATGGGCGATTCCCACGTTGGCCTGCAGGCCCGCCTGATGAGCCAGGCTCTGCGTAAGCTGACCGGCATCATCGGCAAAACAAACACCGTCTGCATCTTTATTAACCAGCTGCGCGAAAAAGTCGGTGTGATGTACGGCAACCCTGAAGTGACCACCGGCGGCCGCGCCCTGAAATATTATTCCTCTGTACGGATTGATGTGCGCCGCATTGAGGGCCTGAAGGACGCCAGCGGTTCCTTTATCGGCAACCGTACCCGCGCCAAGATCGTCAAGAACAAAGTGGCACCCCCGTTCCGTGAGGCCGAGTTTGACATCATGTTCGGCGAGGGAATCTCCAAACTGGGCGAAATGATCGATCTGGGTGCTAAGCTGGGCATTGTGCAAAAGAGCGGCGCATGGTTCAACTATGGCGATATCCGCCTGGGCCAGGGCCGCGATAACGCCAAGCTCTACCTGAAAGAACACCCTGATGTGGCTGCTGAGATTGAAAAGCAGGTGCGCGAAAATGCGGACCGCCTACTGGCGGCCGGCAAAAAGGGAACCGTGAAGCCGCTGGAGAAGCCGGCTGTTACCCCCGTTGCTGCTGAAGATGCCCCTGCCGCTCCCATGGCGGATGCACCCAAGACCACCGGCAGCGAGATGGACCTCGACATCATGGTTGACGAATAAGCGATGCCGAAGCTGACACAGGTAAAAGAAACAAAAAGAGGCCGCTATGCGCTGTTCTTTGACGGCGAGTTTGCCTTTTCGCTGGACGAGGACACCTTTGCCATGGCGGGGCTGCATACCGGGGATGAGCTGGAAGAATGGCAGATCCATGACCTGCAGACCAAAAGCGACACCCGCAAGGCTGTGGATAAAGCCATGGACCTGCTGGCCCTGCGGGACCATGCAGCCGGGGAGCTTTATCAAAAGCTCTGCCGCAGCTTTGACCCCCACAGCGCTGCCGCCGCCGTGGCAAAAATGCAGGAGCTGAACCTGCTGGATGACGCCGGTTTTGCCCGCCGCCGTGCGGCGGAGCTGCTGCGCAAGCGCAAGAGCCGCCGTGCAATTCTGGATGATCTGCACGCCAAAGGTATTGACCGCGGCACGGCCGCCGAAGCGGTGGAAGCTCTGTTTGCCCAAAGCGAGGAGAACGAGGAGGAAAACCCGGAGCTGGCCAATGCCCGCGCACTGGTGGAACGCCACTATGCCGCAAAGCTGGCACAGGGCAAATGGCAGCAGGTAGCTGCCGCTTTGGCACGGCGCGGGTTCTCCCACAGCGTGATCCGCCAGGCATTGGCAGATGCCGAGACAGAAGAAACCGAAGCGTAACACAAAAAAAGTACACACCGCAGGGGCAAAAAATGCTCCTGCGGCATTGTGGTATCAATGCACCGAACGGATAGCTTTGCCTGAATTTTGCCAAAGCAAGCGGCAGAGCCCAACATAACATACTGATAAAGAGAGACAGGAACAACCATACATGAATATTGCAATTATTTCCCTTGGATGCCCCAAAAACCAGGTCGATGCTGATGTGTTCTGCCACGCGCTGATCAAGGCGGGCCACCAGACGGTTGCGGACCCCGAACAGGCGGACATTATTATTGTCAACACCTGCGGCTTTATCCAGTCCGCTAAAGAGGAAGCCATTGAAAACATTTTGATGGCCTGCCAGTATAAGCAGCAGAACCCCAACCTGAAGGTGATCGTGACCGGCTGCCTGGCTGAGCGCTATAAAACCCAGATTGTGAGCGAAATGCCGGAAGTGGACGCCGTTGTGGGCATTGGCTCCAACGCCGCTCTGCCCGCCATTGTGGAGCGCCTGACCGCCAACGGCGCGGGCCAGGTGGAAAGCTATGGCCCCAAATGCGATATGGAGCTGGGCGGTGCCCGTGTTATCAGCACGCCGCGCCACTATGCTTACCTGAAAATTGCCGAAGGCTGCAACAACCGCTGCCATTACTGTGCCATCCCGCTCATCCGCGGCCCGCTGCGCAGCCGCCCCATTGACGACTGTGTTGCCGAAGCTCGCTGGCTGGCCGGGGAGGGCGTGAAAGAGCTGATCCTGGTGGCGCAGGACCCCACCGCTTACGGCGAGGACTGGGGCAAACCCGGCGCAGTTTGCGAACTGTTGGATAAGCTGAACACCATTGAGGGCATCCGCTGGATCCGTGTGCTGTACGCCTACCCGGAGCGTATCTCCGATGAATTCATCGCAGCCCTTGTGCGCAACAATAAGGTTGTGCCGTATCTCGATCTGCCCATCCAGCACTGCGATGACGAGGTGCTGAAAAACATGAACCGCCGCGGCGGCCGCAAAGAAATTGAGGATGCCATCCGCCGCCTGCGCGCGGCCATCCCCAACATCACGCTGCGCACCACCCTGATTGCAGGTTTCCCTGGTGAGACCGAGGAACAGTACAGCGAGCTGTGCGACTTTGTCAAAACCGTCAAGTTTGACCGCCTGGGTTGCTTTGCCTATTCCGCCGAGGAAAACACCGTGGCCGCCAAGATGGATAACCAGATTGACGAGGAAGTCAAGCAGCGCCGCGCAGACCACATTATGGAGCTGCAGGCCGAGATCAGCGCGGAAAAGGAAGCAGAAAAGGTCGGCAAGACCTATGAGTGCATCTGCGATGGCGTGGACGATGAAACCGGCATGTACCTGCTGCGCTCAGCAGCAGACTGCCCGGAAATTGATGGCAGCATCATGACCCCGGCAGATACCCCGCTGGAAGCCGGCGCGTTCTATAACGTTACCATCACCGATGCCGGTACTTATGATCTTTATGGTTATGCGGAAAGCAAAGTGGAGGAATAAACCATGAATCTGCCTAATAAATTAACGATGATGCGTGTCATCATGGTGCCGTTCTTTATGGTATTTGCTGCCATGAGCCATATGGGCACGCTCCGGTTCAACGCAACGTATGCCTTGATAGCGGGCATTCTGTTTGCTGTGGCCAGCTTTACGGATTTCCTGGATGGCTACCTGGCCCGCAAGAACCACCTGGTAACGGACTTTGGCAAGTTTATGGACCCGCTGGCTGATAAAATGCTCACCACCGCCGCCATTATTTATATGGTGGTGGACGGTGTCTGCTCCCCCGTGGTGCTGGCCATCATCATGTTCCGCGAGTTTGCTGTGGCCGGTGTGCGCATGATTGCGGCAGAGTCCGGTACCGTCATTGCCGCAAACATGTGGGGCAAGGTCAAAACCGTGCTGCAGATGGTCACCATCATCTTCTATTACTTTGCCATGGCGCTCGCCCCGGCGGACGGCGTTGGGGTTATCAGCTTTACCACCCAGGTGCTGTGCTGGGCCGTTGCTGCCGTTACCGCACTTTCCGGCTGCATCTACCTGTGGCAGAATCGTTCCTGCTTTATGCAGGCAAAATGATGCTGCCCCCTTGCAACCGCTTATCAGGGCGGCTATAATAAATCTGAACGGTTTGCAGGTTTAGCCGCGCCGTACCAGCAAAGTTGGGAAAGGAAGTTCCTGTCCATGCAGATTTTTAATACCATGACCCGCAAAAAGGAAGATTTTATCCCGCAGGAGCCGGGCGTTTATCGCATTTACGTCTGCGGCCCTACGGTGTATAACTATATCCATATCGGCAATGCGCGCCCCATGATCGTGTTTGACACGCTGCGCCGCTATCTGGAGTACCTTGGCAACAAGGTGCTGTATGTCTCCAATATCACCGATATTGACGATAAACTGATCAAAAAAGGCCAGGAGAACGGCACCACCATGCAGGAGGTTGCCCGCAAGTTCGAGGCCGAGTACATCAAAGATTCCGAGGGCCTGAACGTTAAGACCCCCACCGTGCGCCCCCGCGCAACCGAGCATATCGGTGAGATCATCAAGATCGTCAAGGACCTGGTCGAATCCGGACATGCTTACGTTGCCCACAACGGCGATGTCTACTTCCGCGTTAAGTCTGATCCCGGTTACGGCAAGCTGAGCCACCTGAACCTGGACGACCTGGAAAGCGGCAACCGCGAACTGCGCAGCCAGATGGATGACGACCTGAAAGAAGACCCCGCAGATTTTGCTGTCTGGAAGGCCGCCAAGCCGGGCGAGCCTTCCTGGAACAGCCCCTGGGGCCAGGGCCGTCCGGGCTGGCACATTGAGTGCAGCGCCATGGCCCGTAAGCACCTGGGCAAGACCATCGACCTGCATGCAGGCGGCCAGGACCTGATCTTCCCCCATCACGAAAACGAGATTGCACAGTCGGAGTGCGCCAACGGCTGCACCTTCAGCCATTACTGGATGCACAACGGCTTTTTGAACATCAACAACCAGAAGATGTCCAAGAGCGCCAACAATTTCTTTACCGTGCGTGAAATTGCCGATAAGTACGGCTATGAGCCGATCCGTTATTTTATGCTCACCGCTGGTTACCGCATGCCGCTGAACTATACGGTGGACCTGATCGAGAGCTGCAAGAACAGCTTGGAGCGCCTGTACACCTGCCGCGATAACCTGGATTTTGCCATCCGCAATGCCCATGGCACTGACACTGCCCTGACTGAAAAGTGCGAAGAAGCACGCAAAAAGTTCAAGACCGCCATGGATGACGACCTGAACACCCCCGATGCTCTGGCCGCCATTTTTGAGTTCGTCAAGGACATCAACACCATGTCCGATGCTGCCGATAAGGCTACGTTGGAAAAGGCCGCCGCCACGTTTGACGAGCTGACCGGTGTGCTGGGCCTGATGTACAACCGCAAGGCCGAGGAAGCCCCCGACGAAGTGAAGCAGCTGGTGGAAGAGCGCGCCGCAGCCAAAAAGGCCAAGGACTTTGCCCGCGCCGATGCTCTGCGCGCCAAAATCACTGAGCTGGGCTGGAATGTGATGGACACCGCCAAGGGCCCGCAGCTGACCAAGCTATAATTATTACTGCACAATCACGGCAAAACAAAGGAATTGGAAACAGGGAAGCATCTGCCTCTGCTTCCAGTTCCTTATTTTATTGCAGCGGCAAATACGCTGCATTATCTGGAGAGTTCAGAATGACAAATACCAGAACCAAACAGGAAGAGCGAACGCTGTATATTATATTGGCCGCAGCGCTTGCCGCGCGTCTGCTGCTGGCCCTTGTTACTGAAGGCTACACCTATGATATGAGCTGCTTTGTGGCCTGGGGGGATAAGCTGGCCAGCGAAGGTCCCGCGGCCTTTTACAGCGCCGATTATTTTGCGGACTACCCGCCCGGCTACATCCTTGTGCTGGGGCTGGTCAGCCTGGTGCGCAAGGCGCTCCAACTGAGCTATGAATCCCGCTGGACCTATTTTTTGCTGGCACTGATCCCCGCAATCTGTGATTGTGCCGCCGTGGTGCTGCTGGACCATATCAGCCGCCGGTATATGGGGCAGGGCAGGGCACAGCGCTGCCTGGTGCTGTTTGCGGCGTTCTGCCCGCTGACCTTGTTTGATACCGGCATCTGGAAGCAGATCGATGGGGCTTTTGCGCTGCCGCTGCTGCTCTGCTTCTGGCTGCTGGAAGAGCGCCGCTACCTGCTCGCTGCGGTGCTGTACGGCGTGGCGCTGGCCATCAAGCCGCAGGCACTGTTGGCTGGGCCGGTGCTGGCCGTCTGCTTTTTGGTGGCTATTGCGGATGCCGTGCGGGATGGCAAAAGCCCGCTGAAATCGGTCGGCCAGATTTTTGGCGGTGCTGCGCTGGCTTTGCTGCCGCCGCTGCTGGCGGGCCTGCCGTTTTACGGGGCAAAAAATCTGGTGCCGTCCTTGATCGATAAGTACATCACCACGGCGTCTGGCTACCAGTATGCCACCATCAATGCGTTCAACTGGTTTGCAGCGCTGGGCGGCAACTGGCAGGCGCTGGATGCTTGCCCGGTGTTTAACCTGAGCTGGAAAGTGCTGGGCATTTTCAACATCGCTGTTATCACGGTGCTGCTTGTGGTGCTGGTGGTCATCAGCTGGCGGGCGGGGCGGTTTTCCCCGCTGCTGCTGGCAGCGTTTTACACGGTGGGGATTTTTACCTTTGCCCATTGTATGCACGAGCGTTACCTGGTGCTGGGCATGCTGCTGGTACTGCTTGCTGCGGCGCGCTGGAATGACATCCGTCTGTATGGCGCCGGGTTTGGTCTGTCGATAACGGGCTTCTTGAACCTGGAAACTGTGTATACCCTGGTAGGCAGCGATGATGAGTGGCTCAGCAGCGATACCAGCCGCGAGTTTGCCATGGCAGTCGGCTTTGCCGAAACGGCAGCCTTTGTGCTGCTGGCTTTCACCGCGTGGGCCATCTGCCGCCATGGAGCGATTTCTCCACTGGCAAAAGTGGAAACCATCGAAAAAGATAAAACAAAAACAGTGCAGAAAAAGCTGGAACTGTGCACCCTGCGCATTGATCCGCAGCCTGCCTGGACGGCTAAAGAGAAGAAAGCCTTGGCAACGCTGACGTTGATCGTTGCTGTGGTGAGCTTTGCTTACCTTGGCAGCATGAAAGCACCGCAGAACCCTGTGGATGCTACGGACAGCACGGCAACCATCGACTTCACCCCGCAGCAGGACGCGGTGGAAATCTGGGTGTACCCCGGCATTTCCACCGGCGGCAGCCTGCGCATCACGGATGCAGCGGGCAATGAGCTGTACCAGAAGGAACTGAGCTATGCAACGCCGTTCTGCTGGACCAAAACGGCCATCACGGCTCCGGCAGGGCAGACCCTGACCGCAGCGATTGAAAATGCGCAGATGTTTGAACTGGCCCTGCGGGATGCCACCGGTGCGCTGGTGCCGGTAACGGGCGGCGATGCCCTGTTTGATGAGCAGAGCGAAGTGCCAGATACCATCAGCCAGCTGAACAGCATGTATTTCGATGAAATCTATCATGGCCGTACTGGGTACGAAATGCTGCACCGCATGACGGCATACGAAACCACCCACCCGCCGCTGGGCAAAGATTTTATCATGCTGGGCATTGCTATTTTTGGAATGACAGCCTTTGGCTGGCGCTGTGCCGGAACGCTGTTCGGCGTGATGCTGGTGCCGCTGATGTGGTGCTTTGCCCGCCGTCTGACCCACAAACGCTGGGCCGGGGCCATGGCAGGTGCGCTGATTGCCGCTGGGTTCATGCGATTTTCCCAAAGCCGCATTGCCACAATCGATATTTACGGTACGTTCTTTATCCTGTTAGGCGCATATTTTATGGTATGGTATTGCCAGAGCGTGCTGCAAAACGGCGTAGACGGCTCGCTGCTGCCCATGGCGCTGGGCGGCGTGGCATTTGGGCTTGGGTGTGCATCCAAGTGGACCGGAATTTATGCCGGGGCAGGGCTTGCGGTATTGTACCTGGGTGTGCTGTATGCCCGCTGGAAGCAAAAACAGCCGGGCTTCTGGAAAGAATTCCGGATGGCTGCTGTGGGCGGTGTGGCGTTTTACATCGTTGTGCCGTTCCTGATCTATCTTGCATCCTACCTGCCTTATTGGTGGAAAGACCCTACCTTTGGTTTGCGGGATTGGTGGGATTGCCAAACCTACATGTACTGGTACCATTCCACCCTGAAAGCAACCCACCCGTTTGAAAGCCGCTGGTACACCTGGCTGCTGGACCTGCGCCCAGTGTGGTATTACAAAAATTCTTACCTGGAAGCTGGGCTTCAGGGCAGCATTGCGGGTTTTTATAACCCGGTCATTTGCTGGGCGGGGCTGTTCTGCATTTTGCTGCTGCTGTGGCGCCAGGTTTCGGCTCGCGGCACGGCAAAGGGAGCGGGCGTTCTGATCTTGTACGCCAGCCAGCTGCTTTCCTGGATGCTGGTATCGCGCTGCACTTTCATGTACCATTACTTCCCCAGCTCGGTCTTTGCGTTGACGGCCATTGTGCTGGTTTTAACGCAGATGAAGCGGCAGGACCGCGCCAAAAAGATTGGCGCGGGGCTGTGCATTGCGGCGCTGGTGTGCTTTGCCTGGTTCTATCCCGTTCTGTCCGGCTTGCCCGTGCCGACCCTGTGGGCGCAGAGCACCAAGATTTTGCCGAGTTACGGGTTCTATTAAGGCAGTTACGGGGAGTCTTTTCGGCCTTTTTGAAAAAAGGCCTGGCGAAAAACTTTAATTATTTTCACTAAGGCAACACCGCACAATTCCCGCCTTACGGCTTAAGCACCGCTCCGGCAGCTGCGG
>ENA-ORRW01002360-ORRW01002360.1-human-gut-metagenome-genome-assembly--contig:-NODE-2360-length-15681-cov-3.908038_pt1 | contig 15681 bp, 8 predicted proteins | sample MGYA00242183_ERZ509150 | MGnify/ENA primary metagenome ERZ509150 (study PRJEB26280, sample SAMEA2338639) | human gut metagenome | biome: human gut; feature: human-associated habitat; material: faeces... | reverse complement strand
GAGGTGGCTATGGAGCTCATCCGCGCCGCCTGGAGGGAGAACGCCCCGGTCCGGGCCCTCACTCTCACCGCCCAGGCCCTGGTGGACAGCGCCCTGGGCCACGTCCGCCTGCTGAACGACTGCGGCTTCGACGATATCTGCATCTCCGTCAAGTGCTCCCGGGTACCGGTGAACATGGAGGCCTACCGCATGCTCCACCAGCAGACGCCCTATCCTCTGCACCTGGGGGTCACCGAGGCCGGCACGCCCCGCCTGGGGGTGCTGAAATCCGCCATCGGCATCGGCGGCCTGCTGTGCCAGGGCATCGGCGATACCCTCCGGGTCAGCCTGACGGCGGACCCGGAGGAGGAGGTCCGGGCCGCCCTGGATATTCTCTCTGCCGCCGGCCTGCGGCAGACGGGGCCCAATCTGATCTCCTGTCCTACCTGCGGCCGCACCAAATACGACATGATCCCCATCGCCCGGGAGGTGGAGCGCCGCCTCCAGGGCTGCACCAAGCCCATCACCGTGGCCGTCATGGGCTGCGTGGTCAACGGCCCCGGCGAGGCCCGGGCTGCCGACGTAGGCATCGCCGGAGGCGACGGCGAGGGTCTGCTGTTCCGCCATGGCGAAATTCTGTACAAGGTGCCCCAGGACAAGCTGGTGGACGCCCTGATGGACGAGATCGACAAGCTATAAGGAGGGATGCCCTCATATGTGCGATAAAATACCGTTTTTTACCTTTTTTGAGAGCTTTGTGCCGCCCCGTGAGCTGGGCCTGCTGCTCCACGACGCCTGCGTGGTGGGCGGCAGCATGGACCGTGCCCAGCGCACCATGGAGCTGGAGCTGACGGCCTCCGCCCCGCTGCCGGAGGCCGCCGTCACCGCTCTGCGCCAGCTGCTGATGGACCAATACGACCTGCGCCAGCTGCGCCTGAGCTTCCGCACCCCCCAGCGCGCAGATGACAGGTCCGACGTCCTCATGGGCCGGGAGATCAAGGGCAAGCCCGTCTCCATCGACGGCCTGAACCCCAAAATGGGCGCCGTGGTGATCGAGGGCAAGGTCTTTGCCGCCGAGTGCTACGAGACCCGCAAGCCCGGGGTCTGGCGGCTGACCTTCGACATGACGGACTACCGGAATTCCGTCACCGTCACCAAGTACATGGAGGGCAAGGAGGCCCAGTCCATGCAGAACGCCGTGTCCCCGGGCATGTGGCTCCGGGTCCAGGGCAATGTGGAGCTCAGCCGCGACGGCAAGGACATTCAGCTGCGCCCCTTCCACATCATGAAGATCCCCCACAAGCCCCGGGAGGACACCGCCCCGGAGAAGCGGGTGGAGCTGCACCTGCACACGAAGATGTCCAACATGGACGCCCTGACCGACACCGCCTCCGTCATCAGGCAGGCCATCTCCTGGGGCCACCCGGCCATTGCCATCACCGACCACGGCGTGGCCCAGTCCTTCCCCGACGCCTGGCACACCGCCAAGGGCAAAATTAAAATTCTCTACGGCGTAGAGGGCTATTTCATCAACAATCTGGACGACCGCATCGCCGTCCACGGCCCCCAGGACCAGGACTTTTCCGATGAGATCGTCTGCTTCGATATTGAGACCACCGGCCTGAAGGTGGACCGGGAGGCCATCACCGAGATCGGTGCCGTGGTGCTGAAAAACGGCCAGGTCACCGACCGCTTCCAGACCTTCGTGAACCCCGGCCGCCGCCTGACGCCGGAGATCATCGGCCTCACCGGCATCACCGACGCCATGCTGGCGGATGCCCCCTCCCCCAAGGAGGCCCTGACGGCCTTTCTGTCCTTTGTGGGCGGCCGTCCCCTGGCGGCCCACAACGCCGAGTTCGACATCAGCTTCATCCGGGCCGGCTGCCGCCGGGAGGGCATCCCCTTCGACCCCACCTATGTGGACTCCCTGATCCTGGCCCAGAACCTGCTGCCCCAGCTTCACAAGTTCAAGCTGGACATTGTGGCCGAATACCTGGACCTGCCCGCCTTCAATCACCACCGGGCCTCCGACGACGCGGCCATGGTGGCCTACATGCTGATCCCGTTCTTTGAGAAGCTGGAGCGGGAGCTGGGCATCCGCCGTCTCCAGGACATCAACCCCCAGATGCTGAAGCTGCGGCCCCAGGGCAGCAAGTCCAGCCGCTTCCCCAAGCACATCATCATTCTGGCCAAGAACAAAATGGGCCTCAAGCACCTGTACCAGCTGATCTCCGCCTCCAACCTGCAATACTTCAAGCGGGTGCCCATCATCCCCAAAACCGAGCTGATGGCCCATCGGGAGGGGCTCATCATCGGCTCCGCCTGCGAGGCCGGCGAGCTGTTCCAGGCGGTGAAGGACCACAAGGACTGGGCCGAGCTCAAGCGCATCGCCTCCTTCTATGACTATCTGGAGATCCAGCCCATCTGCAACAACCTGTTCATGCTCCGCAACGGCGACGTCCGGTCCGAGGAGGAGCTGCGGGAATTCAACCGCACCATCGTCCGCCTGGGCCGGGAGCTGGGAAAGCCCGTCTGCGCCACCGGCGACGTCCACTTCCAGGAGCCGGAGGACGAGACGTACCGCCATATTCTCCTGGCCAGCAAGAAGTTCCCCGATGCCGACGCGCCTCTGCCCATCTACTTCAAGACCACCACCGAGATGCTGGAGGAGTTTTCCTATCTGGGCCAGGACCTGGCCCATCAGGTGGTCATCGACAATCCCCGCCGCATCGCCGATCTGGTGGAGGAAATTGAGCTGCTGCCTCCAGGCCAGCTGTTCCCGCCCCGCCTGGAAAACTCCCAGGAGGACCTGAACCGCCTGGTGTGGGACAAGTGTCACGCCCTGTACGGCGACCAGCCCCCCCAGCTGGTGGTGGACCGGCTGAATGTGGAGCTGGGCAGCATCCTGGGCAAATACGACGTGGTGTATATGTCCGCCCAGAAGCTGGTGCAGCGCAGCCTGGAAAACGGCTACCTGGTGGGCTCCCGGGGCTCTGTTGGCTCGTCCCTGGTGGCCTATATGTCCGGCATCACCGAGGTGAACTCCCTGCCGCCCCACTACCGCTGCCCCCAATGCCGCCATGTGGAATTCATCACCGACGGCAGCTACGGCTGCGGTGCGGACATGCCGGACAAATGCTGCCCGGAGTGCGGCACGAAATACGTCAAGGACGGCTTCGACATCCCCTTTGAGACGTTCCTGGGCTACGGCGGCGGCAAGGTGCCGGATATCGACCTGAACTTCTCCGGCGAATACCAGGCCCGGGCCCACCGCCACGCCATCGAGATGTTCGGCCAGACCCAGGTGTTCCGGGCCGGCACCATCGGAACCCTGGCGGAAAAGACCGCCTTCGGCTTTGTCCGCAAATACCTGGACGAGCGGGGCCTCACTGCCGGCAGCGCCGAGGTGAACCGCCTGACCCAGGGCTGCGTGGGGGTCCGCCGCACCACCGGCCAGCACCCCGGCGGCCTGGTGGTGGTCCCCGACGACATGGATGTGGAGGATTTCACCGCCGTGCAGCACCCCGCCGACGCCGAGGACGCCGACACCATCACCACCCATTTTGAATACCACTGCATGGAGGACAATCTGCTGAAGCTGGACATGCTGGGCCACGATGACCCCACCATGATCCGCATGCTGGAGGACCTCACCGGGGTCAACGCCCGGACCATCCCCCTGGACGACCCGGATACCATGAGCATCTTCACCTCCTCCCGGGTGCTGGGCTTTGAAAACGACGAGCTGCTGGGCCCCACCGGGGCCGTGGCCATTCCGGAGTTCAACACCCGGTTCACCCGGGGCATGCTGGTGGATACCCAGCCCAAGGATTTCAATACCCTGGTGCGCCTGTCCGGCTTCTCCCACGGCACCGACGTGTGGCTGGGCAATGCCCGGGACCTGATCGTCAGCGGCACTGCCTCCGTTCTGGAGACCGTGGGCTGCCGGGACGACATCATGCTCTATCTCATCCATATGGGTCTGGACCCCAAAATGAGCTTCAAGATCATGGAGGCCGTCCGGAAGGGCAAGGTGAAAAAGGGCGGCTTCCAGGACGGGTGGGAGGATGCCATGCGGGCCCATGAGGTGCCCGACTGGTACATCGACTCCCTGGCCAAGATCGGCTATCTGTTCCCCAAGGCCCACGCCGTGGCCTATGTGATGATGGCCTTCCGCATCGCCTGGTTCAAGGTCCACCAGCCCCTGGCGTTCTACGCCACCTTCTTCACCGTCCGGGCCAAGGCCTTCGACGCGGAATACTGCTGCGCCGGCATTGACGCCGTGAAGCGGAAGATCCGTGAGATCGAGAACAACAAGGACGCCACTGCCGTGGAGCAGAGCCTGATGGTCACCCTGGAGGTGTGCTACGAGTTCTATCTCCGTGGCTTCCACTTTGACACCATCAGCATCTACGACTCCCAGGCCACCGCCTTCAAGATCACGGAGAACGGCCTGCTGCCCCCCTTCGTCTCCGTCCGGGGCCTGGGCGAGACCGCCGCCCTGGACACCGTGGAAAAGCGGAAGGGAAAGACCTTCATCTCCGTGGAGGAGTTCGCCGCCTGCTGCAGCAAGCTATCCAAAACCCACATCGAGCAGCTGAAGGCCCTGGGGGCCTTTGCCGGCATGGCGGACACCAGCCAGATCACGTTTTTCTGATATGGAGTGGCGCTTTGTCTGGTCCCGCGGCGACGAGCATGAGACAGGCCGTGCCCTGTCCCGGGAAATGCTGCGCTTGTATCGGGACAAAGCCCGGGAAAAGCGGGACGTCCCGCCGGATATCGGGACAGTTTTTATAGGAAATAACGGCAAACCGATGACAAATGGCTGCTATTTCAATATCAGCCACAGCCACGGTCTGGTGGCCTGCGCCGTGGCGGAGGTCCCGGTGGGCATCGACGTGGAGAAGATCTGCCCGGTATCGCCCCAGCTTTTACGCATTTTATCGCCTGCTGAACGAGAATCTGTGCGGTGTGACGAGGATTTCTTCCGCCTTTGGACCCTGAAGGAGGCCCTCATCAAGTGTCAGGGAGGTGTACTGGGCCAGGTCCGGCACGTTCATTTCCGGATCGATGGGGATTCCGTCACCTGCACCGTCCCCGGCTACGCCTTCTCCGTTCTCCCGGCCCCGGAGGGCTATGCCGCCGCCCTGTGCTGGGAAAAACTGGAAGAAAACCGGCATGAAACGCGCAAAAAATGACAGGCTATTGGAAGGATGTGCATAAAAAATACCGGAACCGGCAGAAATTTTGCCGGTTCCGGTATTTTTTATGTGAGTAATCCGTATTTTTCCTTGATGCGGTCCAGCTTTTCCAGCATGGGCTCCGCGGCCACCCACAGGAAGAATACCGTGGCTGCCGCGTGGACGCAGTCCACCGGGAAGCCGGTGACGTAGTACGTCAGCAGCGTTTTCCAGGTGAGGCTTTCCGCCCCGGCCCACATCAATACCGACGCCGGATTCATGATGCCGCCGTAGATCACGATGGCGCAGAAGGCACCAAAGGTACACATGCTCCCCAGAGTTCGGCGCAAAAGCCCCTTTCGGAACAGGACTCCGGCCAAAAATCCGATAATTCCCATGCTAAACATCTGCCACGGCGTCCAAACGCCCTGGGAGAACAGCATGTTGGACACCAGCATGGACAGCGCGCCCACCAGAAAGCCGCTCTCGCCCCCCAGCGCTACGCCGGAGATGATGGTCATGGCCATGACGGGCTTGAACTGAGGCAGCATGAAAAATGCCGCCCGGCCCGCCACGGAGATGGCGCACAGCACCGCAATGACCACCAGCTCCCGGGCCTGGGGCCTGCGCCCCTCGAACACCAGGAAGAACGGGGCCATGCATTCCAGCAGCACCAGCACCGACATGAGGCCATACTGCCTGTTGTCCAGGTAATAGACCCCCACAAACAGGGTCACGGGGATCAGCAGCAGGATAGACACCGCCGCCGCTGCCGTCCGGCGGGACAGCCTGCGCTTTTCCGCCGGAATCTGCACCAGGTCAAGGGGCTTGGTCCGGCGGCCGATGGACAGGGCCAGCACCAGCAGCAGCCCGCAGAACACCAGATACAGCCGCAGCTGCTGCCAGCCCAGAGCCGTCAGGCCGCCCTTGCCCACGGCGGCGGACAGGTCCGTGACTCCGGTGGCATACAGGAATATGGCCAGGGCCCCCGCCCCGGACAAGGCGGCCAGGGCCTTGCGCCACAGGGGCAGCTTCTTGGGCTTCCAGTCCGGCGTTTCCTCCCGGGGCTCCGGCAGAGGGGGAATGTCCTCCGGCAGGGCCGGCTCCGCAGGAACCGTGCCGCCGCAGACAGCCATGACATCCTCCGCCGTCACCGCCTGGGGCTCCAGGCTCCGGGCCATGCGGTTGGCGGCGGTGGTATAGAAGCTGTTGCCGGAGAAGAAGGCGCGGGGGGGTGCCTCCGTCCCCACGCTGCCGTCAAAAAACAGGGCGCAGCGGTGGGCATAGCGGGCGCAGAACTCCACGTCGTGGCTGACCATCAGCAGCGACACCCCGCGGGCCAGCAGCGTCCGCAGAATCAGGGCGAAGGCCTGCTTGAACTCCGCATCCAGGCCCTTGGTGGGCTCGTCCAGCAGCAGGATCTCCGGCTCCAGCAGCAGCACCTTGGCCAGGGCCGCCCGCTGCTGCTCGCCGCCGGACAGGTCGTAGGGGTGCCGGTCCAGCAGGTCCTCCAGGCGGCACAGAGCCACCATCCGGGCCACCCGCTCCTCCTGCTGGGGGCGGGGCGTTTTTGTGCCGGAAAATATCTCGAACAGGTCCTCCCGGACCGTTTTTTTCACAAATAAGGTCTGGGGATTCTGGGGCAGCATGCCCAGGGTCCCCTTTACGGAAATGTCGCCCCGCTGGGGCTTTTTCATGCCGGACAGCAGCTTCAGCGTGGTGCTCTTGCCCGCGCCGTTGCCGCCCAGCAGGGCCAGAAACTCCCCACGGCCCAGGGTCAGGTCCAGCCCCTTGATGACGTCGGGGCTGTCCGGCTCATACCGGAACCACGCGCCCTGCACCGTCAGCACCGGCTGGCGCCGGGGGTACGTCTGCTCCCGGGGCAGCGGAACCAGCGGATGCTCCGCCGCATAGCTCCGCAGAAAATCCCGGCCCTCCCGCACGGTGACGGGACAGGGGGCCTCCGTTTCCACCGAGGCCCAGACGCGCATGGCGGCGGGCATGGCCAGAAACATCCGGTGGCCCAGGGTCTTTAGCCGGCGGCCCACGTCGTAGGGCGTGCCGGTGCACAGCAGCTGCCCCCGGTCCATTACCGCCACGGCGGTGGCCAGGGGAAAGGCCTCCTCCAGCCGGTGCTCCGTCAGCACCACGGCGGTGCCCAGCTCCCGGTTGATCTTTCCCAGCACCGCCAGGAAATCCGAGGCGGCGATGGGGTCCAGCTGGCTGGTGGGCTCGTCCAGAATCAGCACGTCCGGCTGCATGGCCATGACGGAGGCCAGGTTCAGCAGCTGCTTCTGGCCTCCGGACAGCTGGGAAACGTCCCGGTAAAACCAGTCCTCGATGCCGAAGAATGCCGCCATCTCCGCCACCCGGCGGCGGATGGTGGGGGTGTCCACCCCCAGGCTCTCCAGCCCGAAGGCCAGCTCGTGCCAGACCTTGTCGGTGACGATCTGGTTTTCCGGCGACTGCTGGACAAAGCCGATGCGGGCCGCCAGCGTCCGCTGGTCCACCTGGTCCAGCGGCGTATCCCGGAACAGAATGCGGCCCTGCCGGGTCCCGTGGGGGGCCAGGGCGGGCTTCAGCTGCCGCAGCAGCGTGGACTTGCCGCAGCCCGAGGGACCGCACAGCACCAGGAATGCACCCTCCGGCACCGTCAGCGACAGGCTGTCAATGGCCCGGGCGGTCTGCCCCGGATAGGAAAAGGTCAGATTTTCGACGGTGAACAGCGCCATACCCGCGCCTCCTTTCGGTCTATGATCACCGGCGTCAGGCACAGGGCCAGATACGCCAGGTAAAAGCTGATGGAAAACGGCTGGGCCATGGCTCCCTGGAGCATGGGGAAATACCACCATTTCAGGCCCCCGGCAAGGCTTCCGCACAGCAGATACATGCCGCAGAAGCCCAGCCAGCCCAGGGCGTATTTGTCCCGGTCCTCCATGCGGTAAATGGAAAAGGCCGTCCGGCCCCGGAGGCCGTAGCCCCGGCTTTTCATGCTGTCGGCGGTTTCGATGGCGTTCTCCAGAGCCCAGGTCACCATGATGGAAAAGATGGTGACGGCCCTTCTGGCCCGCTGCCATGCGCTGCCGGTGGAGGCGTCCCGCCCGATGCAGAACTGCGCCTGGCGCACGGTTTCCAGCTGGCGGCGGAACAGGGGCACAAACCGCAGGGTCATGCTCAGCACCAGGGACAGGGCCGGGATCATCCGGCCAAACAGATACACAAATTTGTCCGACGTGATGACCCGGTTGAAGCACACGAACCACAGCACCACGGCGCACAGCATGGTCCCCGCCGCCAGACCATACAGAATACTCTCCAGCGTCAGGGGGTTGCCGGAGGGCAGATAGATGAGAATGGTGACACCCGCGTGGTTGAAGGCGGGATTCACCAGGGCCGCCAGCAGCAGCACCGGCAGGGCCACCCGCAGGTGCCTTGCCAGGGCCCGGCGGCCCTCCAGCTGCCCGGCATACAGCAGCGCCCCCAGCAGGGACACCGCCAGGCAAACCGGGTGCATCAGCACCATGGAATAGGCCAGCACCAGGGCGAAAAACAGGAAGTTCACCAGGGGGTGATAGCGGGAAAAGGCGTCGCCCACGGCTCCGGCCTCCTTTCACAGAATCGTTTTGGGGACAGGCTCAGCCGCCCATGAAGCCGCCTCCTACATCATACCCCAGGTCGCAGGTATACACCCAGCAGATCACGTCGCCGGGCTGCACCTGATACCGGGAGCAGCCGTAGTTGGGGAACCAGTCGTTGACCTTGTACATCCAGCCGGAGCCGTCGCCGACGTCGAACTCGTACAGGTTGTAGATCCCCTCGATATAGGCGGAGTTGTACATCGGCGTCCAGCTGAACTCCATGGGGATCTTCCTTTCCTTGCACACCCGCTGCAAAACGTCAAACACGCTCTCCCCCTGGGAAAACGTCACCGTAACGGCAGGCAGGATCACCCCGTCGGCGGGCACCAGCCCCCGCTTGGACTCGTCGCACTTGTCCATGTTGTTGAGGATGGTGGCGCAGGAGATGGAGATGGTGCAGGTGTCCTGGTGGGACGTATCCGGCTGAGACGTTTCCGGCTCCACGGGCTTGGGCTTGCCGTCCGGCACCGGGTCCGTCTGGTAGCGGTCCTTGCCGCCGGTGGAGGAGTCGTCCGTCCCGGGCTCCTGGGGGGCGTCGGGCGTCTCCGGCGTATTCGTATTCCCGGGTTCCTCCGGCGTATCGGGGGTATTCTGATCGCCGGTCTGCTCCACGCCGGGAGGAATGGGTGCTTCCGGACCAGTGCCGACCATCAGGTCGCAGCCGGAAAGGGACAGGGCCAGCAGCAGCGTCAGCAGCAGGGTCAACAGGACTTTGGGGAATCGATTCATCATCGAAAAACACCTCCTATCAGAGCACCGCGCGCAGGGACGTTGTGACAACGTCCCTGCGCCGGTGTATTTCCTTGGGGTTACGCGGGTTTGATGCGGGGCTTATGCCCGCTTTTTCTTTCTCTGCATCAGCAGCACAGCGGCGCCGGACAGGGCGGCAGCACCCATCCACACCAGCACCAGGCTCTCGTCTCCGGTGCGGGGAGTATCGGGCTTTTCGGGCTTGGCGGGCGTCGCGGGCTGGTCGGGGGTCACGGTGACGGTGACATCGCTCATGTCGTACAGGCTGGTCTTCTGGGCCAGCAGGCGATAGTAGGCCGCCAGGGCATAGTAGCCCTGCTCGGTGGCCATGCCGTCCACGGTCTTGTCGGCCATCAGGTGGCGGAAGCCGCCGCCGGTGACATAGAAGCCGCACAGCGCGTCCACGACGCTGACGCCGCTCTTTACGAACCGGCTGTCGGCGGTGGGATCAATGCCCAGGGCCGTCAGGGCCACGATGACCTGGGCCGTGGACTCGGCGGAGGCATCGGTGCCGGGGATCTCACTGAAGGTAGCGTCGTCGTTCTGCACGCCGGCCAGGAAGGTCAGGGCCGCGTCCACAGCCGCCTTCACCTGAGCATTTTCATAGTAGGGGGCCAGGGCCTGCACGGCCATGGCGGTCATGTCCACATCGGGGACCTGGGAGGAGGCGATGACAGGCCAGCTGCCATCCTCGCGCTGGGTATCCAGAATGGCGCGGACCAGCTTCTCCCGGGTCACGTCGCCGGAGGTGGGATAGCCGTGGCTGTCCAGCGCCAGCAGCGCCCAAACGGGACCGTTGACGCTCTGCTTGGTGATGAACGCCATGGAATCCAGACCGTCCAGCAGGCTGCGGCCGGCCACATGGGTCACGTCCTTGCCGATGGCGGTCAGGGCCAGAATCAGACGGGAATTCTCGGTGGAGCGGGAGCGGTTCAGACGGCCGTTCTCGTCCATGGCCTTTTGCACATACTCCACCACGGAGGCGTAATACGCGTCCGCACCGGGGACGTCCCGGCCGGAACGGGCCAGGCCCAGAACCGCCCACTCGCCGCCGATGGAGCCGGTGACGGGGGCACCCTTGGAAACGATGAAGTCGCCGGTAGTCTTATAGATGTCCTGAGCGTTCAGCTCCGCCAGGCGGGCCTCGGCGGCCAGCAGCACATCGTAGTTGCCCACGCGCTCCTGGAGCTTCTGGCCCAGGGCGTCGTAGGCGGCCCGGGCAGCCTCCACGGCGGCACGGGACGCGGGGATCACGGGCTGGCCGATGGCGTCGATCAGCTCCTCCACATGGGCAACCGCCTCATCCTGGAGCTGGGCCAGCTTCTTCTCGGCAGCCAGCAGCACATCGTAGTTGCTGACCTGGGCCTTGCGCTGGTCGCTCAGGGCGTCATAGGCGGCGCGGGCGGCCTGGATGGCCTCCTCGGAGTCCAGAGTCACGGTGCCGATGGCGGCGATCTTCTGCTCCACGTCGTGGACGTACCAGCCGGTCAGAGGCAGCACCAGCTCAGGCAGACGGGTCAGGACTGCGGCGGTGGTGGAACCGTACTGGCGGTCCATGCCGGAGCGGTAGGACACGCCGCGGTGGGTGGGAATGCCGCCGAAGCCGCCCACCCGGATGGTACCGGTCAGGTCATAGCTATAGCCTTCGGCGGTCTCGGGGATGGTGACGCTCAGCAGCTGGCGAACGGGGTTGCCGCTGAAATCATACTGGCCGAAGGGGGTGCCGGGGTTGGTCTGATACTTGTTGCCCTGGGCATCCAGGTACAGCAGGGAGAAATTGAAGTTGTAAACGCTGGAGATCTTCTCCTGGGGGCTTACTAGGTCGTGGAACTGGACCTTTACGGCCTGGCCGGGGACCAGCTCAGCATCCTGGGGCAGGACCTTGCCGTCGGCGTCGATGAGGTCATAGCTGACGCCCCGGGCGGTGATGACCTGGTAGGCGGCCATGCCGTCCTTCTCGATGCGGAGAATGTGGCGGCCGGTGGTCAGGCCCGTAACGGTGACCTGGCCGTTTTCATCCACGGAAACGCCCTGGCTGGTGAAGCCGTTGAAGGTCATCTTATCGGTGACGGTGGAGCGGGCCACGGTAACGGTGCAGCCCTCCTGGGGAGTGAAGCTGTAGCTGGCGCCCTGGGTACCCACATAGAACAGGATGTCGTGCTCGGCATCCAGATACTTCTGCTCGTCCTTGGTGATGTTCACGGTGGGACGGTCGATGAAGGTGTTGGTCTGGATAGAGGAGCCGTCGGCACCCACGGACACCACGAACACGCCGGTGAACTCCGGCCAGATGGCGCTGAAGTCCTTGCCGCCCATACCCTGAACGAAGGTCATGGCGTCATAGGTCACCTGGACGATGGCGGTGCCCGGGTGGTTGGCGGTCATGGTGGCCAGGCAGGAATTGTTGGCGTCGGGGGTGATGGTCACCACGTCGCTGTCGCCGCCGTCCAGGCTCAGCACCTGATAGTGCGCGTCGGGCAGGGCGATCTGGCTGTTCATGAAGCTCTCGATGGCCTGCCAGCTGCGCAGCACGTCCAGCTCGCAGCTCTGGCCCACCTCCAGGTTCTTATAGCCCTGGCGGTTGATGTTCAGATAGATGTTGCCCAGGTCGTACACGTTCTTGTCGAAGCGGTACACGGTATCGCTGCTGAACGCGTCGTCCATGTGCAGATCGTCCCGGGTCACAGCCAGCTCCTGGCCGCCGGTGAATTTGCCGAAGGTCCAGTAGGTGACGCCGTCGGGATTCTGGGCCCGCAGGAACTGCTGACTGCCGCTCTCCGGCAGGCGGAAGGAGGCGGTCATGGTGTCGCCCTTGGTCTCCTGGGAAACGGGCTCCAGGAAGGTATAGCTATAGTAGCTGCCGAAGGTGCCCATCCGCAGGGTAGAGCCGGCGGGGGCGGTGACGGTGACGTCCAGGGCCTTGGGAATGGTCAGAGAGAAGCTCTTGGCGCCGCAGTCCACGGTCTGCTTGTTGGTCATGGTGGTGGTGACAGGCAGATAGCCCGCCGCCTTGTCGCCGATGGGGGTCAGGGTGATCTTCAGGCTGCCGCCCTCCACAAACAGGCAGGCGGTGTGGGTGCTGCCATAGGTGGTGGAGACGCCGGTCTTGGCCTGGAGGTCCGTGCCGTCGGGGCCGGTAACGGTGACGTCGATGGTGTAATCCTTGCCCTCCACCCAGCTGCTGCTGTCGTTGGTGGCATAGATCTCATAGACGCGGTTCAGGGTGAACACGTTGTCCTGATTGGCCTTCACGGTCAGCACCAGGCTGCCGTTGCACTGGCCCTCGGCGTTGTAGCCCTCCACCAGATAGTCGCCGGCCGGCAGCTTGGTGTTCATCATCAGCTTATAGCCGTCGGCCTCGGGGGTCACATTGGCCAGCAGGTCCCGGTCTCCCTTGACGCCATCGGCGAAGTCATACAGCTTCAGGGACGCCAGCTGTGCATTGTGCAGGCCCTTGAAGGAGACGTCCATGTCGCCCTGGGGCGCATCGCCCTCCTGGGACACGGTGACGGTGTAGGTGGTGGGGGTGATGGCGGGGGACCACTCGGTGGCCGCCGCCTTGTCGCCGCAGCGGATGGTCAGGACGGTGCCGTTATGGACGGGCACGGTCTCCACCCGGCGGTAGTCGGTGCCGTCGGCGGTGAGATACACCTGGTTGTTCTTGTTGGAGGCGGTGGCCGTCATCCGGATGCCGGTGACGCCCTGGGGCAGGGTCAGGGTGTAGGCAGTCTTGTCTGAGGCGAAGTCGGGAGTCAGGACGCCCTCGCTGAAGGACAGGGCCGCCAGGCTGGTGTCGCTCTGGGTGTTCCAGTCGCCGCCGATGTCCGCGCCGTAGCCTTTGGTGGTGTACATCACGCGGATGATATCCCCGGCGAACAGCTTGTCCCCGGCCTTGATGTCCTTGAACCCAACGTTGGTGAACCAATCGTTCAGGGTTCCCATCCAGCCGGAGGCTTCGCCGCCGTCACCGGCGGACAGGCCGTTGATCTCGCTGATGTAGCCGGACTCCGCGCCGGTCTGGGAATAGGTACCCAGGGCGCTGACGATGCAGTCCATCATGGAGGACCCGGGGGCCAGGTCCACCCACTTGTCCACCAGCGTGCCATCCCAGGCAGCGCCGTCGGCCTTTGCGTAGGTCGTGTTTTCCACAACGACCCGAACCTGGCCGTCGTGGTTCTCTGCTGCCCAGACAGTGGCGGGTACCAGGCTCAGTACCATCACCAATGCCAGCAGCAGAGAAACGATGCGTTTCTTCATATGCATTTTCTTCCTGTGAAAAATTTATGCCTAGCCGTTTCCGGCAAGTCAACGGAGTGTGTCTGCGGCGGAGGAAAAGCAGATACACGCCCGCTGCAAAAACCGCCGGTACATCCCCTGAAAAAGGAGACACCGGCGGCGCATGGTTCCTGTCTGCGCCCAACGAAGATAACGCCCGCCGCGCTGAATGCCCTCCGCCGTGCAATTCTCCTGCCTCGCGCCGTGGAGCCGATGGCTCCTCGTTTGCATCCTACCTTCTCAGGGGACTGCCCCCAATGGCGGACTTTCGTCCCGGCGGCCAAGGCCGCTTCGGTGCATTCTTGCGCCCACAGTGCCGTTCGCGTGGGGTTCTTTCGCCCCGTTTCTTTCAGGCTGGCACCTGGCCGTTTTCCGGCCTTTGCGGTACCCGCCGCACGGCATCCTCGGACATGATTCGATTATCCGGCTCTGCGTTCTCGCAGAGTCATTCTTATCATACAGCATCCGGCAGGAAAAGTCAACGGTCCGCCCCATGCAAAACGGCTGTGTATTGCAGGACTGCAAAAAACCGCCGCAGCGGCGTGGAGTCCCCTTGTTTTGCCGGAAAAAAAGATGTATAATCAAGGCCAGTGGGACAGGGCGAGAAAACCGCGGGATGCTTCCCGGGAAAGCCTGTCCGCATCCGTCAAAGAAGCAAAGGAAGAGCACTGTCATGGAAATTTTGCACGAGATCAACCCGGCGCTGGAGGCTCTGGCGTATTTAGGCTCCCGGGCCAACGGCCATACCCTGGACCGCCTGGAGGAGCGCTTACAGGCCCGGGGCGTCCGGAAGGCGGAGCCCTTCCATCGGGCCAGCGCCGCCCTGCGGGAGCTGCTGCAGGACCTGGACGCGGAGGTTTCCGTCCCGGCAGAGACCCTGCAGCGTCTGTTCGGCGACATCAAGGGCTTTTCCTACAGCACCATCGGGTCCTATAGTCCGGCTTTTCTGTTCTTCTATCCCATGCTGTCCCGCCGGCAGGACTTTGAGACCCTGATGCAGCGGATGGAGCGCCTGACGCCGGACGAGACGGCGCGAAACATGATGATCTCGCTGAGCCTGGAGGAGCAGTCCGGCCCTGCCGCCGGGGCCGCCGCAAAGCTGGTTTCCCGGGTGCTGGCGCTGACGATCCCCACGGAGAGCCGCCTGGCTCTGCTGGAGATCCACCAGAATTACCGGACTCTGCTGCCGGAGATCGCAGCCTGTCTGCGCCCGGCCATAGCGGCGCTGGAGACGGAGTCCGGCCGCATTCAGGAGATCATAGAGGCCTTCTGCCGGGAGGTGGAGGGCCTGGGGACGGAGAGCTATCTCCGGGAGACCTCCAGCCTGGCTATCACGCCGGAGGTGCAGTATCACCTGATCCCCTTTCTGATGGGACCGGATACCAACCTCTCCATGGAGCAGGAGGACGGCAGCGTGCTGATCTGCTGCGGAGTCCTGCGGCTGTCGCTGCGGCGCACCCTGGCGGAAAACAGCAGCGCCTCCCAGGTATATGACGCCATCCGGATCATCGGGGACAAGACACGGTTTGACATTCTCTGTTATCTGAGGGATCATCCGGCGGTCTACGGTCAGCAGCTGTGCAGCCATTTCGGCCTGGCCCGCAACACCATTCACCACCATATGAGCAAGCTGGTGAATGCGGGGCTTGTTACCTGCCTGGTGGAGGGAAACCGTATTTATTACACCACGGACCGGGAGCACCTCTCCTATTTGCTGAACCAGCAGCGGCAGCTGCTGATCGGCGGAGAGGATACGGAGCAGCAGGAAAAATAAAACCGGCAATGCGATCTGTCGAATGTCTTTCTTTTGCCCCCTCACGGACACCACTGCCATAACAATCGCCAGCAGCCAGTACAGG
>ENA-ORRW01002343-ORRW01002343.1-human-gut-metagenome-genome-assembly--contig:-NODE-2343-length-15748-cov-16.089212_pt1 | contig 15748 bp, 15 predicted proteins | sample MGYA00242183_ERZ509150 | MGnify/ENA primary metagenome ERZ509150 (study PRJEB26280, sample SAMEA2338639) | human gut metagenome | biome: human gut; feature: human-associated habitat; material: faeces... | reverse complement strand
TGCGTGGGTCGCTCGCTTTCTTTTGGAAAGGTCGTGGCGTACAGTCCCCGTGGCTTGCTACCTCACAAACGTATCTGTCTGCTTTATTCAGTTGTCAAAGAACAATAGGCTTGTCCGCCTATAAAAATCTGTCGTAGTCAACAGATTTTTATAGATTGACAAATCTTTAAATCGGGACAGGAAAGAGGGTTTTGGCAAATCATATCCCGATATAATCATTATTTAATGTTTACTTCAAATGCTCTCATTTTCTTTATCATTGCTTCACGAATACGTCCTTTCAGTTCCATATCAACAGCAATATAAAGATTTCCGTATTCATCATACAAAGGACGAAGACAACACTTTGAAAGGTAAGCGTCATAGAATTGAAGCATTTTTTCTATTGCTTTTTCGTCCCCGTCTGCTACAGAAGCAATTAAACGGTAAGGAGGGCATTTTGCAACAGCTTTTCCCATCTACTTTTCCTCCTGTAAAATTTTTTTCATATTATGTAAAGCGACTTGACGATTTTTAAATACACCAGCTCTTGAGATATGCTGAAGTTCTGCAATTTCTGTATCACTCATGTCAAGAAAATAGAACATTAAGAGATTATTTCTTTTTCTCTCTGGTAACTGTTGTAACGCTTTACATAGTTCATTACCCGATACTCGGGCTTCCATTCCATACACATCAAAAATAGTTACATCAAGTTCGTAATCATCAAAAACAGGAAAGGAATTAACCACAATTTTTGGTAGTTCACAAAACGGGATTTCACGATTAGACCGTCGGTCTAATTCTTTTTCATAATTCTTTATGATTCCGTCAATAACTTTTTTCATTAGCGTATCGAACTGTAAGCGAATTGCGTTTTCAAAAGAAGTCGGTTTCATGTTCACACCTCCTCCCTGCACAAAGCGGAGAATCTTTATCCCCCTTTCCGCACCAACACTGTACAGGCAGGTGTGATTTGCTAACCTAATTTCAAAAAAAGTGAAAAAAAGTTTTTGAGCATGAAAAAAGTCCGTACAAAACAAATTGTTGTAGCGGACAATTTTAAAAGTATTTATTAAAATTTTTGGGATATTAAAACAACTATAAAAATGAAAGTTTGTATCATTATCAATAACTTTATTTAGTGTACAATTAAAATATGTTTTCCCATTTGTAACCAATCTCCTGTAAAAAAATATAAACGATACATATTACATTAAAATTATAATCTATCACATCAAAAAAATTGAGCGAAAACAGTCGAAATGAAAAAATAATATAAATATAAAATATTTTTCTATTTGATTCTATGCTTTGATAGATAGTTATAATCACTTTAAGATTGTAGAATTTTTAACAAATGCTTGTGCATTATTTATATAATTATAGCATTAAATTGACAAAATTCGTCATTTTATGAAAGCGTTTATTTTTTTTATAATTTCATATTGTTAGATATTGACAATTCAGTGGTTTAGGACTATCATAAAGGTGTAGAATAAAGTAGCTAAAAGGAGCCAAAAGGAGGAATGGTCATGTTAAACAAAAAGTCTTTATTCACTAAACTAGCAGCTGTGAGCATGGTAGCTTCAATGATGTTAGCTACGCCAGTAATGGCAGCGACGAATGACACAGGCGACAAGGACGCACAAAATGGAATCGTAAAGACAACTTACGAGGACGAAAATGGCACATGGACTGAAGGTATGATTGGTGGTAATCCAGAAGGAGTTGAAACTTGTTGGTTGGCATATGGACCATTGTACCAATATCCAAGTGAAGGTGGAACATGGCAATACGGTTTCTGGAATGCTAAAGTTCGTTCTTACTACACAGTTAATAGATGTCATGGTTCAACAGTTAAGTTGAATGGTAAGACATCACGTTCAGTAAATACTGCATCAGGTAAGAAATCTATCGCTGAATTATGGGCTATTCAATCTGATTCTAATGACCAGTATTTCTATCGTGTTTGTTAGTTAAGTATCATATTTATTGTTTGATAGCTTAAATGACAAATTAGATTTTAGGCTTCGGTGCTTGTCATCGAAGCCTATTTTATTTAATGAATAGGATAATGGAGTTGATATTTTTATGAATAAACATGGCATTAGATTGATTAGTTTTATTTTAGCTTTATTTTCATTCATTATGATCTTTCAGAATTTAATGAATGACCAACAGCAATTACCTTTAGGTACAACAGAACAACTTGTATTAAATATTGCTGAAACTGGTACTACGAAAGAACAACTTATTTCAGAGTTAGATAATATCACGAATAAGCACAATGCTACTTTAGTAAAAGTTGTTATTCCTAGTGATGAATATAAAAATAAAAAAGACATCATTTACTTTGGAGATGAGAAACCAAAAAGTTCTGACATTATTATTGATAATGATAATATTAAATGGTTAGATTCAAGTTTAGAGGGAAAGTTAATTTCATCTAAAGATATTGGTAATAGACCTTTATATGGAAATTATGCAGTAAAGGGAAATCAGAATTTTAAACAGGATATAGAAAACTGGGCTAATGATAACGGAATTACTATTCAATGGTTGAGAAAAGTATCGTTTATAAAAAGTTTGTATTACAATTTAGTTCATAATGGTGTTGGAAATGTTATTTTAACAGTATTATTATTATTCATTTCAGTATTATTGACATGGTTTATTTCACACTCAAAAGGAAGAAGTATAAGATTATTGAGTGGAGTAGACATTAAAAAAATTCATATTGAAGATACATTAACACTATCAAAAATGTTTATATGCAGTTATTTAATTTCACTCATAGCATTTTGGGTATATATTGGAATTACTAATGATTTTAAACAAATTACATTATTGTTATCTAAGGATATTATAACACTATTGGTATTGGTTGTTATTTCAGCATTGATTAGTTTCGGTATTTCAATGATTGTCAAACCAAAAACAGAACATCTTGCGAAAAGAGAAATTCCTTTCAAAAAATTCAGAATGCTCAGTATTGGCACTAGAATTATGTCAATAATATTAGCTCTTTTGATAGTACCAAGCACCATAACATCTGCTTACATTTTACAGCAGTTATCTAATGAGTATTCTTTATGGGAAAATATGCAAAGCATTGTAAGTATATCTTTCAGCGATTTAGATTCATTAAGTACAGATAAAATGTTGCCATATGTTGATGATTTTTTTGCAAATATGGCAGATAACGATAATTTATCCTTATCTTTATCTATTGATAAATCTATACAATTAAGTGAGGAAGAATACGGTGGTTACGACCACATAATAGTTACTGATAAATCATGGGTTGATTCTTTTGATATTGGAATAGAAGAAAATAAAAGTGGTGGAGAATTGAATAAAATTAAATTGAACGATTTAGATAAACCACTACAGGACTTTATAAATGTTCAAATGCCTTTATGGACTAAGACAGAAGAAATCCAGCCTAGCGGAATTAACTTCTATGAATTTAGCGGAGATAAATTTTTAGCTTTACCGCCAAATGTTGGCTATGGTGGAAGCACTATACAAGCTAAAAATCCATTAGTTATATTAGTGGATAATCCAGTACAATCATTAAATACATTAGGTTTTATGTTACCTGCTTGTTCAAGTGGTAATGTTGTTTTTCCAGATGAAAATTTATTGAGAACTGAATTAGCAAAAACACCTGTAAAAGATTACGTTGTTTCGATAGATACTATTGCTGATGTTGCTTTATCACAAGCTCAAAAATTTGCAAAAGAAGCTGTATTCTATGTGATAGCTTGTATTCTAATTTTTGTATCTATGATTTTTGCAGGTATTCTTACCGCACAGTTATGGGTAAGCGAAAACAGAAAACGAATATTTACGTTACATACATTCGGAAAATCATACAAAGAAATAATAATGCAAACCTTTGTGCATGAATCATTTATTGCGATAATCACGGTAATCATTGGAGCAGTAATTTCTTTTGTTATAAGACGACCAGAAATTATTACAGTTTTATCAGTGAGCGTTATTATTTTGATTTTATATTGCTTGAGTAATTTTGTTGCTTATCATATATGTACTAGACAAGCATTTTACAAAGTAGCAACAAGAAATGAGTAAAAAATGGGGTGTAAAAATGGAAATTAAAATGAATAGTATAAGCGTTGTAATCAAAGGAAAACGCATTTTCTCAAATATCACAGACACAATGAATAGTGGAGATATGGTAGCTCTCACAGGTTCTTCTGGGTGTGGAAAAACGACATTATTAAATTGTTTAGGTTTAATACAGCCAATAGAAAGTGGTTCTATTTTGATAAATGGCAAAGATACTTCAAAGTGGAACGATAAGGATAAAACGAAATTTTGGCATAAATATGCGACATTTATTTATCAAGATTATGGAATTATCGAAGATGAAACTGTAGCATATAACATTACATTAGATAAGTCAAAAGCTAAAAGTAAAGCTGTGAAAAACATATTAGATAAAGTTGGTTTAAATGGTAGAGATTCTGAACTAGCAATCGTACTCTCTGGTGGAGAAAAGCAACGCATAGGTATAGCAAGGGCAATATTAAAAAATGCTTCTATTATCTATGCTGATGAGCCTACTGCTTCTCTTGATTCTGAAAATAGACAAATCGTGATTAGCTTATTAAAAGAATGTGCTTCAAATGGGGCAATCGTTATTTTAGCTACACATGATGATAGGCTTGTTAGTGAATGTAATAAAGTCATAAGTTTAAATAAAAATAGAAATTAGGAGTAATGATTATGAAAAAAATGTTTTCAGTTTTATTGATTACAACTATCATTACTACATTAGGTAGTCCTGTTTATGCAAGTAGTCAAAATCCAAGTGATTTACAAGAATGTATAGAGAGCTCTATGTTCTATAATAATGAATATAGATTATTCAATGAATTTACATATCAAGGAATGGAAATCAATTTGTTTCCTGAAACAACAATCACTAAAGAAGAAGCTCTTATTAAGTATAAAGAAGCGTATAACTACATAGCAGAAAAAGCTAGTGCACTAGGTATTGTAGCGGATTTAGATAACTATGAATTTCAACAATATATTAAAGGTTATGCTATACCAACTTCTACTAATAAGGAACTTAATGATAAACTAGCGGAATTTGCAGAATTTATAGATATTTATGAAAATGCAGAGTCTAATAAAAAAATCATTTCTTGTTTAAAAGAAAAAGAATTTAATTCTGAAGAACTTGAATTGTTATTACCAATAAGTAAGAGTTCAACTGAATTATCTAACAAAATAACTCCTAGTGATAATAGAGAATCAAATGGGTACTCTTCTAATAAAGCTACTCAATATGCAAAGCAATGGTGGAATAGAACAAATAATACAGATTTTCCATATTATGCTAATTATTATAAGCAAGACCTTAATTCTAATGATTACAATGATTTAGATGAAAATGCAGAGGGACAGTCTGCAATAAGAAGAGGTTGGAGCGACTGTACAAATTTTGTTTCACAATGTTTAAGTTATGGTGGTTTTCAATATAGAAAATCAGGATTGATTTTACCACATAGACAATCTAAAAACTGGTATTATGATAATGGAAAGCCATCACATACATGGGGTGGAGCTAATAATTTTTATCAGCATTGGGAATCCAGAGCTGGTATAGCAAAAACATCAGATTTACTTACAGCAGGAGATGTAATTTCAGTAGACTTTACCAAAGATGGAGATATAGACCATACTGCAATTATAACTTCCAATATTAACAATACAAATGAATCTAAATTGTTGACACAACACAGTATTGATAGAAGTGAATTTTTACCTACAGGAGATTATTTTTCTTTAGCAAATCTATATAGTCAAGATTATAAAATATATGGATATGAAATGGATAAAGCACCAATAAAATAAAATACGAAAGGAGCTTTTGCTCCTTTCATTTTTTATTTATTATTGGATAATATTTTCCAGTTACTATCCTTATAAAGTGTTAATTCATACTGTGATACCTGCGCCGCCTTTGTCTGATTGTCAATGAACTTCACAGATACCTTGACTTTCACATTGCCCCCGTCCTTTGTAAACACGGGATTGCCAAGCTCGGAATAGAGATAGTCCCCATTTATCGGTTCAAGGGCATTTCCCTCTACATAATAAGCAAGCTCCGTTTCTGTAGCGGTAGGGTACAGCTTGAAGAATGTTTCCAGAAATGCCGTAGCGTCATTTACAGTGTCAGCGTCCACACTGTTGTCGGCTTCCTGTGCCTTTGGTTCATAACTGGATTTTTCCATAGCAGGAGCGAGGGTAGGGTTCTGTATGATTACCATATCCCCGTCAGCGTCTACATGGACTTTCACGGTATAGGTTTCTGATACGTTCCTTGTCTGGTCGCCCTCTTTTATCTGCTGATCTACTTCGTAGGTAGCAGTAAAAGCGTTCTCCCCAGACTGTTCTATAGTAAACGGTAGAATACGAGTACCTTGACAAATAGCAGACCGCTTTTGCGGTCTGTTTATTTTCCGCTGGCTTTTTGCGGCTTTCTAATGTTTTCGGGCAACATATCTGACCATGGCAGAAGTTCTGCAAGAAAATCTGTGTTTTTGTCATCTACATGTTTGGGAATCTCCGTAAGCAGATATTCGAAATAATCGAAAGGTTTCAGGTTATTCGCCTTTGCAGTTTCTGCGATACTGTAGATGATCGCTGAACTATTGGCTCCATTGACCGTATCGATCATCTCCCAGTTTTTCTTCCCTATACAGAATCCACGGATCGCACGTTCGCTGGCATTGTTGTCTATTGGAACATCCCCATCTTCCAGAAAGACTTTCAGGTAGCTTTCCTGGTTCAGTGCATATGTAAATGCTTCCCGTATTTTACCGTTCTTTGGAATTTTAGGTTCATTCTGTTTCAGGTACGCAAAGAAAGCATCCACCAGTGGTTTTACCACAAGCTGACGCTGCATGAGCCTGTCTTCCGTAGAAAAATCAGACAGTTTTCCCTCTTCCCGGTAAATGGCCTGTATCTGTTTCATGATCAGATGCAGGATCGATTCCTTTCGGTGTACTTTTGGTATCACTTCCAGTGCATCGTTAAACCTGCGCCTGCAGTGAACCCAGCAGCCTGCGATCTTCAGATCTTCACGCTCCTTTTCCAATGTATGATATACCTGGTACCCATCCGTAACACAGATCCCGGTGTAATCTCTCAGGAATTCCCGGGGATGGGATGCATTACGCGTTTTCTGGTATTCATAAAGGATGATCTGACGATCCCGGTACATAAAGCCGGACCGGTACACCCACATGTAACTCTGGCTGCCGGCAGGACGCCCGTCCTTATTTACAAGTACAGGAGTCTCATCTGCCTGTATCACATGATAATCATACAGAAGTTTATGCAGATAATCATACATGGTTCCCAGATATTCTTCCCCAAGACGGATCATCCAGTTCGCCATGTTCTGTCTGGTAATGGCAAGCCCGTACCTTTCGAATTCTTTTTCAAGACGGTAGAGAGGTACCGCATTTACATACTTACCATTTATGACTGCCGCAGCAAGGGACGGGGATACAAGGCTTCCATGAAGCAGATTTCTGGGATGGGGTGCCTTTATCATGTGTTCATCCAGTTTACTGGAATAAACGCCGATATGATGTTCCTCTATCACGACACTGGCCGGAATGAACTGATAACATCGGGAAATGGCATCCGGAAGCTGTTTCCATCCGTTTTCACCAAACTCAGCCGTCAGTTCTTCCTCTTTCAGATAGTGATCAATACGTTTTACTGTCAGCCCTGCTATGTCAGCCGCTTTTTTCCCTGGCTGTTTTTTCTTTTTGGGTGCTTTCAATTCCAGGTCCTCAGGTTCCGGTGCATCCAGGTCGCAGACTGCCTCTGCTTCATTAAAGAATACGATAGTCCCGTCTACTTCCATGAAACGTATCTGTTCAGAATCCGCCATTTTTTCGCTGGATCTGCCAAAACGGTTCTTCTGGAAAAGGACCATCTGTTCCATCATCAGCTGCATCCTGTCATTTAAGGCCTGCGTTTGCCTGGACAATTCTTCCATCTGTCCCTGCATCCCAAGAAAAAGCTCTATCAGCAGATCCTTATCAAACTTATTCAGTTGTTCTTTTGTGTACTTGATCGTCATAACCGGAACTCCTGTCTTTATACTGATTCCGATTATAACAGAATTTTTGTATTTCCGCCAATCCTTCAGATATGGGCTTTCGTCATAATGACGGTGGATAATACATCTGGAAAGCCGTTGTTTTACAGCTTTTCAGATGTATTATCCACAACAGTTTTTCTATTCACACGATAACAAATGGAATGAGAAAAGACTGTTTGTGGATAACCTTTTTCATCCGGTTGATACACATCATTTTTACAGTTTTGGTACTTTTTTATTTTCGGCATTTTGCACAGGCTACATAATGCGGGGTGTCTCTTTCAGCTCAGAGATCGGATGGCGTGCAACGATCTCCAGTCCCTGCATCAGCATACGGTACTGGTCGTCTGTGATCGCCATTGCCTCATCTGCCGAACGGGGCCACCGGAATGCACCATTATCGAGTCTCTTGTACATAAGGAGAAAACCATCGCCTTCCCAGAGCAGTGCTTTGATCCGGTCACATCTTCTTCCACAGAAAAGAAACAGTGTATTTTTGTCGTAAGGATCAAGCTTAAACTGAAAGCGTACGATCGTTGCCAGCCCATCGATCCCACGACGGAGATCCGTAAATCCCATCGCCAGATACACCTTTTTAAATCCGGAAGCATCTGCATCATTCAGCATGGGTAAAAGCCTTTATGAGATGGCAGAGCATTTCCGGTGAAGTACCGGAAAATATCTCAGCTGACAGTCCCCTGGTATTTTTAATACGGATCATTGGCAGAGTTCCTGCCGAAATGCATGTATCGGATTCTTTTGGAGTATCTGTTTTCTTTGGATCTGGTGCAGGTGCGGGCAGTTCCACAAAAGCAGTGGTTTCTGTGTCCTGCATCTGATCCAGGCATATCTGCCTGACACGCCGGAGACGGTAATAATAGTTGGCTTTTGTAAGATTATTTTGGGTACACCAGGTTTCAACATCCATCCCTTTGGGACGGTTCTGACAATTCCGGATCTGTTCTGCCCATTGTCTGATCCTCACCTGCTGAGCTACAAGGCTGGTTTGCGTAGCCATAAGATTCCTCCTCTGAATCATAGTCAGTTAAAAAAGTTAAGTACTAAACTTTTTTGACTATGTTATTTTGTTGAGTATGATTATGGCATAACTTGAAGTGAATAAAAAGGTACTCGTATTCTACCGTTTACGTTTTCACGACACCAGTCAGCATCTGTCATGCCGCTCTGACGGCATTCATTGATAAGTCTGATCTGTTCCACCATCGGAACGCGGGTCTTGCGAGTACCTGCCATAACCTATCCTCCATAATTGTAGTGAAATAATCTAAGTATCTATCAGCTGCAATTATAGGGGAAATCTAAGGATTTGAAAATCCGCAGGAATACTTGGCGCTTACGCTGCTTCTGCAGCCATGCTATTTTTCATTCGGTTTCTGTGGTTTTCGTATATTTTCTTGCAAATTCGGAACCTTTTTCTTATGTACAAAAAATAAAAGAAAAAAAGATTGAAAAAGCTATAAAGTTATAGTATAATCGAAAACAAAAGTTCATGAAAAATGAAAGAAGGAAGTATATGAACAACTCGAAACAAGATATATTGAACAATCTAATGAATGAACCCTTCATTAATCAGCGTATCCTTGCCGCACAGACCGGCCATTCGCTTGGAATCGTCAATCGTTCGATCAAGGAACTGATTTCAGAAGGTTACCTGGATGAAGAGATCCGTCCGACAGAAAAGGCACTGCGTGAAGCAAAAGAAAAAGCGCCGAAAAACGCCATTATTCTTGCCGCCGGATTTGGTATGCGGATGGTTCCGATTAATACAGAGACACCGAAAGGACTTCTGGAAATCAAAGGAGAGCGGCTGATTGAGTGCACAATCCGTCAGCTTCATGAAGTCGGCATTACAGAGATTTACGTCGTTGTCGGATTTATGAAAGAGCAGTATGAATATCTGATCGATGAATACGGCGTAGACCTGATCGTTGCTCCGGATTATGCGTCGAAAAACAACCTGCATTCCCTGAAAACGGCGGCAGATCATTTATCAAACAGCTACATCATTCCCTGTGATATCTGGTGTGAAAAGAATCCATACAGCAGAAATGAATTATACTCCTGGTACATGGTCAGTGATATGGTAGATGATGACAGTACCGTTCGTGTAAACCGGAAGCAGGAGCTGGTTGTACAGAAAGAGCAGGCTGGCGGAAACGCCATGATTGGTATCTGTTATCTATTGGAAGCGGAAGCAGCGATCGTGCGGGAGCGTCTGGAAGAACTGGGAAGAGATTCCCGATACGACGGAGCGTTCTGGGAGGAAACCTTATACCGGAAAGACAGAATGATTGTGACCGCCCGTGTTGTACATGCAGCAGATGCCGTAGAAATTAATACTTATGAGCAGCTGCGTGAGATCGACAGCGATTCCAGCCAGCTGCAGACGGATGCCATTCAGGTGATCTGTGAAGCACTTGGAGCACAGCAGGACGAAGTAACAAACATTACAGTTCTGAAAAAGGGAATGACAAATCGATCCTTTTTATTCTCCTGCAAAGATAAAAAATACATTATGCGTATCCCGGGAGAGGGAACAGATCAGCTGATCAACCGCCGCCAGGAAGCAGCCGTCTATCAGACGATCGCCGGACGGAAGATCTGCGATGAGATTGCCTATATTAATCCGGAGAACGGCTATAAAATCACAGAATATCTCGACGGTGCGAGGGTCTGCGATGCAGAAAAGGAAGAAGATCTTCAGAAATGCATGAAGAAACTGCGGGAGTTTCACGGGCAGAAATTAAGAGTAGACCATTCCTTCGACCTGTTCGGACAGATGGAATACTATGAAAGCCTCTGGGAAGGAACTCCGTCAGCATATAAAGATTACGAAAAGACGAAAGCGCATGTGCTTCAGTTAAAGGATTACATCGAAGCAAATGCCGGAGAGCGGGTGCTCACCCACATTGATGCCGTGCCGGACAATTTTCTGTTTGTGGAAGAAAACGGAAAAGAGGAGATCCGCCTGATCGACTGGGAATACGCCGGAATGCAGGATCCGCATGTGGATATCGCAATGTTCTGTATCTATTCTCTCTACCAAAAAGAGCAGGTGGATCATCTGATTGATCTTTATTTTGAAGGAAACTGTGATGACAGAACACGCATAAAAATCTACTGCTACATCGCGGTCTGCGGTCTGCTCTGGAGCAACTGGTGCGAGTACAAACGGAATTTAGGCGTAGAATTCGGAGAGTATTCTCTGCGGCAGTACCGTTACGCAAAAGATTATTACAAAATTGTCCAGCAGGAACTGGGAGAGGAAGAAAAAGAAACATGTACAAAGTAGAGCGTGCCATTATTATGGCAGCAGGTCTGGGAAACCGGATGAAGCCGGGGACATTAAAAACGCCGAAGCCGCTGGTCCGGGTAAACGGTGTGCGGATGATTGATACCGTCATCGACGGGCTGCATAAAAACGGAATTACAGAGATTTACGTGGTAGTCGGTTACCTCAAAGAACAGTTCCAGACACTGGAAGAGGAGTACCCGGGTCTGAAGCTGATCGACAATCCGTGGTACGATACCTGCAACAACATCGCATCGCTGTATGTGGCGCGGGAACATCTGGAAAATGCGATTATTCTTGACGGTGACCAGATCATTTATCATCCGGAAATTCTGGCACCGGAGTTTGAGCGATCCGGTTACAACAGCGTGTGGACCGATGATGAGACCGACGAGTGGCTGCAGACCGTGGAAAACGGCATTGTGACAGGCTGCAGCAGAACCGGCGGAAAGGGCGGATGGCAGCTATACAGCATTTCCCGATGGACAGCAGAAGATGGAAAGCGGCTGAAAGGCCATCTGGAGCAGGAGTTTGAAGTAAAGAAAAACCGTCAGATTTACTGGGACGATGTGGCAATGTTCTGTTACCCGAAAGAGTATCAGCTTGGCATCCGGCCAATGAAGGCAGAGGATATCATAGAAGTAGACAATTTCAGCGAGCTTGTTGCACTCGATGCATCGTATGCGGATTACGCAGAAAGGGAAGAAAATGAACAGTAAAAACCAACAGAAGAAAAAAGAAATCGACTGGATGATCACGCTGGTGCCTCTGGCGCTGATCGTTGCTCTATGTATCGTATTTTTCTTTGCACCGGAGCAGTCGAATCAGGTACTTGGCCAGATTCGATTTCTGTTTGGAGACACCTTTGGAACGTATTACCTGGTCATCGGACTTGGCATTTTCTTTCTGTCTCTGTTTCTGGCAGGCTCCAAATACGGAAATATTGTGCTTGGAAAGCCGGATGAGAAGCCAAAATATTCCTTTTTTGCATGGGGATGCATGATGTTTACCTGTGGTCTGGCAGCAGATATTCTGTTTTATTCGTTCTCTGAGTGGATTTTGTACGCAACAGATCCTCACATCGCAGAACTTGGCAGCATTCAGGACTGGGCAGGCGTATTTCCACTGTTTCACTGGAGCTTTATCCCGTGGGGATTCTATCTGGTACTGGCCGTTGCGTTTGGCTTTATGCTTCATGTAAGAAAACGAAACCGTCAGAAATACAGCGAGGCGTGCCGTCCGATTCTGGGAAAACAGACAGATGGAATTGGCGGCCGTCTGATTGACCTTCTGGCTGTCTTTGCACTGCTGGCCGGAACTGCTACCACTTTTAGTGTGGCAACTCCTTTGATGGCGGAAATCATCGGCGAGCTGTTCCATATGGAAGTCAGCAGAACTGTGATTAATATTATCATTCTTCTGATCACCTGCTGTGTTTATACCTATTCTCTTCTGCATGGATTCAAAGGAATCAGCATTCTGGCTAAGGTGTGCATTTATCTGTTTTTCGGACTCCTTGCCTTCGTCCTGCTGTTTGGGGGAGAGACGCGGTATATTATTGAAACTGGATTTTCTTCTCTTGGAAAAATGATTCAGAACTTTATCGGCTTATCAACGTATACGGACCCGATGCGTACGACAAACTTCCCACAGAACTGGACCATTTATTACTGGGCATACTGGATGGTATGGTGTGTGGCAGCACCGTTCTTCATTGGCAGCATTTCCCGCGGAAGAACCGTGCGCCAGACGATTCTCGGCGGATACGGTTTTGGTGTGGGTTCCACGCTTGTCAGCTTTATTATTCTTGGAAATTATTCGATGGGAAAGCAGATTTCAGGTGCAATTGATTTCATTTCGCAGTATAATGAAAATGGAGATTTATATCATCTGATCGTGTCGATGATCAAAACCATGCCGTGTGCACCGCTGATTATGGTTGTTGTATTAGTTACGATGGTTGCATTTTATGCGACATCGTTCGACTCGATCGCATTGACGGCATCGTGCTACAGCTATCGGAAACTGGAAGACGGCGAAGAGCCGGCAAAAGGAATTCAGCTGATGTGGTGTATCCTGCTGATCCTGCTTCCGATTGCACTTCTCTTCGCAGAGAGTTCCATGAACAGTCTGCAGTCCGTCAGTATTGTAGCGGCATTTCCGATCGGCATTGTGATCGTGATGATTGCGGTCAGCTTCTTAAAAGATGCAAAACTGTATTTAGAAGAATTGCAGGGAGGAAAAGCGCATGGAGAGGAGAAAAAAGAGAATCGTTAAACTGACAGCATTTTTGTTTCTGCTTGCGGCATCCATTTTTGTGATGCCGCAAAAGGCGTTTGCGGACGAAAATGAGGATGTTACATTGCCGACGGGCGATATTAAACCATGGAACCACAGCAGGATGAGTCCGGGATTGATACATACGGGGCCGATGAAGGCGATGAGTTCAGCGGAACGGAGTATGAATTGTATATGGTTCTGGAGAATCGTGTGAAAGAAGCGATGCTGGCTGGAAATGAATGAGTATCCATTAAAGATTTAAAAATAAGAAGGGATACCTATGACTTAAGCTTTTATTATGGCTATTCGCCGTATTTTCCGAGTGATACGTATAATAGAATCATTGCCTGGTATGGTGATGCATACTATACAGGTTTGAGAATTACCAATACATTCGGAACACCGGAAGAAACCAAACAGATTTTTAATGCAGTGGATGAGAAACTGGCATCCATCTACAAACTGGTGAACAATTCCATGACAGATGAGCAGAAGGCGCTTGTAATTCACGATTATCTGGTATTGCATGCAGAGTATGATCTGAATTATAAGAATTATACCAGTTATGGTGTGCTGATGGACGGAAGAGGTGTGTGTCAGTCGTATGCATTGGCCTATATGTATATTCTGAATCATTTGGGAATCGAAACACATAAAGCAGTGAGAATCCCCCATGGTTGAATGGAAGCGTTCAACCATGGGGGAGTTTAATGGATGTTCCTCTTGCAGTCCCCCCCATTTTGTGTTACCATAAAACACGCAAATAACCAACAGCAAGGAGTTCTATTTTACATGAACATTACCTCAAAATACCGTTCTCTCTCTGTCCAGGCGAAGGCGGCGCTTTGGTTTACGATCTGCAGTTTCTTACAGAAGGGCATTTCGTTCATCACAGTTCCGATTTTCACGCGTCTGATGAGCACCGAGGAGTACGGAACCTATACGGTTTATCTGTCCTGGCTGCAGATTTTGACGATTATGACATCGCTGTATTTATTTAATGGTGTTTATGACAATGCGATGGCAAAGTACGAGAAGCAGCGGGATGAATATACATCTGCAATGCAGGGACTGACGCTTGTGATTACGGGTGCGGTTTTTGCATTGTATTGTTTTACATCGGGTTTCTGGGAGAAGATTTTAAATCTGCCGAAATCCATGATTCTGCTGATGTTTCTGGAAGCGCTGCTGAGCCCGGCGCTTTCTTACTGGTCGGGGCGGCAGCGGTTTGAGTATCGGTACCGGATTCTGGTCTGTGTGACGATTCTGCAGGCGCTGATGAACCCGATTGCGAGCCTGGTGCTGATCCGCATGAATGGCGGTACGGCCATGATGCGGATCTTAGGTATCGTCGGGGTGCAGGTCTGCATCTGTGTGCCGATTATTGTGTTCCAGTTCTGCAAAGGAAAAGAGTTTTTTTCGAAAGAATACTGGGGCTATGCGCTGCGGATCGGGATTCCGATTGTGCCGCATTATCTGTCCGGCATTATCCTGAACCAGGGCGACCGCATCATGATCGACAAGATGGTCGGAAAGACGGAGGTTGCACTGTACGGGCTGGCGTACAGCATTGGTATGCTGGTGCAGCTTTTCATCAGCGGTATGAACAGTGCATTGACACCGTGGATGTACAGCAAAATCAAAAAGGGCGACATCCGTTCAATGCGGAAGGTGCTGCAGCTTCTTAGTGTTGTAGTGGTCGGCATAGCCGTGGCGCTGATGCTGATCAGTCCGGAGCTGGTGCTGATTTTCGGATCGCCGAAGTACCGCGAGGCGGTGTACGTCATTCCGCCGGTGGCAGCGAGTGTGTTCTTTATCTTTATTTATAATATTCTCTCGATGCCGCAGTTCTATTATGAAAAAACACAGTTTCTGATGGCAGCATCCATGGCGGCGGCGGGAGCGAATGTGGTGCTGAACTTTATTTTTATCCGCCTGTTCGGCTATATTGCGGCCGGTTACACGACGCTGGCATGCTATATGCTGTATTCGGTCGGCCATTATATTGTGAGCAA
>ENA-ORRW01002341-ORRW01002341.1-human-gut-metagenome-genome-assembly--contig:-NODE-2341-length-15755-cov-6.130892_pt1 | contig 15755 bp, 12 predicted proteins | sample MGYA00242183_ERZ509150 | MGnify/ENA primary metagenome ERZ509150 (study PRJEB26280, sample SAMEA2338639) | human gut metagenome | biome: human gut; feature: human-associated habitat; material: faeces... | reverse complement strand
TATCGTCCATATCGCGTCCGGTAAGCAAAATGTCAGCAGTTTGGCTCATTCGCTTACGCTGCATGACCCAGCTGGTATCTGCCACACCCATAAGACCTGTGGAGCCTGAAATCTGGTCAAATGGGTCGGATGCAGTTTGCTTGCGCAAGTGGTGAATCAGCAATATGCAGATGCCATACTTGTCGGCGATCTTTTTCAATGCCCCCGCTTCTTTATAGTCGTTTGCATACATCCCGCCGTTTCCATCGCTCACACGCACTTTTTGAAGTGTATCGATGACAATCAAGCCAACATCGCAGTATGTATGAATCAAAGATTCTACCTGTTCCTCTAAGCCCTGCCCAATACTCGGACATTCCGTTTGGAGAATCAGACGCTCCGGAGCATCTCCGCCGTCGATCAGCTGGAAGATGCGACTTTGCAGACGGTTAAATGTATCTTCCAACGAAAAATAAATCACGGTGCGTGGTTCTATTTCTCGATTCCAGACAGGATTACCCTGCGCGATCTGCAAACACAGCCACAAGGTCAACCAGCTTTTGCCTGCCTTGCTTGGGCCAGCAAACAGTGCAAGACCGGCTGGGAGCAGGCCGGGGATAATCCACTTTACGGGTGGCAGCGGCGTGGAGAGCAGTTCTTCTGCGGAGATTGCCTTTGGAAGTTTGGTAAAAGTCATTTGCATCATCCTTTCTTGTTTGGTATAGGTCTATTATCTCATACTATCGTCTTTTTGTGTGTAGTAAGTTTTACTCTCTAGTGTTAAGTTGTACGGCTCACGTCGACCCACAACCCCACAAACGCGCCAAACGGCGGGTTTGTGGAGTTCATCGCGTCCGTGTGCGATGCGAAGCATCCGCCCCTCACAGGGCGCGTCTGGGCGAAATGTGGGAGTGAATCAGAACTGATTCACTTTTACGCCTCATCCTCTGAATAGTGAATCAGATTTGATTCACTACAACAAAAACGATAAAACATTTCGCGTAGGCTGCCCTCGTGCAAGTAAACAAAGGTTACTTGCAAATAGGATTTTTAGCATAATAGGGTACTGTATGGCCGTTCTTTGGTTGCATCATGGATTTCATATAGGAACCTCCTTGCCTAAATTTACATCATATATGTTGTATTGATAATACACCGCCGCAGCATTCTTGTCAATGATTTTACATATATGTTATTAAATTGTTGATTTTTCTCTCTAATATGGTATAATGACAGCATAAATTAACGAACGAGGTCATCCCATGAAAATCGGAGAAAAAATCAAGCGCGTCCGTCTGCATCGTCACATGAAGCAGCGTGAATTAGGTGAACTGGTTGGCTTTACGGATGGTGCTGCCAACCGTATCGCACAGTACGAATCCGGGTTTCGCGTTCCGAAAGAAGATATGGTAAAAAAAATAGCAGACGCGCTCCATATAAAAGAGTGCGCACTGCTTGAACCGGATACCGGCAACCTTGGCGGCATTATGGAAACTTTATTCTGGCTTGACGAGGATATGCCGGATGTGCTTAGATTTTCTCTATCCTCGCCAATTGACAAAAATCAGATAGTTGCAAATGCAGCCACAGCGCCTGTCATCCAGACAAACGCTAAAACATCTCCTTTCGGCGCACAGCCCGCTATGCTTTGGTCTGAGAACGATCTTCTGAATTACCTGTTTAAGTCCTTTGCCGCCATGCAAGATGCCTACCACACCGGGAAAATTTCCCGCGACAAATATTTTGAATGGAAACTGCAGTGGTCCTATGATTCGGCTCTGCCTATTTCCGCTTCACCCAAAGAAGCAGAAACTCTATTGGGCTACAATAAATAATTTCTTAAATCAATAGCTGCCAGCATTGCAATGCTGGCGGCTATTTTTTGTTGAAAATAGGTATTCCAGACGTAATAATGGACGCAAATTGTCCATCTCGCTTGCTATACTGAATATAATCAATCATTGGCAGGTGAAATCATAATGTCCGTTTCTTCGCAATTACCCTGTGAATCGTTAGCAAGCGAGCTGTACCGCATATATCACACAGCAGAAATCCCTCATCGAAAACACATCCGATTTAATAAACGTCCAAGGCGTTTCAATAGTGGCAGAAGCATTCTGTGTAACGGAAAGGCTGAGTTTTATGACTGTGAGTTTCTCTGCAATGTTGCACAGACAGATTCCTATATCACGGTTTCTTCTTCTGGCGAAATACATTTCAACAGATGTACCTTCAAAAAAGGATTCCATTCAGGCTTGTTTCTAATCGGCAATAGCGGATGCCGTATATCATTCACCGATTGCTATTTTATTGGATGCAACAATTTTGCACAAATGAATGACTGTGCGGAAGTTACTTTTAACAACTGTCAATTTCAAGACTGTACTTTGGCTGTAGTTCAAGCCTCATTTCTCCCTGAATCGCATTTTGAATTTGAGAATAACATATGGCGGGTAGCCGCATCCCCTAAATCACAATCATTAGCTGCTTTTATCTTATTGGGTGAAAACAAATTGTTTCACTTTAAAAATTGTCGTTTCATTCAGCGGACAGTGGTTGGAAACTCCTACAGCGTCATCAACGCCCCACCACACAGCATTTGTCTTTTGAACTGCAATTTTGACTATATCACATTTACAATTTCCGCATTAGCTGTGATAGACTGCACATTTGACTACTGCAAAAATGTACTTGCAACAGATTCAGCAGAATCTATGCCCTATCCTTCTCTGATTGAGGGCTGTCGCTTCTTTGACTGTTGCGAATGTATACAGGCTGCAGCTGATACTGAAATCCAGCGCTGCACATTTACAGCCTGCACGGGGACACAGATTCGTTCTGCGAGCAAGCTCGGTCATGTACATATTGCAGATTGTGCATTTTTCGATTGTTCTGTAAATGCACGTGGATCAGCCTGCATCGAATTGGATCGGGATTGCAGTGTAATCACCGGGAAAATCAACAAAATGGAAAACTGCACATTTGAGAACTGCCGTGCCGAAAAAGGCAATTTGATCGGCTACCAAAACGAGATAACACCCGGCTATGTTGCGGTTATTTCCACCTGCCGTTTCAATGGTTGTTCTGCCGGGGAAAGCGGAAATTTTATTGGGCAAAAGGTTAGCACAAGAAATTTCTATGGTAAGGCACAAAGCTATCAGATATATACATTTTATCGGGAACGTGCAAAATTCATTCTGACGAATTGCAGAATTGACAGTGATACAGTTCTGGACAACACGCCAAAAACACAGTATGACACATACGACAAAGCAAAATGTGCGGCACGGCGGGGGCTGCTCAAAGGAAAAATCGAGTCCGAATCTGCCCATACACCAAAAAAGATTTTAAGGTGGACAATTGGTGTCCACTCGGCATGATATGCTTTAAGTACAAACTCACCCAATAATGTAAACGGAGGTAAAAAACATGAGCGAACAATTCAAATCTAATCTCGAAAGCATTCTTGATTATTTAGGTGTGGATAATGACGAGCAGACCAAGGAAAAAATCGGGTCCCTGCTAAACGAAAAAGTAAATCTTCTGCTGGTGGGGGCTACCGGCAGCGGTAAAAGCTCTACAATCAATGCGATGTTCAATATGGAAGTCGCTAAGGTTGGCGTCGGCGCTGATCCAGAGACCTCCTGCATCGAGCAGTATGAGCTGGGAGAGCTGACGATTTGGGATACACCGGGTATGGGTGATGGCGTGGAGCGCGACATCGAAATTGCGACTGCCATCAAATCGAAGTTAGATGAGACCGATGAAGATGGACGGCAGATTATCGACATGGTTCTGATTGTGCTGGATGCCTCCACCAAAGATCTTTCTAATGTATATACACTCATTAACGAGGTACTTCTCCCCGGTCTTAGTGATGAAGCCGAAAAGCGCATTGTGATTGGTTTGAACCAGTCTGACATGGCCATGAAAGGACGCCATTGGGATTCTGAAAAGAACGAGCCGGATCAGACACTGAAAGACTTTCTTGACAGCAAGGCCATATCCGTTTCCCAGCGTATTCAGGAAAATACCGGCCTTAGTTTGAAAGCTGTTTGCTATTGTGCGGGCTATACCGATGAAGGTGAAAAGCGTAATCCGTACAATCTGACGAAACTGCTGCATTTCATTTTAAGACACACGCCGGAAGAAAAGCGGCTGGTTCTGGTGGAAAATCTGAATGAGGACAAAGAAAACTGGGAGCACAACGATGACGATGAAGACCATCGCAGCGGCATCCTTGACGACTTGCTGTTCAGTATCTGGGATGGTTTTGACTCTGGTGTAGACACCGGGTGTGAAATCGGTAAGGAACTTCTTGGTCTGCCAGGCCTTGCACTGGGCGGTGTGCTTGGCGCTGTAATTGGCACGGTCGGTGGTGCAGTAGCCGGTATCCGTGACTGCATTTTCTAAGCCTCTGTACCGCAATTTCATAGACCCCGTGCCCCCTCGGTGCGGGGTTTTCTCAGTGGAGATAATCTATCGTGTTTGACGCAGACGCAGTAGCCACTGCTTATATTATTATAGTATTTCTAATTCTGTTAGGTGCATGGTTGCGCTGTAAAGATTTGACCACAGCACTCAAATTTACTGCGCTTGTTATTGTGACAGCACTTATGATTATCATTGTGCTGTGTGTAGTGTTTGGCATTATGGCATTTATCGCCTGCACTGTGCATGAATACAATTTTATAGACGTATTAAGAAAATGTTCTGTATAAAACAAACAAAAAAGTATGGCGCTTATAGTTATAGTGTGCTATACTACATGTAATAACAATCTGTCGAATTATGGGTGATGAAATGTCAAAGAGCAATCGGGTTCTTGACCTGTATCAAGCACTGCAAAACGGGCAGGTCATAAACAAAAAAGCCGCCGCAGAAGCCTACGGCGTAAATGAAAAGTCTATCCAGCGAGATCTGGACAGCATTCGGGATTTCCTTTCCGAGCAGACAACTCGGCAGGGGCTTATTCAGAGCGTGGAATTTGACCGCACCGCCAATGGGTATCGGCTGGTGACAGAGGAAATGATCCACATCAGCGAGGGCGAAATGCTGGCAATCTGCAAAATTTTGCTGGAGAGCCGCGCATTTGACAAGGCTGAACTGGAATCGCTGGTAAATAAGGTCATGAACCACTGTGTTTCGCCCAAAAAAGTAAAATCCATCGAGCCGTTTATCTCCAACGAATTGTTCAATTACCGTGAGCCTGCACATCGTCCGCCGAATATGTCGGTGCTGTGGCAAGCGGCGCAGGCAATCCAGACACAGAATATGCTGGAGATCACCTATCTGCGCAAGGATGATACCGAGGTCAAGCGCAAGATTGAACCCGTTGGACTGCTGTTCTCGGAATACTATTTTTATGTTATGGCGTTCATCGCTGATAAGACCAAGCGCGAAGCATTTGAAAAGCCAAACGATGCCTACCCCACCGTATATCGGCTTGACCGCATTCAATCAGCTGTCGTGTTGGATGAAAAATTTGATATTCCCTACAAAGACCGTTTCAAAGAAGGCGAATACAAGAACCGCAACATCTTTATGTACGGCGGTGTGCCGCAGACTGTGGAGTTTACTTATTCCGGTCCGGCAATAGAATCAGTGCTTGACAGGCTGCCTACTGCGGAGGTCAGCCAAAACGAGGACGGCAGCTATACCGTAAAAGCAGAAACTTTCGGCAAAGGCATTTTGATGTGGTTGCTGAGCCAAGGGAGTTATGTTACGGTGCTGGAACCGCAGGAACTGCGGGAAAAGTGGTTCGAACAAGTTCGGAAAATGCACAAAAAATTGTTCGAGGTGGTTTGATTGAAAAAATATACTAACATAAGTGCAAACGAAAAGCGGCTTTTTCAGGCAGCTGTTATTTCCACGATGAGTAGCGGAAAATCCACCCTCATCAATGCAATTATCGGACAAGAAATGCTTCCCTCGCTCAATCAGGCTTGCACGGCGCGCACCCTGTCCATTTTGGACAAAGATGGGCTTTCAGCTCCACAGGCGCACATTTTGTATGAAGATGGCACTTATAAATGTATAAATCCCTGTACGCCCGATATTATCCACCAGTACAACAGTGATCCCGATGCGCATATCCGTAACATTTTGGTCATGTGCGATGTTCCTGCCGTCCACAACGCATCCACCGCTTTGATGTTGGTGGACACGCCGGGTGTAAACAACAATAATAACAGTATACACCAATCGGTAACGATGGATTTCATCAACAGTATGGAGAGTGGGCTGCTGCTTTACCTCATCAACGCTACGCAGATTGGCACTACAGATGATGCGCTGTTTTTGAACGAAATCGTTGATGTTTTGCATAGGAATCCGCGACTGCACATCCTTTTCGTGGTAAACAAAATCGATGAACTCGATTTTCAGAAGGAGGCTCCAGCCGAGGCAATCGACCATGTGGCTGCGTATTTGATACATCACGGGATAGAATCCCCGGATATTCACACTGTATCTTCCACTTCTGCGCTGGTGATGAAAAAGGCGTTGCAGGGCGCGTTAAGTGAAGAAATGGAATTGTACGATTTTGAATCCTGCTATCGGAGATTCAAGCGTCATATGCCGGACTTTTATGATTATCGGCAGCTCACATGGTCCGAGGAGGTCAACGCCACACAAGCAGTACTCGTGGATGGTACACCCTATTCCACAAGGGAACTGTATACGATGCTGGAAATGACCGGCATACCTATGTTGGAACGCAAGATTGAGCAGCTTATGCTGGAAAACACCAAACCAAGGCAGCCAAGAATACGAAAAATCTAATGGGAAAGGAACCAGAAAATGAAAACTGTAGCCATCAAGTACAACCCGTACACTGTGGAAACTACGATTGAAATCGATGGTCGTCCATCTGATGCATTGGAAGGCACTACGTACAGTACCTTTAAAAACGATAACCGCCTGCAATACTGGCTGGAAAGCCGTCCTGAATTCAACTGGGAAGGATTGCTGCCGGAACTTCGGAAAGCTTGCAACACCCGGAATTTGAATATTGATTTTACTGGCACGGTTGCCGATTTTGAAGATTTGCAGGAGGTCGCAGACCGAGAACTTGCCGACAAACGCAATTTTGATTCGATCACCCTCACACATGTGAACAGTGCGCAGGCTGAAAAAATTTCTCCCGACGCAAAGCTGCGTGCAGTAAAAGACGTTTATAAAAAGATCGAGAATGGCCCTGTTTCTGAATTTTGCGCCCCGGAAATTGAAAAAGCCTTCCATGCTGCTGCCGACAGCGACTTTGAAATTATGGTGGCTGCCCCTATGAGCAGTGGCAAGTCCACTGTCATCAATGCCATTTTGGGACACGACTTACTCCCGGCTATCAATCAGGCAGCCACCGCTGTGCTGACGCGCATCCGTGATGTGGATGGAGCAGAGGGCTTTACCATCAAGAAAGCTGTTGATGCTGCGGGACAGGCCAGTCATCTGAATGAGCCGGCCACCCCCAAACTCATCGAAAAGCTGAACGGCTCTATCGATCCGAACGACCCTACCCACAAACGCGCACTGTACAGTGAAATTGAGATGGAAGGTGATGCGGAAGGTCTTACATCCGGTACTATGCACACGGTGTTTTTGGATACACCGGGTGGCAATAATGACCAGAATGAAGAGCACATAAATGTGCTGGAAGCCGCTATTAACAACGAAGATAACAGTATGATTCTGTACATCTTTAACGGAACACAGGTCTCGACTAACGACAACGCAAAAATCCTGAAAATGATTGCCGATGCCATGAAAAAGAGCCAACGTGGCAAGCAGTCCCGTGATCGCTTCCTATTTGTTGCCAATCGTATGGATGATATTGACCCGGTTAAAGAAAGTTACGAGAGTATGGTCGATAACATCAGGACATCGCTGGCTAAGGTGGGTATCCAGTCCCCTAACCTTTTTCTTGTTTCAGCTCTCACGGCAAAATTGCTGCGCGTTGATAAAAACGATGGCGACGAGGTCTTGACTGATACGGAGTGGGGTAATTTGCAGAAACTCACCGGCTTAATGAGCAGTGACTCACGTGCACTATACGAGTATTCTTCTCTGACAGAAGCACAAAAAGAGAAGTTTCGTCACCAAGCTGCAGAGATCAAGGTCAAATGTGACCCGGCGCTTCTCTCCCGGAGAGGACCAGGAGTTCCGGAATTGGCGCTGATTAACAGCGGCATCCCTGCATTGGAAATGGCCATAAGTGAATATCTGCAGAAGTACGCGGTTGCAATCAAAGTCAGACAGGTACGGGATTCTTTCATGGGCGTGGTGGAAGATAAGAAAATCGTTCAAAGCTGCCACAATCAATGGGCTGAGTCCGAGGAATCTTTTAAGCGGGCACAGAAGGATGCCGAGGAAAAGAAGAAGAAGCTGGACAACGATACCGCTTTGCAGGATTCTGTTGAGCAGCTAAAGGCAATCAAGTTTAACAAGCAGCCTTACAGAGATTTGCAGAGTAACCTGATAACGAGCCTGAATGAGCTTCTGCGCCCCTTGCAGGATGCCACCACCGAAAAAGATATTGACAAAGAAAAAGTCGAACAGCTCTTGCAAAAGTATCAGGAAAAAGCTTCTTCTGCCGTGGAACGTGCCCACAATATGGCGATAGATTCCCTGAAAAATGATGTTGAAGCACAGTGCAATGCCATTATGCAAAGTTATCAAAGGCACATGGAGACACTGAAAGCAAATGGACTGGATGAAATCGGCGGTATCCGCATCGGTGATCTGTCTGCGGTAAAGAGCAATTTCTCTTTTGGCGATATTTCGGCTGTTGTGAAAGCAAATACAAAAACTGAGACTGGTGAAGAACGTGTCGAAGACTACGGCCTATTCGGTGGCGCTGCGCGTCTTTTTGGCGGCTTTTTCAGTTTCTTTGGCGCTGACACCGACGATTGGGGGTACCACTATAGAGAGTATACTTATGAGGTCGTCAATCTGAACAATATTATCCAAAATGAAATTGCTCCCAGAAACAACGAAAATCTCTCCAAACTGCAATCTATTACCGATTCTGTCGGCAAGCAGGTTGAAAGCATTAAGCAAAAAGCGGAAGAACAAATCCAGCAGCTGGATTCCATCGTGCGGGATATGGTCGAAGAATATCACCGCGCTACCCGAGATATGAATCAGCTTAAAAAGGAAAATGAACAGAAAAAGGCTGAGCTGGATTTTGCAAATGAAATCAAGGACGAGATGCAGAATATTCTTTCCATCGAATGAAAGGAGCTATCGTATGCCATTCACACCGAGCAATCAGCTTCGTGAAGCTGTCAGCGAAAAAAGCAAGTCTAAAGCACAAGACGCTTTGCAAGCGTATCTTCTCAGTGACGTAAACTATACTTCCCATGAGCTGGACAACGCTGTCGATTACCTGCTTCAAAACGGTCTTGACCCTTTTGATTCCTACAGCGTGGAGGAGACCGATCCGCTGGATGATGATCAGACCCATTGGAACAAGAATTACCAAGGGCGTGTCCAGCTCGATTTAAGGGACAATTTCTCCAAAAAACGTCTGGAACACTGGAAAAAAGTTGCCGAGTTCGTTGGGAACCAATATCATGAAGCTGCACAGGATAACGAGGCAAACCCTCCTCATCCCACGGTCAATCCGGCCATACTCGTGGGGGTGGCTGTGGGAGTGGTAGCGGTCGCAGCGATTGTTTGGCTTATCAAATAGCTCGTTCCGGGAAAAAATATGATTGGAAATCCGCAAAATGCTGTTATCAAAATGCTTTACATAAATGTCCTTACAAAGGCGTCGGAAGGATTTTTCGAGAGAGAGACGGCGCTTATTACTGCCCAATAAAAATGCGTGGAAAGGGATTTCCTTATTCTTTATAAGGTGAAACCATGAACGAAATGATTGTCAAACAAGAAGATGCACGGCCCGATAATGGGGCTTTTCTCGCCTATGCGGAAGATGTGGTTAAAAAAAACTATCTGCCGACTTTATCCGAGCGTTCTGCCGTGCAGTGCTGCGGCCAAAAGGAAATAAAAGCCTTGGAATCCAATGCAAAGCTGTTCCGAATTGGGCGCATCATCTACAACCGAAAAGAAAACAACCTGCAAAAACTGACGACCTTGTACACTTCCTTTTACGAAACCGGCGCGGACATTGCCATGATCCTGCACAGCGATGGTGAACAGGTAAAGCTGTATATGGGGGTATGCAATACCCCCTATGCCAACCGGGACGCACAGGCTCTGTTTGAAACATTTAAGGGCAACTTTCCCGGCAGCATCGGGTCTGAACAGGAACAGTATAACGATTTGTGCCTGACGGACGAAGACATGAGCCTTGACTTGGACCGTTGGATTACAGCGGATAGCTCTAATGCCATTTGCTCGGTTTCTGTTGTGCCTACAACGCGAGAGAAGGACTTGGCTGATAATGAGAAATTTGTGCAGGGCATAGAGCGCGTGCTGGATGCTATGCACGGAAAAATTTTTACTGCTGTCATCCTAGCCCAGAACATCAATGCAAAAACATTGAACGCTATCAAGGTCGAATACGAACGTTTATACTCCAATCTGAGCCCCTACGCAAAGACCAGCGTTACTTTTGGTGAGAATCGAACGGAAAGCGTCAATGATTCCGTTACCCATTCTGTCAATGAAAGCATTACAGAGGGCACTTCCGTCACACTGAGTGTGGGCCATACTACTACCGCCACCCATACGGACAACACCTCTCAGACAAGTACAAATTCTTTCGGTCTTTTCGGTCTCATCAATCACAGCGGGGGCAGTACGGTCGGCAGTTCCGACGCTATTGCCCACTCCACGCAGGAAAATGAAGCGAAGGGCATCCAGTATAACACTCAGAAAGGCGAAGGCAACTCCACCCAGCACGGCATAGGTGAAAGTATCGGCAGCAGCCTGAGCTACCAAATCGAGCTACAGCAAAAGACGGTTGCCGATTTGATGAGCTGCATCGATCAGCAGTTAGAGCGCATCCGCAGTAGTGAATGCTTCGGAATGTTTGGTGCGGCCGCCTACTTTATTGCCCCCAATCAGGCCACAGCCCAGACCGCCGCCAGTATGTATAAAGCGCTTTTGAGTGGTCACGGCAGTCATATCGAAAATTCCCATATCAACACATGGACGCGCAAATCGCCGGATTTCAATGTCGTGCAAAGCAGCCTACGCTGTCTGCGGCACCCTTCTTTCCTGTTGGGAAACAACGTCACGACCCCCGCAACCCTTGTCAGCGGCAAGGAACTGGCCTTGGAAATGGGACTGCCGATGCGCTCCGTTCCCGGCATTACCGTGATGGAAACCGTTCCGTTCGGACGCAATATCCAACTGCTTGACACAGCTTCCAGCAAAAATGCCCGCATGATTACCTTGGGCAAGATCTACCACATGTGGGAGGCCGAGAAAACGCCCGTCAACATGGACCTGAAGGCTTTGACCGCCCACACCTTTGTCACAGGCTCTACAGGTTCGGGCAAGTCCACCACAATTTACAAACTGCTGGATGAAGTTTCGGGTAAAGGCGGAAGTGTCAAATTCATGGTCGTCGAACCCGCCAAGGGCGAATACAAAAACATCTTGTCCGCCAACCAAAATTTTGATCTGCGCGTGTACGGAACCAACCCGAAGCTCACAAAGCTGCTGCGCATCAATCCGTTCCGCTTTCCCAGTGATAAAATCCATATTTACGAGCATCTTGACCGCCTGACGGAAATTTTCAATGTTTGCTGGCCTATGTACGCCGCCATGCCCGCCGTTTTGAAAGCCGCTATGGAAAACGCCTACCGCAGCGCCGGATGGGATTTAACCCGTTCCGAAAACCGCCACGGGGAAATTTACCCCTGCTTTGCCGATGTGGCACACGAAGTGGAGTGTTACATCAACAAAAGCGAATATTCTGACGAAAACAAGAGCAATTATAAAGGCTCTCTGCTGACCCGCCTTGAATCGCTGACTAACGGCGTGAACAGCTTGATTTTTACAGCGGACGACCTGAGCGGCGAAGAACTGTTCGATGAAAACGTCATTGTCGATTTGAGCCGCGTTGGTTCAAGCGAAACAAAGGCGTTGATTATGGGCATTCTTGTGCTGAAATTGCAGGAGCATCGGATGGCCACCTCCGACGGCAGCAACGCCCCCCTGCGCCACATCACGGTACTGGAAGAAGCACACACACTACTCAAGCGGACAAGCTCCGAGCAAAGCTCCGAGAGTGCTAACCTGTTGGGCAAGTCCGTGGAGATGCTGGCCAACTCGATTGCCGAAATGCGCACCTACGGTGAGGGTTTTATCATCGCCGACCAGTCACCCGGTTTGCTGGATATGTCGGTCATTCGCAATACCAACACCAAAATCATTATGCGGCTGCCCGATCAATCTGACCGCGAACTGGTGGGAAAAGCCGCCAACCTGAACAACGACCAAATCACCGAACTGGCCAAACTGCCCCGCGGCGTGGCCGCCGTGTACCAAAGCGACTGGATTAACCCTGTTCTGTGCAAGGTCGGAATGCCGAAGTTTGCGCAGAGCAAAGGCGCGCCCTTTGTCGAGCGGGATACATCTCCCCTGCCCCGCAATGAAAACCTCCTGTTTGACGTGATGTCGGAGTTTTCTTCCCGCGAAAGCCCCGATGATTTGTCGCATAGACGCGCGTTGGAAGAAGCGGTTCTGCGCTCCGCCATGCCGACAGACATCAAAGTGAAACTGGCCGATTGCCTGAAAGAACCGCCCTCTGCCGCGCGCACAGAGCAGTTTGCCGCCGCCGTGTTCGACTCTTTTGAAAATGCGAAAGATGCGCTGGAGCAGACCAAGCAGGACTTGTCCGTCGAAAATTTGAAGTTGGCCATGATGGCGGAACTGCGCCCCTCGATCGTCGCGTGCAGCGATGAGCAGATCAACTGCCTGCTGACCCTGCTGATTTCCGAGTATATCGAACGCTACCATGCAGAATACCCCGTCTGGCGAGAGTTTGCCGAACGCATCGCGGGAGGTGATGTTGTGTGAGCCTTTTTAAAGAAGTTGCAAAGCCCGAAGGGAAAACGGTCAAGGATGTTGCCGCAAAGGGCGATGTTGGCCGTCCTGCCGGTGACAGCCTGTACAAGGGAAACAATATATTTGCGGACGCCCTAAAGCATCTTGGCTTTGCACTTGACAGCAAAGATTTGCCGTCGAAGGCTTCGGAAGTCAAATATGGCACGGAGCAACCGCAAAAAGATGCTTACGGCAATTACCGCGACGCTGTTTCGGGGCGTTACTATGTGACGTTCGACACATGGAAGAGTTCTTTGGAATCCGAGATGAAAGACTTACAGCGCAAGGCCGAATGTTATGGAAAAATTGCGGATAGCAATTATAATTTGGTTTACAGTGATTCTGGGCGATCCGCTATGCATATACAATACTACGAAAAGTATACGGCCGCCCAAAAAGATTGCCTTACCCGCTGCAGGGAAATTCAAAAAATGCTGGACGGCGGCATGAATGAATTTTACCTTAAAAACGGAGAACTGCGCCCTCAGGCAGTTTACGAGTTTGGAGACACCCGTTATATAACCGATGCCCAAGGAAGAATTATTCGGTGCGAGGCAACACCCAAACTTGCCCCCGAAAACAGCCGTGACCTCACAGCTCAACGCATGGTCGGCGGTGATGACCGAAAGCTCACCGACAACGGCGGGCATCTGATTGCCCGTGAGTTGGGTGGTGACAGCGGCCTCGGCAATCTTGTCGCCATGGACGAAAGAATCAACAAAAGCGATTATAAACGCATGGAGTCCGATGTAAAAAACCTTTTGTCCGAGGGGAAAGAGGTTTCCGTAAGCATCAAATTAACTTATGCGGGAGATTCTCGCCGCACGGACATGATTACCGCCACTGTCAGGACGGAGGATGGCAAAACACTTGATAAGTATAAGTTTGACAACAATCTTGACAATTCCTTGATTCAAGAACTTCCGAGCGACAGACAATTGCAAGCCCACAAAAATATAGAAGAAAAAGGCGGCGCAATATCCTCTGTAAAGTATAGCTATGATGCGGCGGGAAATTTGATTGATTTAACGCTGCAGCATACCTATGAAGATGCAGACGGCAAAACCTACAGATGTCTTTTGCACTCGGATTAAGGAAAGGAGTTTTTTATGTCCGAATTAGAGAGGCAAATTTTGCATTGCCTGCAAACGCTTGTTCCGTCCGCACAACATTTCGATTTTCATGCCATAGTCAATGACCGCAGCAGTTCCGTTGAATTTTTTTCAACGATAGACGGGCAGCGGTATCAATGCTATGACATGATCGACAACAATATGCTCAACGAAGCTGCCTTTGATAAAACACGAAAGGATATACTGCAATATATCCGCACATCCGCTTGTTACAAAAAGAGAGAATTCAATACGGTTAAATTTTCATTAGATGTACTAAAGCATTCCTGTCTATAAAATGTTTATTAATGCAAACTCGAGAAATTATCACCTAAAGCCACGTTGCGTATTTTCACCAGACGGCGCTGAAAAAGTCTATCCGTTGACCACCAACTGACCACCGGCAGTGTTTTTGGCTGTCTACTGTCAGTTTTTATCGTTGACACATTGTTTTATATTGCTTGTGATAAGTGTGCCAGAGTGATGCAGAACCAACAAAAAATTACTATATATCATCGAGTTATGTGCCGCGTCGTAGTTCTCCGACCCGGAAGGCCAGAGGTTCGAATCCTCCCGGTCGCACCAAAAAACATCATTGCGATGTATTTTTTGCAATGAGGTTTTTTGTTTTTGTTAGTGTTTGATTTTCAGAATAATTTTAGCAGCATATCATCTGCCGCGTCCGTGTACTGACCTTTTGCTAATCGTTCATTTCTCAGTCTGTTTATAGTTTTTCGCATAAGGAAAATTTCTTCTGTGGAAAAAGTGGCTTTTTTATCGGTTGGGAGAGAATCAATTTTCAGTATTAGCTTTCCAATTTCTTGTGTGCCATACCCAAGCGCCCTTTGCTGGTAATAGTAAGGTGCGAGAGCTTTCAGCGTAATACTTTTGTTTGCTCTGGTTAATTTGATTTTCTTCATCATAGTCCAATCGCCTTTCCCAACTTTTCCTGCGCCTTGCGCTTGTTTTTGTCAAAGGCGTGAGCATAAATATCCAGCGTTGTACTTGCCTGTGCATGACCCAATAGACTAGCCACCGTTCGTACATCCACGCCCTGCGCAATCAGCAGGCTGGCATTGGTGTGGCGCAAGCTATGCACATTCAAATCCAGCGGCAGATTATTTGCTTTCAGAATCAGTTTAAATCTATATGTGAATGTACTGGGACACATAGGCTTTCCATTAGGTTGACGGAATAAGTAGTCATCCTCGTCCACAGTTTCGTTCGCGGTCTGCTGCCTATCCCATTCGCATTCCTTGCGCCACGCCTTGAGCAGTTGGCACATCTCTTTGCTCAGATATACCATTCTGTCGCCGCTAGAAGTTTTAGGGTCTTTTGTAATAGATTCCTGATGGCTCAACTTCACGACTCCGCGTTGTACATGAATCGTCCGTTTGCGCCAGTTAATGTCACTCCACTTTAATCCACATGCTTCTCCCCTACGTAGCCCGGTTGCCAGCACCAGCTTGAAATAGGTTTCGTACTTCATACTCTGACCTTCAAACGCTGTAATCAGCTTTTTGACGGTTTCCTCGTCAGCTACCGGGCGCTCTTTCTTTTGTCCTTTCGGTTTGTAACATCTCCATGCGGGATTGTGAGTAAGGTATCCCTCGTCCACAGCCGCCGATAGGATGCCGCACAGCG